>ERZ827512.1303-NODE-1303-length-25584-cov-4.276979_pt1 | contig 25584 bp, 24 predicted proteins | sample MGYA00519916_ERZ827512 | MGnify/ENA primary metagenome ERZ827512 (study PRJEB31778, sample SAMEA3449335) | human gut metagenome | biome: human gut; feature: human-associated habitat; material: faeces | place: United Kingdom | collected 2010/2012 ... | reverse complement strand
TTTCTAGGAGACCCACCCAACTATTAAATGTTCCTATAACTATAGTATCATATTAATTTCGGCATAACAAGAAAAAACGTAATAAATTAGATACAGATTTCCATGAATATAAATTGTTACTAAAATCTAATCCTCCCCATAATATTTAGAAATATAAGTTGCTCTTAATATTTTAGAGTTTATTGGTTTAAATAAAACTACTTCCCCTATTTTATCTTCAAAATCTTCTAAAAAGTCATAACTAAAATATAAATATAATTTACCATCATCTCCTAAAATATAACCACTACTACTATTTATTTTTTGATAAATTTTCCCTACTAATTCCATACTCCTCTTCCTCCTTTTCCATATTCTCTATTAATAAAGGAGCTTGTGCTAAATGTTTAATATACTCTTTCTTAGCCCTTTCATCATAAGGTAATAAATTTGCTAAAATATTATATTGATCATCTATTGCCACATACCAATCTTTATTTCCTACTATATATTTAAATGTATTAACATCAATAGGTTTAAAAATTCTTTTTTCTCTATTTTTTCTACTAGTAGAAATATTTTTATAATCAATAGCAGAATAAGCAATAGAATTAACTATTAGTGATAATCTTTCTTTATCATATTCTTTATCAATATTAAATTCATAATCTTTTTTTCTTTTCTGATAAAATCTATCCTCTGCTAAATAATATTTATTTCCCTTATAATCATCGCTTTTAGAAATAATATAGTTTTCTTTATCTTTCTTATTATAGTCAGTATAACAAGGATAATCTATTGGTATATAAGTTTCAAGTTGATATTTTAAATAACTATTTTCCCTAAAATAATCTTCTAAATGTAAATTAGTAATGGTTGCCACTTCTATTTTCTCTTCTTCAATACTTTCTTTAGAACTTACCCTAATTATTTCATTCATTGCCTTAGTAAAGGCTTTAAAAAAGTCGTCTCTTTCATCTAGAGGAAGTTTAGGATCCACGCCATTACAGTGAATACCATTACCACTACGGACTATTGGACAAATATAAGTATGATTAGTCTTTTCATTAGTAAAATACATAATAACTGCTTGATTACTTGTAAGACAATAACGAAAAAAATCTTCTCCCTTTCCAGAAATCCGAAAGCAATTTTTAGCATCTACTCCTACTGCTAATAAATATTCTGCATCAAAAGGCGCAACCATATAAGAAAAATTATCCCCTTTCTCTTCTATAGTAGGAATTGAAGAATAAACCTTACATTTTCTTTCAACATGCAATTTACATGTCTCCTTTAAAATTTCTTCTTCACTCTTTCCAACACAATACTCTTTAGAAGAAATTATGTTAGCAATTGTTGATAAAAATATATCTTGTTCATTAGGTTTAAGTGAAAAAAAACTTGTTTTAACTATATCAATAACATCAAGTATTGAATTTAAGGATAATTTATTTTTATTAGCAATAGATTCTATAACATCATATTGATTTATTAACCTGCCTAACAAATTATTTAATCCAAGAGCCTCTTTATTTATAATTAAGCGAAGAATACAATCATTATTATCTTTAAAATTACCTAATAAAAAATGTCTTAATCTAAAAAGTTTATCTTGATCATAATTATTTAATAATTCACCAAGGGAAACATCTTTAAATAACTCCTTTAAATCCCTTATAGATAGTTTTTTATCAGACTTAAAAGATAATCGTGTCTTTATATTAAAAGTATATTCCTCTTTCGCTTTACTTTCTCTTTCTTTAATTAATTCTAAAAGTTTTTCTTTTAAAGCCTCATTAAAATTTTTATTATCTTTATAAATAGATACTATTTCTGAAAATTCATGTCTCAATTGTAAAACTTTTTCCTCATCTTTTTCATATAAAAGCTTTGAGAACCAATCATAATCATTATTATTTAAGGCATCTATTACCTCATCCTCCATCCCATAATGATAAAAACGTTCTTGATGTTTAGTACGATATTCTCTTCTATGATCTTTAAAATTAAAGTCTATAATTCTATTAACAGCACTAGGAGTAATATTAGTAAATTTATCAAGAATAATACTTCTAGCATTATCATAACCAAAAATATAATAAAGCTTTAAACTTACTTCTAATAAATCCTCTTCAGATGATGCCCCTTTCTCTTTTAATAAAGATATCAACTTATTTACTTTACCTTCTTTTATATCTAAGATATTTTGATAAGATAAAACAACCCCATTTTTTAAAGTTATTTCTGGAAAGTCATCTAAAACTTCCATTAACAAGCCAAATTTAGTATAAAGTATTAATTCTTTTTCATTTTTTATTTTTAAAATACCTAAGGGATTTAATATATTCGTTTTTACTTTTTGAAAAAAGGCTAATGATATATCCCTATCAAGAAAAGAAATACCAACTATTTTTTCTAACTCTTCAGGTGTATTTTCTTTAAAAATAAGGTTACATAATTTTGTCAAATTAATATTTTCTAATATTTTTTTAAACTGTTCATAATCAATAGAATCAATATAATCAAGAAATTGTTCTTTATAATCTAAAATATAATTACTTTCTAAAATATATTTTAGTAATGGAAAATTTTCTTCACCTATAATATTAAGAATATTTCTTTTTTTTCTATTTTTAGGAGAAGTTAATACCTTATGAAAGATTTTTTTATCATCAAGTAATTCTATAACTTCCTTCATATTTTGAACTTGTAAAAATAAAGAAGAAAAAATAACTTCATCTAATTCATTTAAATAGGGATTTTTAAGTAATTCAATTCGTTCATCTAAAGACATAGAATTAAAATTTCTTATAAAGTCTGGTAAAGTCATATTAGATAATTTTGTAATTATAGTTTTATCATCCATAAATATCCCTCCTCATAACTTATAATTAAATTATATCATATTTTTTAACTTAACACTAAATTACTTATATAATCTACAGTAAAGTTACTTAAAATGGGATATCTTGGTATTTTATAAGGATTTATTCCTCTTTTTACTTTAGTAGCTCCACCAATAAAAGCCATTTCAAAACCTGCTTCTTTTACTAAATTAATAGAATAATCACTGTACTCATAAAAAGGAAAACAAAAGGCCTTAGTATTATCTAAAGTTTCTCTACTAAGTTTTAAATCATTTAAAATTTCACTTTCAGATAAACAATTAATACCACCACCCTGACCAGTAGGACAAACACCAGTTGTATGCATATTATGAGTATGACTAGCTATTTCTAAATAAGGTGATAAAAACTTACTAACCGGATACCATGAACTAACTAAAAATAATGTTGCATTTAACTTATACTTTTCTAAGAAAGAAATAAAGTTCTCCGCTCTTGCTCCATCATCTATTGTAATTAAAATAGACTTCTTAGGAAGATTAATTTCACCCCTTATAAAACTTAACACTTCACTAGTATTTAAGGTAAAAACATTATTATCACTTAAAAACTTAAAATGAGAATTTATCTGTTGTTCACTATGACAAATAATATCTTGACAACTAGTATCACCATCTAAATAAATAAAATGATAAAGTATAGCAGGAATACTTTGGGCTACTTCCTCACTACTATCTACTTCTATAGTATTACTAACATCTTCCTTTTTGACATAAACTAATCTTGATAATAAAGATATACCATAGTAATCATCTAAATTAACAACAACTTTAGAAGTTATAGGACTTTTTAGGGTAAATATTTTATTAAAACTATCATCATAATAAGTAATATTTTCTTTAGTAGTAATTTCAATAGGAAACTCTATATAATTAAGATATCTTTTATTAATAGTATCGGTAGTAGGGACTACAGCTTTATAAGATACATAATAGTCACTACCTAATAATTTAAAATATTTATTATCTAAACTGACATTATCAATAGATTCGAGTTCTAATATAACATCTTTATTTATACTACCCTTCTTTCTATATTTACCATTATCATTTGTAAACAGTTTAGTATCTTTAATAGTCTTAACAACACTACCATAATTAGACTGTACTTTAGTTAAAGTATCCTCTTTTTTATTTAAAGAATTTCTAACTCTTATAACATTTAAGGATGCTTCCTTTCGCTCTTTCATATCATTATAAATGTAAATACCACTAATTATACTTATTAAACTAATAAATATAGTTACAATAATTAAGACTCTTAATGGTTTAATTTTCATAGTTTAACACCTCAATATTATTATTTACTAAAATTGTACTTAATATTTAAGAGATAAACAATCATTTTTTTACATATATTTAATTAAAGGTGATGCGATGGATTCTTATATTACTTCTTTAATGACTAATTTAGGATATTTTGGAATGTTCCTTGGAATGGTACTTGAAGCAGTTATAGTTATTATACCAAGTGAACTCATACTTGCAACAGCAGGTATACTTGCTGGAAGAGGTTTTTTTTCTTTTTATATAGCCCTTTTAATAGGAGTTCTCGGTAGTGTATTTTGTGCAATTATAATCTATGCTTTCGGATATTTTGGAGGCAGACCCTTTATAAAGACTTATGGTAAGTTCTTCTTTATGAAAGAAGAAGATATAGATAAATGTGATAGATGGTTTAATAAGTATGGACCATGGGCTGCTTTTATCGGAAGAAACTTTCCTATCATTAGAACCCTTATCTCTCTACCTATGGGGGTAAGTAAAGTACCATTTTTGAAGTTTGTTATTTATACCACATTAGGCAGTATTCCTTGGACTTTTGCCTTTGTTTATGTAGGGTATGCTTTAGGTAATAATTGGATTATCTTAGATAACTTTGTAAAAAAATTAAAGATACCTATCTATATATTATTAGGTATCTTAGTAATTACTTATATTTATAAGAAGATAAAAGAAAAAATTAAATAGTGCTAGGCAACCTTACTCTTTAACTTTTCTAATATCTTACTTTCCTTTCTACTTACCTGAACCTGAGATAAACCAAGTATATCTGCTGTTTCTTTTTGTGTCATATCTTGATAATACCTTGAGGTTATTAATGCTATTTCACTTTCTTCTAATCCCATAATCGCTTCTTTTAGATCAAGTACTCCTACATCATAACCCTTTTCTATTAAAGCAATTTTACTATATAAGTTATAATCATCATCCAAATAATTATTATCTAAACTATATGGAGACTTAATAGCATTCATAACACTAATGATCTTTTCTTCATCAATTCCTAAAAAATATGCTATTTCCGAATTAGTAGGTTCTCTTCCTAAATTTTGTGATAAATATTCTCTTGTTTCTTTAACATCTTTAGAAAGCTTATAAATATCACTAGGAATATGAACTTGATAATCATTATTAACAGCTTTTAACACTTCCCCTTTTATCCATAGATAAGCATAATCTGTAAAATTTGTTTCTTTACTACTATCATACTTTTGCAATGCTGTCTGTAATCCTAACATTCCTGCTTGAAATAAATCATCATAATCACTCCTAAAACCATACTTACTAGTAATACTTCTAACTAGACCAACATACCTTAAGGCTTCCTCCTGCATAAAAACATATCCTCCTCTATTCGCCTTAATAATAAATAAATTTACTTTAACAAACAAGGACTTCGACATAACTAGTTATTAATTTCAACCTACAATTTTCTTAAAAATAATGTCTTAAACAAAATACTAAATATTTCTCTTTTAAAAGACTTTGTTTTACCTACTCTTACTTTACTTTTAGGATAATCTTCGCAATTAAAAACAACATCTACATCTACTTTAAAATCTTTATATTTTATTGATAGAACTGCTTTTTCACAATTATTATTATAGTTAAATTCTAATTTACTAAGGGGAATAGTACTAGTCTTAATTACTTTATCTAAATCCAAATAATTATTAAGAACTATATTATCATAAACTTCTATTACTTCTTTACGATAAAGATAATACTTATTAAATGTACTAATAACCTTGTAATCATCTAATACTTTACTATCTATTTTAGTTTCATCTTTATAATACTTATAATATTTTTTACGGTAACGATACATTGTTTCTTTAGAAATAATATTTATATAAAATTTATCATCTATATTAGTTGTCTTTTTTATTTTCTTATCAAAAATAGTTCTTTCTAAACAATTGATCAATTTAATATTTAAATTATTAAAGCCCTTATTAGTAACTTTAATCTTATTATTTATATAGTTATCACTTTCTATTATAAAGCTTCCTTCTAAATCTTCTTGATTTAAAAAACAAGTTATCTCAAAAATTAAATAGATAGGACTATATTCTTTAGATAGTTTAACTTGATACTCATTTTTTAAATCTTTAGACTGATAAATAATATTATCTTTGTATTTCAAGGTTAACCTTGTAATAAAAAGATTATTAATATTCTTAATAGTTAAACTATCTATTCTTTTTAAATCTTGATAATAATATATTGTCTTAATATCTTCATCTAAATTTTTATTATCATATTTCTTTTTTTTATAATTGCTATACTTTCCATACTTTACTTCCTCACTCTTAATATTATATTCTTTGTTACTCTTCTCTAAATATTTAAAATCTTTAATATTTTTATCTTGCTTATAATAAGTAATTTCTTCTATCTTCTCATTATTATTAACAATATAATCAGAAGATACTTCACCTACCTTTAGATAAGGAGTAATAATAGTTTTTGCCGAAACATTTAAGTATGAAAAAAATAATAATAGTACTAAAAGAAGTTTCATTGTTCACCTCCTACTATTATTATTTACGGAAACTAATCTTTTGCTTTAAAAATTAAAGTAAAGACAAAAGTAAAAATAATTGCTGCTGTTATACCTGTTGCTGTTAAATTAAACATTCCCATTAAAAGGCCAACTATACCATGTGATTCTGCTGCTAATAAGGCTCCATGAATTAGAGAATGTCCGAAACTTGTAATAGGTAAAAGAGCCCCACCCCCCACTTTGGCTATAAAAAAGTCATAAATGCCAAAAGCATCAAGTCCTGCTCCTATCACTACAAACATGGCTGTTATATGACCTGGAGTTAGTTTTGTATTATCCAAAATCAACTCTGCTATTAAACAAACAAGTCCACAGAAAAGAAATGAATTTATAAAATACATCTATATCGCCTCCAAACATATTATATTTGCAATAGATAATATATTCATCTTTTGAAAGACCATTGTAGGAGAAAATAAAGCCCCTGTTGCAATTAATAATACTTTCTTATATTTATTTTCCATAAGGTCTTTTAAAATTGTACTGTAATTAACTAAAGCTGAACATACAGGCCCACTTCCCCCTGCCATTACATCTTTTTGTTCTTTTAAATTATATAACATCGTTCCACAATCATTATAATTTTTAGATAAATCTATATTATATTCACTAAGCATTAAATCTTTTAAAATTTCTTTACCATATTTACCCAAATCACCAGTTAATATTAAATCATAATCACTTTCTTTAGTATTAGTTTCAGTTAAATATTTATAAAGAGTATCAGCAGCAGCACCTGCCATCGCTGCTCCCATATTAAAAACATCTTTTTGATTATAATCAACTATTGTTCCAATAAGTCCATTAACTACTTTTATCTTACTTGGCTTATTAGACAAAAGGACACTAGCCCCACCAGTCGCTGTAAAAGTCGCTGTTATTGGTTTAGGAGATCCATATTCAGTAGGATTTCTAAATTGTTTTTCACTAGACATATTATGAGACGAACAGGAAATAAGAGCGTTATTTACTTTACCACTATCTATAAAAGTAGAACCAATTAACATTCCCTCAATACTAGTAGCACATGCTGTATAAATACCAAGAAAAGGACTTTTTAATTTTAACGTTCCATAACATGAAGCCGTAATTTGATTTAAAAGATCACCTGCTATTACTAAATCAATATCCTTAGGAGTTAATTTAGTCTTTTTAAGTAATATTTTTATACTATCCTCAAGAAGTCTAATCTCCGCTTTTTCAAAAGATTTTTCTTTACAATATAAATCATCTTTATAACATTTATCAAAATTTTTAGCAAGAGGTCCTTTCGCTTCATAAGGACCACACACTGTACTAGCATTATCTAAATAAACATTTCTAAAATTAAGCATCATACTAAAACCTCCCATAAATATCTAATAAGCCCAAAGAACCATGCAGAAACTACTCCATAAAATATAACTGATCCTGCTAATTTAAAAACATTACTACCAATACCATATATAGGTCCCTCATACTTATAGTCTAAAGCAGCGCTCATCATAGAATGGGCAAAACCTGTTATAGGAATTAATAACCCTGCTTTCGCTTTACTAACTAATTTATCAAAGAAACCTAAAGCTGTAAAAAGAGAAGCAAAAAAGATAAATGTTATTATCATATAAGTAGAAGCATCATTACGAGAAATATCAAAAACTATTATATAAATTCTAATTAAAGCTTCTCCTAATACACCTAAAAGTCCTCCTACTATAAAAGCAATAAGAGCATATTTTACTTTATCCTCCTTAGGAGTATGTTTCTTTACTAAATAATCATATTTCTTATTAATCATAATACTATCAGTCTCCATTTCTTTTATAGTATTACCTAAAATAAAAATATTATACAAATGTATTAAGAAAGTTTGTCTAGCTCACTTATAATACTTTTATAATTTGCATCACTAGGCATTCTTAAATCACCTCTTGGAGATAGAGAAACTGTCCCAACCTTTACCCCATCTGGAATAGCGTTTCTTTTGAACTGTTGTGTAAAAAAACGTTTAACAAATAACTTTAACCATTTTTTTATTTCATCACTCGTAAAATCATTCTTAAAAGTAATTTTAGCAAGAAAGTATATTTTTTTAAAAGACGCTCCATATCTTAAAAGATGATAAATAAAAAAATCATGCAACACATAAGGACCTATAGAAGACTCTGTAGTTTGTAACATTTTACCAGCAGCATTTGGAGGAAGCAATTCTGGAGATATTGGCGTATCTAATATATCTTTTAATACCTCCTTTCTATTACCTTCACTAATACTCATAAAGTATTCTACTAAATATCTAACTAAAGTTTTAGGAATAGAAGAGTTAACTGAATACATACTCATATGATCCCCATTATATGTACACCATCCTAAAGCAAGTTCTGATAAATCACCTGTTCCAATAACAATACCCCCTATCATATTAGCAACATCCATTAATATTTGGGTTCTCTCTCTTGCTTGGATATTTTCATAAGTAATACTCCTATCCTTAACATTTAAACCAATATCTTTCATATGCAAAATACATGCTTCTTTTATACTAATTTCCTTTAACGTTGCCCCATATTCTTTTACCAAATTTATAGCATTTTGATAAGTTCTATCAGTTGTACCAAAACCAGGCATTGTAATACCTATAATATCTTTATAATCACGATTAAGTTTTTGATATGCACGAACTATAACTAAAAATGCAAGTGTAGAATCAAGTCCTCCAGACATTCCTATAACACACTTTGTATTATTTAATTGAATTAAACGTCTTGCAAGAGCAGAGGCTTGTATTTCTATAATTTCTTCACAACGATCTTTTCTTTCTAAAATATTACCAGGTACAAAAGGATACTTATCATATTGTCTTGAAAGTTCAGCATCATTTCCCCTAACAACAACATCTATTACTCTAACATCAGCATCTAAAAACACCTCCATATAACTATTATTACGCCTTCTCTCATTAGCTAACCTATCTACATCAATATCACTATATATTAAATTACTTTCAATCTCAAACTTCTTATTAGAAGCAAGTTTAACCCCATTTTCATAAATCATAGATTCACCACTAAATAACAAATCAGAACTAGATTCCATCATTCCACTACTTGCATAAATATAAGCAGATTTAGTTTTAGAGGACTCTATACTAACTAAATTATTACGATACTTAGTTTTACCAACAATTTCATTACTACTAGAAAGATTAAAGATAATAGACGCTCCATTTAAAGCATGATAATTACTAGGGGAAATAATAGACCATAAATCCTCACATATTTCAATAGCAAAAGCAATATCCTCCTTTTCTTTATCTTTAAATATTAGATTAACACCAACAGGAACAACCTTACCTAGTAACTTTACTTCCCTAGATTTTAAATCTTTACTACTTGAAAACCATCTTTTCTCATAAAATTCACTATAATTAGGAATATAAGTTTTAGGAACAACCCCAAGAATATTACCATACTGTATTACCACGGCACAGTTTAATAACATATTATTACATTTAATAGGCATACCTAAAATAGAAATAATATCTAAATCTTTAGTCTCATCAAGAACAAATTTTAAAGCATCCTCTGATGTATCAAGTAAACTATCTTGCAAAAACAAATCTCCACAAGTATAACCAGTCAAAGAAAGCTCAGGAGTAGTGACAATTGCAATACCTTCACTATCTGCTTTTCTAATCATTCTAACTATTTCTTTAGCATTTTCCACTGGATTAGCAAGTACTAATTTATTAACTATCGCCCCAACTCTAACAAATCCATATTCTTTCATTATCTCATCTCCTCTTAATATATTTTTTAGATAACTCTAAAGCATATTTAGATTGTATATCTTTAATATACCCCATTTTAATAAGTTCTAATACTTCATCATAATTACATAAAAAGTATCTAACAAACTCATCCTTATCTAAACTTTGTTCTTTTATCTTTTCACATTTTAAAGCAAGATAGGCATAATTACAAGCCTCACTGCATCCTTGATCCTGATAAAAGGTATCAAGATATTTAAAATTATCTGAATAATATCCAGTCTCTTCTAAAAGTTCTCTTTCGGCTGATACCAAAGAATCTTCTTTATCTTCTACATAACCAGCAGGAAACTCCACTAAAACTCCTTCTTTAACTATTCTAGGTTGTACTACTAATAAAAATTCATTATCTCTAGTAATAGGTAAAGTCACAACAGCATTACCACTACTTTTACCTTTTACTATTTTATCTCTTACTATAGTAATACCATTATTAAGTAAACAGTTATAATGTGCTACTTTAATATAAGAATTATTATATGATTCTAACAGTTCCCTTTTTATAATTTTTAATTCATTTATATAATTATGTAATTCTTCTAACTTCTCTTTTCTCATTTTCTAATCAGTACCTTTCCTTTATGTTCATCAATCATTTTATTCTTTAATATTCTTAATTTATCTGATAAATCAACATAATAACCATGAGGAGTTTCAATCCTTGTAATTTCAGGATAGAAAGTATTAAACTCATCTTCACAATAATTTCTCTTTTCTAATAATGTTTTATCATTATAAACAAGACTACCATCTTTAAATATTGGAATTAACAATTCTCTAACATTATAATTAGTAAGTTCTTGTCTTTTCCAAGTATCAACAGGATGTACTAAAATATAATGATTCTTATTAATTATCTCATCATTAAGTGTAATTACATCACCTAAAGCAAAACCAGTATCTTTATCATAGAAGCGATATACTTTTTTATAACCTGGATTAATAATTTTAGCAGTAGTATTACTAACTTTAATGCGCGGACTTATCTTATTATTTGTTTCAACTGCTACTAACTTATAAACTCCTCCAACCCGTTCTTTAGAAGCTGATATATTATCTCCAACACCTAGACTATCAAAAACTGCTCCTTGTCTAACTAAATCTCTAATTGTAAATTCATCTAATCCATTAGATAAACAAATAGTAGTATCATAAAAACCTGCTTCATCTAACATTCTTCTAGCTTTTTTAGAAAGGTAAGCTAAGTCACCACTATCTATTCTTATACCTTTAAACTTATAACCATTAGGAATAAGAAACTCTCTAGCAACTCTAATAGCATTAGGTATACCACTTCTTAAAGTATCATAAGTATCAACAAGAAACACACAGTTTAAAGGATTACTTTTAGCATAGCTTAAGAAAGCTTCATACTCATCATTACTTTCCATAATTAAAGAGTGAGCCATTGTTCCCATTACAGGTACCCCAAACTTATAACCTGCATATGTGTTAGAAGTACCAACACACCCACCAATATAAGAATATTTACTAGCTTCAACTCCTGAATCTAATCCTCTCGCACGTCTTAAACCAAACTCCATAACAGGAACCCCTGCTTCTTTAGTAATTCTTTTACTTTTAGTAGTGACAAGTGAAGCATGGTTAAAGTTTGCAAGTAATGCTGTTTCAATTAATTGAGCTGTAACAATATCAGTTCTAACTGTCATTACAGGTTCATTAGGAAAGATGAAAGTTCCATCGGGTACAGCATAAATGTCTCCTTTAAATTTAAGGTTAGAAAGATATTCTAAAAACTCTTCACTAAAGGTTCCTAAACTTCTTAAATAGGAAATAGAATCTTTATCAAAACTAAAGTTTTTAATATAGTTAATATTCTCATCTAAACCTCCACTAATTGTATAACCTCCTTCAAAAGGATTGTTACGGAAGAAAACATCAAAGTAAACAATCTCATCCTTCTTCCCTCCATTAAAATAAGTTTGTGCCATTGTTAATTCATAAAAATCAGTCATTATCGTTTTATTAATCATAAATACTATCCCTTTCTTTTTATCAAAACATTAATATCAAAGCCTAATTTTTTTTAACTAACTGAATTCCCTGTTGTTCCATAAGTAAGTAAGCTGCATCTACATAGTTTTGTCTAGAAGATTCTCCAAAAGTTGCCACAGCATCTTGATGTACTCTTACTATTGCTTCTCTATTATGTTCATCAAGGTAATTAGCAAGTCCCATAGGACCATTACATATACAAATATCAGTACAGCACCCTACTATATCAAATTCTTTAATATTACTAGCTTCCTCTACCACATTCCTAAAAATAGGAGCCTCCATAAAACTTGTAGAGTTTTTAGGTATACATATAGTATTATTAAAGAGAGTAAATTGTTCTAACTCTTCAACTATTTTCTCTTCTCCACTACCTTTAAGACAGTGGTAAAGAGAAAATCTCTTATGTTCTGTAGATTCTTTAGTATGAGTATCTTGAATAAAGATAACAAGTTCTCCTTCATTATGATACTCTTTAATAAGTTCTATCTGTCTAGGTATAACTCTAGCGATATCCTTATCATGTAACACTCCTTCCTTAACAAAGCCATTAACCATATCAACAGCAATTAAAGCTTTATTATAAACCTTCAAATTCTCAACTTTCATAAACATTCCTCCTCTTCTTAACTTTTTATTAATATCAAAGGTTAAGAAATAATCAAGTAATTAAACTTGTTATTAACATTATATTAATAAGAAGACAGTTTGTCAACTAAAAATTTAAATTAAAAAAAAAAATCTAAGCTAACTTACTGCTTAACATTTCCCTTTTTACATAGTACCTTCATTTAACAAACAGCATTTTCTCATTGAATTGTAATAAGATTGCATACAGTCCTCCCGATAAAACAGTGCTAACCCCTCTACTCTCCAATACATCTTATCTATTATTTGTCTAAACCATTTCGTTCTAGGTAAACTAATATTAGCATCATTAAAAACTGCAAAATCATCTTTAGTACCCAAATATACACCCTTATCTATTTTTCTAACATGATTGTCTTCAAAAAATTTATCTATAATCTGATAACACTCATTAATATCATAATTATACCTTTTACACTTTTCTTCATCAAAATATATCTCCATCATCATTTCTAATCAACTCTTTTAATACAAGACTTTAACCAAGAAAAAGTATTTCCCATATTAATTAGATCTTGACTAGCTTTAGGTATTGTCTTTTCAAAAACAGAAATATACCCAGAACCTTGTCTATGCTTATAACCAATATCTTCTAAATATTTCCTTATATCATAGTAAGCATTGGTGTAAGCTTTAGGATATACCTCTTTTAATTTTTTAGTATCTAAATCAAAATTAATCGCTTTTCTTGTTAAATCAGAATGAAGATCTTGATTTAGATCTATAACCGATACCTCCCATATTTTATAACAATCACTTCCTTTCATTATTACCTTTTTATTTAAATACTATCCGTGTTAACACGAAATAAATCTAACATAAAATCCACCACAAGTAAAATCACAAATTTTAAAAATCAATCCTAAAAAAAGCAGGAGAATTTAACAAATTCACCCACTAAATTTAATTTTTTTATTGAAATTTACTCTCAATTTTAAAAGTTAACACTTTTTATTATTCATCAAAGAAATCATCAAAGAAGTCATCATCATCTTCATCATCAAGACTTAAATTAACTTCTTTTTTAGGTTGTTCTTTTTCAACTGGTTTAACTTCAGGTATAGGTTCACTAACAACCTCTTTAACTAAAGAAACATCTTTAACAGGTTTTTCCTCTTTAGATTTCGTAGCATCTACCTCTTGTTGTTGTTTCTGTTTATTCATAGCCTCTTCTTTTTCAAGTTCTGCAATTTTAGCGTCTATTTTCTTAACTAGTTCATCCACATCAAATGAAGGTTTTTTAGATTCTCCATCACTCTCTATATTAGGATTCATAAAAGGGGGTACTGAATTACTAGCCCTTAGCATTCCATTAGGATTAGGCATGCCTCCACCCATAGGATTATTATTAGATCCTGCTCCTATTCCAAACAAATTAGGTGGTACAAATCCAGGAGAAGTATTTCCCCCTTCACCATTTGTATTATTACTATTCATCATTTCAAGTAATTTTTCTTTCTTCTTCTCTTTAACAAAAGTCTTTATATCAAAAGTATGAACTGGAAGCTTTTCTCTTTCAGGATATGATGCTTTAGGAAAAGTTTTACCCCAATTAAGCTTAAAATCAGGTGTAAACTTTGTCTTAAATGGTTGCATCCTCATCCTTAGGATAATAACTTCAAACTGTTTCATTCTCTGTAAATCAGATACTGTAACTAAAGGTGTACTAGCAGTCTTATCATTATCTTTAGACTTAACTTCACCACACATTTTAGATATTTCTTCAAGAGCAGCAAGCTCTGCTGAAATTAAGTAAATAATATTACCACAGTTACCACGAATAGTTTCAGCATTTTCTTTACCATAAACTTGATTTAACTGTGCATAGTTTTGAATAATCATAGTAAATCTAATATGTCTTGAACGTGCTGCCGTAATCATTGTTGTAACATCCTTTAAAGGTGGCATATTAGCAAACTCATCTAATAAGAAATTTGTTCTAACAGGAAGTTCTCCTCCATTTTCTTGAGCTACTCCTATTAATGTTTCATAACACTGTTTTAATAGTATTGTAACAAGAGAATGATATGTTTTCTTTTCATCTTGAACAACTATAAATAAAGCTGTTTTCTTTTTACCAATATCAGCAAGTTCTATATCACTATGACTAAGCATCTCTGATAAATTTTCACGAGATGCAAACAACTTAATTTTTTGTCTAAATACCGATAAGATAGATCCTTTCGTATCAGTTGGGGCATTAATAGTACTAGAAGCATTAATAACAGAAGCACTAGCAGGATCCTTAAATGAAAAATATTCTTTAATATAGGTACTACCACCAAACTTCTCTTCTCCAACAGTAGTCATTAAACTAATACTATTAATATTAATCTCGTCTTCTTTAGCATCTTCAAAAAGACCTAAAGCAACTCCAGAAAAGTAATCAGCTGATGTTTTCTCCCAGAATGGGTCACTATTATTACTAGATTCATCATAAAGAATATTTAATGCAAGGTCATCAAGTAACTCAATTGCTTTATCTTGATTACCACTTTTATACATTCTATAAGGAAGCGATAAAGGATTCCAACTACTACCATTTTGAGGATCACGGAAGTTAAGAATCTGAACATCATAGCCTTTATCACGAAGCATATTAGCAGTAGCCTCATAAATTTCACCTTTAGGGTCAGTAATAATCATAGACTCTCCTGCCTTGGCAAGTAATTTAACTGTAGGTTTAATAACAGTTTGCGTTTTACCAGAACCAGTAGAACCAATAACTAAAGTATGATATTCTCCATTATCAACCCATGCTTCTTTATCATTTAAAATTAAAGGTACACCTGCTGCATCACTATATTCTTGACCCGGTGTAACCATAACCACATCTTCTTCTGCTTTTATCTCTTTTTCTTTAGCCCATCTAGAATAACCTTTATCTTTTTTTTCACTAGTAAAACCAATCCCTTTTTCCATTTCAAAGAAATAAGATTTAACACTTATAAGCATTCCTATTAATGCTAAAAAATAAATAAGCAAAGTCATCCATAAAAATTTAGGAGTAAATGCAGGTAATGGATTAAGACCACTAAAATATCCTTCCGTTGCAAAAGAATGTAAATTAACAATACCTATAGCTACAATATAAAGTAAAAAAACAGCAAAAACTATAAAAATCATTACATCATCTTTATCAGCTCTAAATTTTAACTTCATAATAATCCCTCCATAAAATCTACGCTTATTATACCAGTATTTTCTAATTTTGAAAACAAATTTTTAATTATATTTTATTATTCTTTTTATTTTTAAATATTAGTAATAAGAAGATAAAAACAATTACTACCATTACAAAGCCAATAATAGTTATATTAGTATAATTTATATTATTAATAACCTTACTAGTATCTATTACTAAATTAATACTCTTAACTTCATCTTTCTTAAATACCCAAGTATAAATATTATCATTTATACTATCAGCATTTTCCTCTTTAACTAAATAATTTGTTTTAATATTTATTTTAACTTCTTCTAATTCTGGATAATCTTTAAAATAAAGTAACTCCTCATTATCAGTAAATACAGAAATAATATTATCATCCTCATTATAAGAAACATCATAAGATATAAAAGCATTCTTAATTGTTCTAGCTTCCTTATATTCATTTATATTAAAATTATAACTATAATTAAATTTATAACCATTACCTAAATCAGTTTCTCTTTTTTTATAATAGTTAATATTATTTAAAGGTTCATCTGGTATCGTATCAACAATTAAATCTTTTGCATATATAGGTATATAATTTCTAAAAGATGTTTTTATAACTTTTTTAGGATAAAGGGCATTTTGATAAAAAATAATATCAACACTCTCTTTAATTTTATTATCACTTATATCAAAATTAACTTCTGCAGTACAACCACAGATTATAAAAATTAATAACACTAATATCAAATACTTAATTTTCATATTCTAACTCCTTGCACTTGTATTATAGAATCCTTCCATATTAACACCCCAGTATCCTGAAGCATTAAAAGGATGAGTAGAGAATAATACCCCTGTTTCATTTCCAGCAGCTTCAGCACATATATAGTTATTCTCATCTACTCCTACTATTAATATTACATGAGTATTTGATTCTAATAAATCCCCTGGTTGTAAAACAGCACTATTTGTTAGACTAACATGCTCTGCTCCAGATAGCCTTTGAAAACTTCCTGCAACTAAAGGTGTAATACTAAATCCACCATTATAAATAGCCCAAGCCACAAAACCTGAACAATCTAACCCACAATAATTATATGACTGTCCATTAGCATAGGTATGACACTGTGTACTTCCCCAATTACCTTCTGCACCAATAGCCATATTACCATGACCTCCTCCCCAAAAATAAGGAACTTTTACATTATAATTATTACCAAGTTCTGCAATTAAGGTAACAGCAGCTGTTACAACTCCTGCTCTAGTAGCATAACCATTTTCTTGAATATTAGAGGCAATTAAATTATTAAAAGATTCTAAACTCGTCCCCTTTGACGATAAGAACTCATCTAAAGATTGATGCAATATTTCATGACCATCAGATGATAATACATAATCTCCATAGTCAATATTGCCACTACCTCCTGAAAAATTTCTACCTGAAACAGCTTCACTAGTACCAAATAAAGGACTAAAAATACCAAATATTAAAATAACAGGTAATAAAATAATCATTAAACAAAGTAAGGAACTAACAAAAACTAAAACTAATTTTATTTGCATAGGAAGTTTTCCAAATAGACTAAGTTTCCCTAACACCCCGCCTTTACTTCCTAAAATAGAGCTTAAAGGATTAAAAGACTTCTTTTCACCTGCCTCTTCAGTACTAGTAGAAGTAGTATCAGCAGTATTTTCTTTACTATTATTACTAGCATTTGTACCTTCAGCTTTCGCAGCTTTCCTATTTTTTCTAACATTATTAAGATTATTAAGAACACTTAAAGCTTTTAAAGCAGGGTGAGCATTAGATACCTTATTAAGCACTGCATTACCAGTTTTATTTTTTAGTCCTTTAACAGCACTATTTCCTTTATTAGGTATAGATGATTTTAAATTGCCACCAGAACCTTTTTTATTAGAATCAATATTAGCTTTATTATTTCTTCTACTTTTATACTTTTTAAAATCTACAATATCTGCTTTACTAGCAATATTCCTAGGTGATGATTTAGAAGAAATTTTCCCCTGTTCTTTTACATTATCGTCATCTTCTAAATTTTCTATTTCCTCTGGCATATTACCACCACCTTTACAATCAATTAAACTATCTCTACTTCATATTTAAAAACTGCATCAACATAAAATATAATTGTCATTTTATCACTATTTACAATTCTATAAATAGATTTATCATCACTTTTAGAAATTCGATAACTAACTACTTTATTACTATAATAATTATTAGTTAAACTTTTCTTTAATTCTTTTAACTTAAAAATTGTAGTATCATCTTTATTCTTCAACCTCTTATAAGCTTCTTCTTCATTATTAATAATTAAATCTTTAAAATGATTATAATATATGGTAGCAAGTTCTTTATCAGGAACATCCTTAACTTCATAACTATTAACAGAACTCTTAGAAGAGATATTACTAAATTCTTCTAATTGTTCATTGCTAGGAAGATTTCTATTAGCTTCTTCCATACCTCTTATATTTTTAAAAATCAGAAACCCTATTAATAAAATAAATATTATAAATACAATTATTTTAGCATTTTTTACCATTATTAGTCATCCCCTTTTAATTTGCTATTATATAAATTGCCAGAAATTGGTTCAATAGCAAAAGTTAACTCATTTTCATCAATAGTAACTATATAATAAACATAATTTTGTAAAGTTGAATCATATAAAGTCTCTAATTTTAATGCTACTTTAACATAATACTTATAAACATTTTTATAAGTACTAACTTGATAAGCTTCTTCCAACTTACTTTTTATATTAATATCATAATTTCCTACAAAATTATATATATTAGAGGATGTAATATTATTTCTTTCAACATATTCTTTATCTAATACTTGTAAAATAGATTCACCTTTTTTAGAACTTATATAAGAAAAATATTTAGCAACAACTGAATCTATCACAAAAAAGCGATTAACATCAGCAAGAGCAATAACTTCTGTATTTATCTTTTCTTTCTCACTTTTTATTTCGGTAGTCTTCATACATATAAAACTAATACCAAGAATAGCAATTAATAAAGTAATAATTATTATCTCAAATTTAGTTGTTTTATCCATATCAAAAACTCCTCCTATAAACCAAAAATTGTATTTCTAAGCTCTAATTTTTCTTGTAGTTGCCAAGCAGTATAATCATTCTGTTCACAAACTGTAGTAGCGCTACTTGCTGGACAACTAGAATAGTTAGTACAAACTGATTGTGTTGAACAATAACCAGAACCATAAATAATATCTAAATAAACACATCCTCCCATACCCCAATCTCCAGGACTAAAACGATAATTACCTATCCAAGAATAAACAGACTGCATTCCTGCTAAACTTCCGGGAGGGCCATGACCAGCATCATCACATCCAGCTTCTTCTCTTTCCTGATTTCTTTGTTCAATAGATGAAGCAAAGCTACCCCCTGGTTGATATTCCGTTAAAGTACTAGCATATTCTCTAATACCTGCGGCAAGAGAGGTTAATTGTGGCCCGGCACTACAACCTGCACCATTAGGTATACCAATTCCCCAAAAATTATAAAGACCACCACATTTACTCCAAGCTTGCTCCGTTCCTGCTGTTACAACTACAAGTTCAGGATTAACACCTGAATCTAATGATACATCATAAACCTCTCCAGCATGAGATGAAAAATTAGTACAGAAATCACCATTACCACTATTAGTACAATATGCCTCCATTTTAGATATAAATTCCTGTCTTGATAAAGAAGTTGAGGTTAACGAAAAATCAACACATCCAGGGCGAGGATTATCAATACTAACATATTCTAAAGGATCTACCCTATTTACATGAGCATCTCCTCCTACTCTAACCTCAAAATGTAAATGTGTTCCTGTAGAACTACCAGAATGACCCATCTTACCAATTACTTGCCCCTGCCTTACATTATCACCTGCTCTAACTGTAATACTATTTTGAGACATATGAGCATAATAAGTATAATTACCATCAGAATGTTGAATAACAACATAATTACCAAAGCCCCCACCCTCAGGGTTACCTACATATCCATTATCAGCAAACTGAGTCAACTCTTCACTTGTAGGATAAATAACAACTCCATCTTTAGCAGCGATTATATTAGTACCACCAACTCCATTACCATTAGAAACATCAATCGCCCCATGATTCCCATTATGAACAGAGTCATCTCCTCCAAAGGTAGCAGTTATAGTAGATGGTACTGGATCTCCACTAGCAAAAGTAACACCATTTTCTGTAGTAACTTCAGCACTACCAATAGGCCACCAATAAGAATTTCCATCACAAGAAGATGATGAGGTTTCATCCTCCTCTTCTCCAATAAATTCTAAATAAGAATCTATATAATCAAACACATCATTTGCCATTCGATTACGTGTAATATCAGAAAGATTAGAATCAAACTGTTTAAAATATTCAGCCAAACTCTCTTTAGCAGCCTCTTCCCCTTTTGCAGTATAAGTAATACTACCATCTTCATGTTCAACTTCATCAAGCATTAAATCAGCAACTTCCCGCATTCTACTCTTTGTCATATCAGCAAAAGAAAAATTTTGAACATTCTGTTGTAATACTGTAAAAGTAGAAGTAATAACTAACTCTGAAAAATCTTTATCTTCCCCATTATATTCATTATAAACATCTTTAAGTCTAGCATAATATTCTTTTTCTTCATCACCATAAGAAATATAATTATTAATAGATAAAATATTATCTATATTATATTTATTAATAAAACAAACTGATACTACTAAAAAAGAAGAAAAGACAAGTGCTATTATGACAAGCTTAAATACAAGCCCAGTTTTAGAAGAAGATACATATATACTCTCTTTACCATCTTTATTATTTTTACACTTTTTTCTATCTTCTTCCCTCATAATACCACTGCCTTTCAACATTCTTACTAAAATCCTCCAGCTGTTCCAAACGATTCTAATTCTTCTTGTGTAACAACAACATTTATTCTCATTCTTCTATTACCACAAACAAATAATGCCTCGCCCTGTGAATATCGTTTAATACTATCCTTTTCATTTTCATTTAAGTCTATAAGTAATGACAAGTCTTCAACTGCTTGTTTTCTAAGACCCATTATTAAATAATATGATGAGTTATCAAATATTGCTTTACCTTGCGTAATAATAGCAGGACTAGAAAAATCACTTGGTTGCTGTGTAATAATTATTGTACCAGTATTATATTTACGAGCACGTCTTTGTACTTGTGCAAGAAAGTCAGCTCCTTGTTCATTATTAGTACCAAGTAATACATGTGCTTCATCAACCATCAGTATTGTATTAACATCTGCATCAAGACAAAGTCCCCAAGCATATTTTAATACATTAAAGAATAAAGCATTTCTAATATTAGTATCAGAATTCATAAATTCTTTAATATTAAATACCATAAAATCACTATCAGCAGTTATAGTAGTCTTACCATCAAAATAGAATTTTAATTCTTTAATTAAAGGCCTAATTTTTAACTCCAATGTTTGAATAATATCCTTCTCTCTAGTTTGTTCAGTCAAAGACATAAGTCTACCTCTAATAGTAGCATAAACATCAGAAAAAGTTGGATAATCAGCTGATGTAAATTTAGAAAAATCAGTATTAAAATCTATTCCAAAACGTTTATATGTATCTTGAACAATTTCACTAAACATATTTAACACATCTTCTTCTATAGATGGATCGTAATACTTCATAAAAGCTCTTAATGATTGTAAAGTACGAGTCAAAACAGTATAACCTAATCCCCTACTTATCTCTTCATCATCAGCATCAATGATAACCTCTAATGGATTAATAAGGCCATACTCTCCACCTTTACCTATATCAACAACATCCCCTCCAAAGGTTCTAGTCATCTCTTCTAATTCGTTTTCAGGGTCAATAGCAACTATCTGACAACCATTTCTAATATGAGTTCTTAAAAGCAGTTTAGCAGCCGTACTTTTACCGCTACCAGAAGTACCAAGAATAATCATATTAGCATTATTCCTATTATTTTCTTTTCTAATTTGATATAAGAATTGATTAAATAAAATTACACCCCCAGAGAAATCCACCCCAAGTAAAACAGATAATCCTGGATCTTTAATACTATCAAAGATAAAAGGATACATCGCTGCAATTGTAGGAGAAGGAATTGGTGTACCAATTCTTTCTTCTATATCCTGAGTAGGAAAGATTGGTAATATACTTTTTAAGACTTTCTCCTGTTCAAAACGAAGAGATATTGCCCTTAACTCCATAGCATCTAAATAATTTTTAACATTAACTTTTTTAAGCTCTAGATCTTCTTTAGTATCAGCATTTATCATAATGTGCATTTGAAAATCAAAGATACGAGATTGACTAGAAGCAAGCATTGATACAAAAGACTCCAAACTTTCAGCATCCTGTCTAATACTTTCTTTAGCCGTTTGATCTTTTTCTTGACGATACTTTTCTCTTAAATCTGCAACTTGTCTATTAATCATTTTAGACATAGTACTAAATGGCACTGGAACATGCTTAATAACAATTTTAATACCACTCATAGATGTTAGAGTTGATAAATATCCTGGAGCGATAAATCTTGGAAAAGATATAACTGAAAGAATAGTTGCATACTTATCGCTAATAAAGAAATCACTAGGATAAAATTGTAGTCCTTTAGGAGCTAATTGACTTTTAATACTTATACTCATACTGGCATCACCGTCCCAAACTCTGTATTAACCCCCCCATTTAAGAAGTTCTCTAAAATTATTCTTAGGTCATCATTACTAACTTGTGAAGCATTAAGTCCACAACTTGCAAGACCATTAATAAGCATCCTAACCCTTTTCTGTAAAACATCTTCACTAGTATCTTTAAACATAATGTAATACTCGGTATCAACAATACTATTATTAACAAAAGTATTACCTTTATCTATATCTTGCAATATAAGTTTACGAATAGCAGGAGAAGCTGCATCATTATATAAAAGTTGTAATTGTGACATATAAACAGATATATCTACAGGTCTATCTGCAACAACTAACCAAAACTCAAAATCTATCATATTATAGAAGTTTTTAAGACTAATCAAGACATTATCTTGAGCCTGTTCATCAAGAATAAAGATATTACGAGGAGTAATTTTAACTCCAGTAACTCTTTGTTTCCCTTCACAAATAATATAACCATTTTGAATTCCTGTAATTGGTAACCAATCCTCAGTATATTGACTACTTACTTTCTTTTGGGATATCTTCGACATCTTTAACACACCAACCTTTCCATATATAATTCCTTCTATTAGTAAAGAAACTATAACATTCTATAATTATTGTTAAGATATTATGGTAATTAGGTATAGGAATAACAAGAAAAGCACTAATTAATCCAGGTAAAACCACAATAATAACTTGCCAATTGGAAGACATTGGAAATGTCATCAACATAACAAGAGAAATCAAAACCCCAGTTCCCAGTAATATTAAATCAAAAGGTTTAAATATACCAAGAATAAGTTTCCCGCTCTTTGTATTAGCAGGTATTAAATAATTCACTATATATCACACTCCCTATTAATTTTTACTGTTATTATGGTTAGCAATATGCTTGGTATGTTTTAAGCTGTTTGTATACTCTTCAATCTGTGATTGAACTTTACCAAGAGCAGCACCTTTTTTAGATGGATCCAAAAATGGCAATGGATCTGCATTTGGAATAATCTGACCAGTATCATTATCATATTCAGCAGCATATAAATCAGAATAATCTATATTTGCGTTATCTAGTTTAGGCCTAAGCATCTTCCATGATGTTTGAAGTCGTGGATTTTTAAAGTTACCTGTAGTTTTATCATAAACACTAGAAAGATATTGAGCAGTCTGCGATTTTTTAATTGCATTTTGAGTTTCAGTAGTAAAATCACTACGGTTAAATTTTTGATTACCAATATAGAAATTACCATTAGAATCCGCTCCAGCTATTGCTGCTTCTAATTGATCCCAATTAAATCCATATTTTGTACCATTAATTTCAGCAACACCATAATAACCAGAATCAACTGTTTGTTTTAATGCCTCATCTTGAGCATCTGACGCCCATGATGATATTGCTTTAGATGCTTCTTGTGAAGCATCTAATATTGCTTTGTCCTTCTCTGCTAAAGTTCTCCCCGTAAACATACCATAAGCATTACTAGACATTCTACCTAGAGCAGTAGAATGTGAAGCCCTCATAGCATTTCTCTTTTGCATAGCAGACATTACAGAACTAGGAGCTTTCTTATCAGCAGTAGCAAGAGCTTTAGCACCAACAAATGCACCACCTATTCCACTAGTAAGACCAGAAGTAATTGCACCACCTATTCCCATCCAAGCAGGACGACCTGCCATTTTATTTTCTTCCCAAGCAGCTCTAGCACCAGTTGCAACAGACCCAGCAAGTCCTCCTGTTAAAGCAGCAGCACCTAACATAGTACCAATACCACTAAATAGTTTTCCATCACCTTTGATACCTAACATATCTTGAAAAAATTTAGGAGCTTCTTTCATAAATACTAAAATGCCAATTATAACAAATATATTAGCTAATAAAGAAGTATCAACCCAAGTAACTAATTCCCCATTACGCAATACTATTATCAAATAAATTCCAAAATAAATTATTATCAATCTAATAAATAAACTTAAATATGTAGAAGATAAAGTCTTGACCCAATTACCAAAAGCACCATTTTTTTCTTGTCCTGGACTAATATAAGAAATAATAGGAATAGGAGCTATTAATCTAAGTAAAGCAAGTTTAATAGCCCTTACTGCAACATCAAGCGTAAAACCTATTACAATAATTGTCATGACAACTGCACAAATTACTCCCCCAAAACCTATATAACTAAAAGCATAAATCTCTTCTTCGTTAAACTCACAAGTATCATTTATATGATTCAGTAAAGCTTTTGAAGTGACCATAGGGTTTAGTGAAGGCTCAATTTCTGTTGGACAGGCAGCTGCTTGTTGATAATTATCTATAGTAACTTCCGTATATCCGCTATTTTCATTTAACGTAGGCGTAATAAAAGCATGAGCAATTTCTGCTGTAAGAACATCTCCTACACTTTCGGTACCACCTAATTCAAGAGTACCTGTACTATCTTCAACATTATAACCTAGTATAAGTTTACCCAAAACATTGTCTTGAAC
>ERZ827512.1302-NODE-1302-length-25592-cov-6.394291_pt1 | contig 25592 bp, 32 predicted proteins | sample MGYA00519916_ERZ827512 | MGnify/ENA primary metagenome ERZ827512 (study PRJEB31778, sample SAMEA3449335) | human gut metagenome | biome: human gut; feature: human-associated habitat; material: faeces | place: United Kingdom | collected 2010/2012 ... | reverse complement strand
AATTATAAATAAATTATACTACATAAAAGCCACTTGTGCAAATAATGATTTATAATTTTTAATAATCTAAATTTATTTTATCTAATATATCTTCATAATTAGTAATCATTATTTTTTTAGCTAAAACGCCATCAAAATTAGTTGTAATTAAATTATATAACTCATTAGCTATATTATGCATATTAAATGCATTTCTATTATGATAATCACTATTTGGATGAAAGCTCATATCATCACTTGCAATTAATATCTTATCTTGAGGATATTTTATTTCATCTATTAAATATCGTAAATGTTTAATAAATGCTTTCTGTCTTTCTTCTTTTGTCTCATTAAGCCAATTATTAGATAAAAACTTACTATTAGTAATAAGACCAATATATCCTCCAGCATTCTTTAATTTTATCAACTCATCGTCGCTTAAATTTCTAGAATTATCACAAATTGATTTTACATTAGAATGTGACGCTAAAAGTATAAATGATTTATTGTTTTTACGTTCTATATTAGCTAGTTTTATAATATCCTCAAAAGTTTTCTCGTTAGCATGTGACAAATCTATTATCATATTAAGGTTAATAGCCTTTTTTATTAATTTTACGCCTTCTTCTGTTAAGCCGTAGACGTCTCTATTCCCTGATGCAAATTTATTAGCCGTATTCCATACTGGTAAAATTGAGCGTAATCCTTTTTGATAAAGAATTTCTAATTCACTTTCATCTTTTAAATAATCACAGCCTTCTATACTATAAATAAATTTACAAGTACTAGGAATTATCTTCTTCATTTTTAACTTATTTAAATAATTTATACTATTATCAAACATTTTTACTATATCTTCTAATTCACTTTTCTTTATATCTAATTCTTCTAACATTTCTTCTTTACTCATAAAATAAAGATTTATTGTACCACCTATAATATTATTATTATAAATATTAGTACAATCTGTTATTAATTTTTGGTAGTTACTATATTTATTATTGGTCTTACAATTAAAATATAATATAGTTAATAAATCGTAGTGAGCATCATACATTACAACCATACTCCATATACTAGTGCTAATAGACTTAAAATAAATCCACCTATCCAAAACATTTTTACTATATCACCCTCACTCCAACCTAAACGTTCAAAATGATGGTGAATAGGGCTCATTAAAAATACTTTTTTTCCAAATACAACTACCGAAAAGATTTGAATAATTACGGATAATGTTTCTATTACAAAAACGCCACCTATTACAGCCAATGAAAATTCATGTGATGTAAGTATTGCTACTGTTGCAAGAGTAGCTCCAAGTGACAAGCTTCCAGTATCTCCCATAAATACCTTAGCAGGAGATGAATTAAATACCAAAAATCCCATAATACAACCGACTAAAATAAAACAAAAAATACCTATATCTTGATAACCACTTATCCAATAACTTCCCCAAGCAATTAAACCATAAGCCAAAAATGCTATTGCAGACAAGCCACCAGCTAGGCCATCTAAACCATCCGTTAAATTAACAGCATTCGATGTCCCTACTAACAAAAATAAAATAAAAGCTCCATAAAACCAACTAAGGTTCCATTCAAGATTGAATAAAGTTACCCTTAAAACAGAATCTCCTTCTCCAAAATGTCTAAACAAAACATAAAATACAACAGCAACAACAAACTGAAGTGCAAGCTTTTGAATTTGTGTTAAGCCTTTATTAGTATTATGTTTTAAACTTATATAATCATCTAAAAAGCCTATCATACCATAACTTAGCATAACAAATAATATAATAAATAGGTTAATAGAATATTCCATTTTTTTAGTAATAAGTAATAAAAGCACAGTAATCAAACATGGTATTATGAAAATAAATCCCCCCATTGTAGGGGTACCTGCTTTTTTCCTATGAGCATCAACATAAACATTTATTCTCTGACCAGCTTTTATTCTTTTTAAAAATGGAATAAGAATTACTCCAAATATAGTTGAAATAATAAATCCTATCATCAAGGCAAATAAAGATTTGGTTAATGTGAGCATTTTTTCACTTCCCTTACTACTAAAATTATATCATATTTTTTTTAAATAATGATTATTATAAGGTTAACTTTACACAATATTTTGTAGAATTATCTTGGATGTTTTTTATTTTTTTGTGCTGAAACTAAAATTTTATCTATAAATTGTTCTAAATATGTTGTATTACAAGCAGCATCCGCTACAATTACTGCTTGAATAAATGCCTCTTTATCTTCTATCAAGCTATAATCTAAAACATATTCTTCTAAATTATTTCGCTTACATATTTCTATAACATATTGTCTTAAAAATTCTCTCTCAACTCTTCCATTTCCTTCACGGAAAGGATGTGTTATATCTAAATCTGAATACAATACTGCTAAAAATTGAACTAATTTTGTTCTATCTGTTATTTTAGAAATATTTTTTTGAGCATCTCTTAATGTTTGATTCAAATTATCATATATAAATTGTGGTAAGCAAAAAGGAATTTGTTTTGCTATAACCTCGTCTCTTATTTCTCCAGCAAAATCATAAATATCTTCAAATAAAAATTTATGAATACTTAAATAATGTTCAACATCAAATGTTTGCTTACCAGGATTTAAATATAGTTTAGCTAACTTAAGAGCAGTAATTTCTCTTTCTACACGTTCTAACTCTTCACTATCCTTTATATTAAGCTTATTTACTAAAACACCATTTACTACTGACTTTGGAGTGTAATCTAAAACTTCATCTCTTATTCTGGCCATTTTTCTTTTCACTCACTTTCATATATAATTCATATAAGAAACTCTTACTACTTCTATTATTTAATACTGCTTCTCTTACCTCATTAAATTCTTCATCAGTTAAATACATATTCTCTATCTCATTACTTGCACTAGCATACTTTAAAGCTTCATCTATTATTTTTTCATTCATAACTTATTACCTCATCTCTATTTCTTTTTCTGAATCCAATAATTTATTAAATACCATTCAAAATAAGCAAACAATAATATCAATATCCATGTTAATATTATATTTAATATTCCACTAGAATAATTATTTATAACTGCTTCTAATGAAGATGGAATGTATTCATTCACAAAAGATTGAAATCCTGCTAAATTAATTAATTCAGCTATTCTATGTACCAATCTAAAAAATATCTCTATAATTCCTAAAAAATAAACAACACTTTTAAAATCTCTAAAAAAAAGTCCTACTGCTATTATCGCTACTACTAATACTATTAATATTATATCCATTACAACACCTTCTATCTTTCTAAAACAATTATATCATGTTCTTTTATTTTTTTAAAGCAAAATAATTACCACTAAAATAATAAAATTAACAAAATTTCTTAACTACAATATTAAAATTCAAATACTTATCTATATGATAATTATTAAAAATATTTTTATTAATATTCTTAATAATTAAAGGACTAGAATAATTATTCTTTAACTCTCTAAATATATCAATATCTATCTTCTTAAATAATATTAATGAATCTATTATTACAGTATCTTTATCTAATTCTTTATAATTACTACTCTTTTCTATATAACTTGCAACTATTCTATTATGATACTGATAAACATATATTTTTTTATTAGTTAAATAATTATTATATTCTTTATAATCATTCTTTTTTAGAATAGATAATAATTCTTCCAACTCTATATTATCTGCTAAATACCATCCTGTTGCATCTTTTTTATTATCTAAAGATAAATAATCACTTACTTTATCTATAATTTCATAATTATTTTTAACAAAGAAATTACTATATTCATCTGGTGTTCCTACATAAAAATAATTACTATCACCAATGATTAATTCGTTATATTTTTGCTTTATAACATTCTCTACTTTTTTTAATAAATAAGTTCCTATCTTATTTCTTTGACATCTCTTTTTAACACATATTAGTAACAAATTATTATCTTTATATACTGAAAAAGCCACTACCTTATTACTTTGTTTATAGTCTATAACATTACTTTTTTGAATTACTTCCTTAAAATATTTATAACTATATACTTCCCTTTTAAAATTTTCTACATATATTTGATACAACTCTTCCACTTTTAATCTCCTTCTAAATCGCTTTTTATATTAGCACATTTAGTAGAGTTTTTCAACATTATAGTCCTAATTTCCTAACATTAGTCTTACAACTGAACCCACTTTTATTCTAGAACCTTGTTTAGGTGACATAGATATTACTTTAGAGCCCTGACCTGAATATTCAACATCAAAATTTTTTAAAAGTTCCTTGGCTTCGTTGATGTCTAAACCAACAACATTCTCTAAAGTATAATACTTTGTATCAAAATAACGATATTCTTTTTCTAGACCTTTTTTAGGCTTTTTTATATTTAAAGCTGTAATAGAATCTTCTAAAATTGATTTTGCAATAGGAGCAGATACGGTGCCTCCATAAGCACTTATTCCTTTAGGATTATCAATTGCTACGTATACTACTACTTTAGGATTGTTAGCAGGTAAAAATCCTATGAATGAAGTAATATAATTTCCTACCATATATACTCCATTATTTACTTTTTGGGCTGTTCCTGTCTTTCCTCCTACTCTATAGTCTTCTATGTAAGCATTTCTTCCCGTACCTAGAGCAACTACGCTTTCTAGTGCATATCTCACTTGCTTACTAGTTTCTTCACTAATTGTTTTTCTAACCTTTTTCTTTTTATTTTCTTGTATTATATCTCCAGTTTCTGGAGAAGTTATTCTTTTTACTATATATGGTTTATAAAGTATTCCTCCATTTATTGCTGCACTAACGGCTGTTATTTGTTGAATAGCTGTAACACTAACTCCCTGTCCAAAAGCCGTTGTTGCTAGTTCAACTGGTCCTACTTTTGATATTGGAAATAATATACCACTACCTTCACCATTCAAGTCTATTCCCGTTTTTTCTCCAAAACCAAAAGTATTTATATACTTAAATAATTTTTCGGTTCCTAATCTTCTTCCAAGTTCAACAAATCCTGGGTTCGTTCTGGTGAATACGGCAACATTTTGAATCATCATTTTCCTTGATATCATTGATATTCCCAATACCAACATTTATGTTCTCGTATAAACCAGAATGAATATTCTGGTTTATACAGGAACATTTTTGATTAAAAGAAATTTCATCACTTTGTAATGAATTCACATCTACTTTTACAGTAGGTTTTTCTTTCTTTTCATATAAGTCTAATTCTCTATCAATTATATCTGTATTGAAGTTAAAATATACAACCATTCTTACATGTTTTCTATTATTATTTACTTTTGTTATTTCTATTCTATCAATTAATAATTTAATTAGATGTGGTAGTTCATTCTTAACATCTATCTTCTTTGTTAATACTTTGCTTAACTCATTCATCTTTTCATTCATTTTTTGAATTTCAATCTCTTTATTATCTACCCTTTTTATTTCTTCTTCAAATTTAAATATTTGTTCATTGAATCCATCATTTCTTTTTTTGAATTCAACATCACTTATTAACCCTTTTAAACTTAAATCTAAAAGTTTATCTTTTTGTCTATTTATTAAATCTATTTCTTTTTCTAAATCTTTTGAACTTTTATTATTTGAAATACTTTCAACTATATTTTTATATTCAGTAATAACTTGATTTAAATAGTCTTTTTTATTATTTATAAAATCATCAAATATTGATATAAATATCTTATCTAAATAAGATTCTTTTAATATTGGTGATGCACAAGCATCTACACCATTTACTTTATAATTTTTACAAGACCATGTTGGATTATTTGCTCTATTACTTCCAGCATTTCTTATATATATGTGATCACAATGAGTACATTTAATTTTACAAGAATACTTAGAATGTTCTAACATTTCTTCAGTATTTAAAATATGTCTTGATGGCAATTTCTTTCTTTTCTCATGTAAAGCATTTGCTTTATCCCATAATTCTTCTGATACAATTGCAGGTATTCTGTCATCTTTTTCTATTATTTGTCTAGATTTATCTACATTAACTTTTTTATGAGTTTTATAATCTTCAACTTCGGTAAGTCGTGCTGTATAAAATCCTTTATATCTAGGATTAGTTAAGAACTTAGCCATAGAAGTTTGAGAATAAGGTTCACCCTTTCTATTTAAATATCCCATTTCAGCAAGTTCTTCTCCAATCTTTTTAAGCCCTACTTTTCCAGATGCATAAGTTTCAAATAAATATCTAATCATAGGTGCTTCTTTTTCGTTTATTTGATACATTCCGTCTTTCTTATAATACCCTGTTAAGTTTCCACCTATTAATTTTCTTTCCTTTATCATTCTATTTATTCCAAATTTAACTCTTTCTGATAATTTTCTAACTTCATCTTGAGCTAAACTAGACATTATTGTTAATCTAAATTCTGCATCTTCCTGAATAGTATTTAAGTTATCCGACAAGAAATATACAATTGTTCCTTGCTTTAACAAATACTCTGTATATTTAATTGAATCTACTGTATTTCTTGAAAATCTTGATATTTCTTTTGTTAGTATTAAATCTATTTTTCCTAAACTAGCTGCTTCAATCATATTTAAGAATTGAGTTCTATTTTTAACAGCTGTTCCACTTATACCTTCATCAATATAACCTCTTACAAATTTCCAATTCTTATTTTCTGCAATCATTTCTTCAAAATAATTTTGTTGATTTTCTAATGAATTTAATTGATCATCTTTATCTGTAGAAACACGAGCATAATATACTACTTTTAGTGGCATATCATATATTGTTTTTCCTTTTCTTAAATCTTCTCTTGCTTTTTTTATATCCATTATTCCCACTTCCTTTCCTGTGTTCCTGAAACTCCTCCCAAAGTTTACGATGCCATGTTACCTCTCTTGTTTGTCCTTGTCAAATCATCTATACTAACTTGTTACAATTTGCTTATCTTTATATTCATTTCTAATTTTTGTCATTCTTCCTAAAATAGATTTTTCCATTTCACTAAATACTTCTAAATCTATAACTTTATCTTCATATAACTCTCTATTGATAATTAATCTCCACTCTAACAATTTATACTCTATAGGTAAATGTTTAGTGCTATATCTAATTTCAATATCATTATCTGGATTATACATTTAGAACCTCCATTTTCAATGAATTGTATGAAGACATATTAGAAAAAATGAATAACATCTTATTATTAGACATTATTCGTTTCTCCTCTACTAAGTTCTAATAAATGATTCATATCTAATTCTTTATTATGAATTTCAATTATTGTTTTAGTATCTTTATCATTTTGAATTTCTACATGAAATTTATTTTTATTTATTTGTGATAATACTTTAGATTTATCAGATTGTGGTATTTTCTTATTTACAGTAACAGAACAGTAAATTCTATTACTATCTGTCTTTACATAATCATATTTTATATTTTCAATACCAAATATCTTATTAATTATTTCTTCAGTTTCCTTTAAACATTGTTTATCATAATCCAGCATTTCATCATATTCTTCTAATTCAACAGGTTCTAAATCTTTTGATGAATTTCTTGATTTAGGATCTATTCTTTTTACTTTAATATCTTCTACAGTAAAATATGTATTACTTAAATCAATTAAAGGATTTATAGTTCTAACTTCTTCACCACTACTATATGATGAAAACTTTTTATAAATAATTGTATCTCTTAATATGGGATATCCTATTATAGGAAATATTATAGTTTTATAATGAAGTTGTTTTACTTCATCAGGTGTCATTAAATCTCTTGCTATTAATGAAGTTGATTTATTTCCATTATAATCTCTTAAACTCATTGATTGACTAATAGAATTAGATTCAATTGTTTTCTTTCCTAATCTTTTACTAATTGCTTCTGCTGTTTCTTGTGTATTTGTTTTTAAATAAACAAGACCACAGTTATCTAAAATAATTTGAGATACTTCTTTACCATATACATTATCTAATTGAGAAAATGATTGAATAAAGAAGTGAAATCTCATACCCCTGCTTCTTGCTACTGATACAATTGCTTCTATATCTGCAAGTGGTGGACAGTTAGCAAATTCATCTAATATCCAATCTATTTGATATTTCAATTTTTTCTCTTGTCTTGAATTAGCAAGTTTTACTAATTCTCTATATAAAAGACCTACAATGATAGTTACTAAAGTATAATATGTTTTATCTTCATCTGGAACTATTACATATAAAGCTGTTGGTTCTTTACCTAATATATCAAAATCAAAACTATTACTACTCGTTACATTTGCTACATTGATATCATCAAATAAAGCCATTTTCTCACCAAATACAGCTGTTATTGATTTAAATGTATTATCAGATGCACTTAATATTGAAGTTAAAGAATCTTTTGATTTACTACCATATTCTTTTTGTTCAATATACTTTTTAAAGTTCTTTAAATTCTTTTCTTCCATAGAACTATTTTGGAACTTTCTAATACTAGTCATAGTTATTTGATCTCGTCTAATATTTCCAGATTTATATTCTTCTAAAAAGAATCCAATTAATCCCTCTAATAAATTTTTAGCACTATTATTCCAAAATGGATCTTTTCCTTGAACTTTTTCAATCATAATCATAGTTGATAATGATGTTATTAATCTATTTGTTTCAGCTAGTGCTGACATAGATAAATTATTATATTCTAACTTTTTATTTTTATCTGTTTCTTTTTTTGTTTTCTTTTCGTATTCAATATACTTTTCATATTCTTTAATAATAGGTTCTAATATATTAAATTTATTTGATAATTCTGGATGTCTAAAATCTATAGTTAAAACATTATATCCATTTTTCTTAAACATTGATGAAGTTGTATTATAAATTTCTCCTTTAGGATCTGTTATAAATACACTTCTTTTATTTTTTGCTGTTGCTATAAAAGAACAAAATGGAATAACTGCTGTTACTGATTTACCAGATCCAGTAGAACCTAAATATACATAATGTGGTGTTTCTTTATCTACCCACATATACTTTAAATCTTTACTGAATAAAATAGGCACACCAGCTTCTCTGATGTGTCCTATTCTTTCTTTAACAAAATATTTTTCTATCTCACTTTTACTAGAAAATCTTGCACTACCGTATTCATTATCACTTTTTATTTTATGCTTAGCCATCATTGGTTCTATATACATAAATCCAATTGTAAAAACTATTAGCACAACTAAAAGTATAATAATGTTAATACTCATTATCCTCCATATTATAATTCATAATTATCACTTAATTCCTTTTTTTTATCTAATTCATATTTCTTAATTTGAATAGAATAATTATTTGAATTATATTCACCATTACACCATAATTCAAAGCTATCATCTGATTCACTATAAATCCATTCACCATCATTGTTTTTAAAATCAGGATAATTTTCTTCTACAGCTTCTAAGTTTTCAAAATCAGAATCGGTTTTAGCATCTTTTATAGCTTGATTAAAAATTTTCTTTGCTTCATTAATATCTGTAGCAACTCCATAAATTGAATAATCAATTTCATCATCAACTACAGCATTATTGGTTATTATATATATATTATTTTCTTTTTCCTTTTCTAATTTTTTAATATAGTTATCTAATTTATTTAAAAAGTATCTTCCATCTCTACTCATTCTATCTTGATCCCAATAAAGATTATCTACATACTCTTTTATTTTTTCTAATTCTACATTACTTATATACATTATTTATCACACTCCTTAATTTCATTAATTCTTTGAATTGAAATATCATAATATTTTTTATTTAATTCAATTCCTATATAGTTTCTTTTTTCTAATATAGATGCTACTGCTGTTGTTCCACTTCCTAAAAAGCAATCTAAAACTAAATCACCTTCTTTAGAACTATTTCTAATTAAAGTTCTAATAATTGATAAAGGTTTTATTGTTGGATGAATCCATTTCTTTTTATCTTTTGAATTTATTGGTAAATAGAATACAGTTTTAGCATCTTCATAACATTGTGGATTACAATATCCACCTTTTCTAAAATAAAGACAATATTCTTTATCTGTCATATATTTGTTATTAAATAAAGGCATAGCATTTGTTTTATTCCAAACTAATATATCCATCTTACATTTATATTTATTTACAAAAAAATCTATATACGATGGTATTTGTTCTCCATTACACCATATATAGATATTAATTCTTTTCATCACTCTTACAAGTTCTTCTAATATAGATTTATCATATTCATTTATTAAATTATCTCTTTGTAATTCTTCATTATATTTTTTTACTGCTTTTGCTAAACTATTTATTTCATCAGTTTTCTTTCTTATCTTGTATGGTGGATCAATAATAACTAAATCAACTGATTCACTTTCTATTGATTTAATCATTAAATTTGAATCACCATTATAAACCTGATTAATATCTAGTTTATGCAATAATAATTCTCCTTGTCATTATCATTCCTCCAAACAAAAAAGAACTATTTAAAATAGTCCCTCATACAAATTGTAATTTTTTATTATAATTGTTTTATTACTCTGCAAGGATTACCTACTGCTACTACATTTGATGGAATATCTTTATTTACAACACTTCCTGCACCTATTACAACATTATCTCCAAAAGTAACTTTATTTCCGTCTAATATTACTAAATTATGATTAGAATAAAAGTTCTCTCCCACTTCAATATTATATCCATAATCGCAGTAAAAAGGTTGCTCAATATAAAAACTATTTTTATGTTTTCCTAATATTTCATTCATTAATTTTGTTCTTTCCTTAATATTAGATGGTTTTATTTTGTTATATTCAAAGCACTTATCTTTAACTTTAATAATCTTAATATTTTTATTATTCTTAAGTTTGTCAGAGACTAAATAAACATTATCGAGAAAATCACATACTATTCTAGCACCTACTATATCATTAAGTGAATTTAAACTTTCTATTGTTAGAGGTAAATTTTTTCTTTGAAGTTTTAGAATGATACTTTCAGTACTTTTTATTCTAGTAGAAACATGATTTATTGGATTATCAATATCTAAAAAACTAATTTCAGTGTTTAAAATTTCCAAATATGTTTTTAACTGTTTCATAGCTGCTTCATAATATAATAGATTTTTTTTAAAATTTTTTAGTTTCGCTTGCATTAATCATCTCTTCTGCCAAATAATAGTATTAACCTTAAAATTTCAATAACTGTACTTGCAACACTTGCTACATATGTGGATGCTGCAGCACTTAACATTACTTTACCACCAGATAGTTCTCTTTTTGTTAAATACTCGGATTTTTCAAGTTCTTTCAAACCTCTTCTACTTGCATTTATTTCAACTGGCAAAGTTACTAATTGGAATAAAAATATAACAATTTCTGCTATAATTCCTATCCAAATTAAATCTAAAGATCCAAATAAACATCCAAGTAATATTGCAAAATAACCTGCATAAGATGAAAAATTAACAACTGGAACTAATAGAGATCTTATCTTAAAAAATAAATAATTTTCTTTATCTTGTACAGCATGACCACATTCATGACACGCAACTGAAACACTTGCAATAGAAGATTGTCTATAATTATTTTTCGATAATCTAATTACTTTATTTCTTGGATCATAATGGTCTGATAAATATCCACCTGTTTCAACAACATCAATATCATATAAACCATGTTGATCTAATATATATCTAGCTACCTCTCTTCCAGTTAATCCTTTTTCATTTTTAATTTTTGAATACTTGCTATATGAACCTGACACGAACGCTTGTGCTAATAATGTGATAATTAGTGCAATAAATGTTAGTCCATACGATATAAAAACATAATCCATACTACTTAAGCTAATACCTCAATAAATTTCTTTATTTCCCTTTCATTCAATACTTTTCCTTGACTTATTATTTTATCATTTATAACAAGTGCTGGGGTATTTGTAATATTATATCTATTATCTTTTTCTACTAATTTAATATCAATATTATTATCAGTAGCCTTTTTTATATTCTTTATTAATTTTATTCTATTGCTAGAGTTTGTTCCAATAACTTTTATTTCCATATTTTTTCTTCTCCTTCGCATTTATTATTTTTAAATCATAAGCTTTATTCTTATCTTCATCATATTTAAAAATTACAATATCATTTTCATTTAATTTTTTATAACCTTTTTTATCAATTTCAGAATAATGAATAAAAATATCTTTATCAATTTCTTCTGACTTAATAAATCCATAACCTAATTTATCATTAAACCATTTTACATAACCTTTCATTTTAAATTACTTCTTTTTCTCCCTTTTTTTTTGCTATTAGAAACATAATAACAGTTAATAATGTACCTATTGTTGATGAAAAGAGATCTGTCATTGTGTCCTTAATAGCCATTCTGCCAATTAATTCTCCAGTTCTTTGAGTATCTAAATTTAATATTCCATCAACTGAATATTCATACATTTCCCAGATACTTCCAACTGATAAAGCAAAAAGTATGGAAAAAATAATTTTAATTTTTTTATTCAACTTTATATCACAATATCTTTTATCTAGACTTGAAAAAATATCATAACCTACAATAAACATAACAATTCCAGATATAAAATGAACAATCAAATCCCAATTATCGTATAAATCGTAGAAATTTAAAGTAGTACATAAACATTGAGCTAAAAATATTAATAATGACAATAAAATTCTTGAATATATATTTAAATTTATTTTAAATACTTTTTTTAAAAACCAATTATAGAATGTTAGTATAAAAGTTAATACCAACATACCAATATCTTCGAATTCTAAATTAATTATTTTTACTAAAATTAATATAACTATGATTATTCTTAAAATGTTATCTAATAAATTACATACTTTTTTATTCATATTCTTTATAAAAATAATTTCAAATCTCTTTCTAATTTATTTCAATATATTTCTTATTATTATCTTTTTCTTCTTTTTTAGGAAGATTTAAATATAAAATTCCATTTTCAAATGATGCATATATATCTTCTTCATCAACATTTTCACCTATATTAAAGCTTCTTTTTATTTCTCCTGTAAATCTTTCTTTTCTAATATATTTTTTATCTTCCTCATCAGACGAATTAGAAATACTTACTGAAATACTAAGAATACCTTTATCCATTTCAATTTGAATATCTTCTTTCTTTACTCCTGGTAAATCTATTTGTAATTCATATCCATCCTTTTTTTCTATAATATCTGTATTCATTATTGGAGACTTTTTACAGTCATCCAACAATGAATCTTCTAAAAAATTAAATCTACTTGGTATATACATAATTAATCATCCTTCCTTTATTCTGCTACTTTATCAGTAACAATACTTTCTGTAGTTAAAATCATTTTTGAAACTGATACAGCGTTTTCTAAAGCTGTTCTAGTAACTTTAGCAGGGTCTACAATTCCTACTTCTTTCATATCAACTAATTCTCCAGTTGCAGCATTATATCCAATTCCCACTTTAGATGATGCTACTTTATCAAATATAATAGCAGGCTCATCTCCAGCATTTATTGCAATTTGTTTAAGTGGAGTTTCTAATGCTTTAAGAATAATGTTCCCACCAATCTTTTCAGCATCATCTAGTTTTGAAACCACTTCCCTCACATTTGGAATTATATCTACATATGCAGTTCCTCCACCAGCAACTATTCCTTCTTCTACTGCGGCTTTTGTTGCTGCTAATGCATCTTCAATTCTTAATTTTTTCTCTTTCATTTCTACTTCAGTTGTTGCTCCTACTTTAATGACAGCAACTCCACCTGCAAGTTTAGCAAGTCTTTCTTGTAATTGTAATTTTACATTACTACCAATAGCATCAGATGCAATTTGTCTTTTTATTTCATCAATTCGTGTTTTTATATCTTTTTTATTTCCTAAACCATCGACTATTATTGTAGAGTCTTTATTTGTTTTAATTTGTTTAGCTCTACCTAACATATCTATAGTTATATCTTTTAATTCTTCCTTTAAATCATTTTTAACAACTTTACCACCAGTAAGTATTGCAATATCTTCTAGTAAAGATGCCCTATACTCACCTGTTTCTGGTGCTTTTACAGCAGTTATATCTAATATTCCACTTACATTATTAAGAACTATTGTAGATAATGCCTCACCTTCTATATCATCACAAATTATAAATAATTTTTTGTTTTCTTGCATTGTTTGTTCTACTATAGGTAATATTTCTTTAAAATTAGAAATTTTCTTATCTGTAATTAAAATATATGGATCTTCAACTATAGTTTCTTGTTTTTCTTTATCTTTAATCATGTATGGAGAAACAACACCTTTATTAAATTGCATTCCTTCTACAACTTCTATTTCTGTATTTGAAGTTCTAGATTCCTCTAGTGTTATAACTCCATCAGTAGATACTTTTTCCATTGCATCAGCAATTAATTCTCCAACTTCATCATTGTTAGCTGATATTGATGCAACTCTTGCAATATCTTCTTTTCCTTCAACTTTAGAACTAATTTTTTCTATTTCTTTTATAGATACATCTAAAGTCTTATCCATACCTCTTTTTATTGCCATTGGATCAGCACCTGCTGCAATATTTTTAACTCCTTCTTTTACCATAGATTGAGCTAATACTGTTGCAGTTGTTGTTCCATCACCTGCTACATCATTTGTTTTTATGGAAACTTGTTTAACTAAACTTGCCCCCATATTTTCAAACTTATCATCTAATGTAATTTCTTTTGCAATTGTAACTCCATCATTTGTTATTAATGGTGTTCCACCTTTATCTAATACAACATTTCTTCCTTTAGGTCCTAATGTAACCTTAACTGTATCTGCTAATTTATTGATACCATTTAATAATGAACTTCTTGCTTCTTCTCCAAATTTAATTTCTTTAGCCATACTTATTCACTCTCCTATTCAATTACTGCTAAAATTTGGCTTTGATCTACTATTGTCAAATCTTCACCTTCATATGTTACTTCATTATCTCCAGCATAACTGCTTAAAAATACTTTATCTCCAACTTTTACATTAAATGGAACTGTCTTTCCATTATCTAAAATTCTTCCTGTTCCAAGTGCTACTACTGTCGCAATTCTTGATTTATCTTTAGAATGTTCTCCTAAAATAATTCCTGTTGCAGTTTTTGTTTCTTCTTTTTCTCTTTTTACTACAACTCTTTCGCCTAATGGTTTAATCATTATAATTCCTTCTTTCTTTTTATTTGTTCAACTTTGAACAATGTTTTATTTTTTTAAGAACATAAATGTTCCTATTTTGTTCAACTTTGAACTATTCCTTAAAATTTAAAGCCTTTTTAAAGACCCATTTTTTCAAGTACAATTTATTTATACCACAATAAATTAGCAATGTCAATAGTCGAGTGCTAATTTATTATTTTTTTTTAATTTTCATTTTGCTTTAATAAATCAGAACAATTTTTTTGCATTTGTTCTAGCACTTTTTTAAATGTTGCTTTATCTTCTTCAGATATATCTTTTGTTATAACTTTAGTAATTTCTTTTTCTCTTTGTCTTAAATCGTTTAAAATATTATCAGCTTTATTATTAATAAATAATCTAATAATTTTCTTATCATACTCATCAGGAATTCTAATTATAATATTTTCTTTTGCTAAAGAAGCAATGGATTTAGATATATGAGATTTAGTTGTCATTAAGTCATCAATTATTTCTCTAGCACTATTTTTCTTTTCATGTTTGTCGAGATAAAGAAGGAACATAATTTCATTCATAGTTAAACCATATTTTTTTCTTAAATCATCATATGAATTATCATACATTTTCTTAATTAATTGTGCTTGTACTGGTATTTCCATAATCATTCCTCCCAATACCATTATACCCTAAAATCGAAATTTTGAAAATTTTTTTCAAGAAATACACTACAATATTTTTTTTACAAGTCAAATTTTATAAAATAATAGACCAACGCTTAAGTTGATCTAAACATTAAATTTATTAAAATATAATTACTAATAATCCTACTATTATACATACTGGTAAACCTAATAGCATACCAATACATGATTGCTTGATATGAAATAAATAATCTTTATATTCCTTCATATCTTCAGTTCCTTTAATTTTTACTTTTTTAGAATGACAAAACCAAATACAATCCAAAATAATGGCGTCATACCAATCTATTGCTAACCATATAATATATGAATTAATAAAACCTTTTATAAAAGTATCTGCTTCATTAAACTTATATAATATTAAAGAAAAAATTATTGAAAATACTATCATAGAAATTACTTTTTTTATTATTTCTTTAGTACTAAATCCATTTTCTGTTTTTGGAATTAGTTTTAATTCAATACATCTCTCTTTAATCGCAGGAGGATAATCTCCTACAGATTTAAGAGGTTTGCTTAATGTAAGAGGAACAACAATTAAAGTAAATAATATAATTCCAATTACGCATTCAATTAATAAAATCATAATATTTTTTCTCCTTTATAACTTACTATTTTATAACAAACTACTAAATTGTATTTGACTAAATATTACTCTATTCTTAAATCAACATCTTTAACTTTCACATATACAACAATATCTTCATCTGTTGGATTTTGCATATTAACACCAATTCTAAACCAAGCACCTTTTTCTACTTCCATTTTTACAGGCATACCGTGAGTTAAATAAGTTCCCCTATCATCAACGTTTTCTTCATTTACTTCTATTGGTTTTAAAATAACTTCCGTATCTCCCAATCCTTCACCAGAAAATATTTTTATTTTATTTTTTTTTGGTGAAATTTCCACATCTGAATACACATAAGTTTCTGTACTACCAGCAGGAATAGTTATAAATCTATGGTGGGATACTTTAACATTTGCCTGATTTACCTTAGCATAATGTAAAGTAGTATCTATTTTCGTATGTCCTAAAAGTTGTTGAACTTGTTCTATTGGCATACCTTTATCTATTGCCCTTGTCGCTAAAGTTCTTCTAAATTTATGGGGATGTACTCTTGGTAAATTAAGTCTTTCACCTAAATTTCTAAGCCTTATTTCAACACCAGAAATATTTAGCCTATTAACAATTGATTTTTTTTACCATTTGCCTCAAACACATTAGATAATGCAAATTTAATATTTCTTTCATTTAATTCATCTAATATTTGTAATAATTTTTGTTCTTCATTTTCAGTCCAATCTTTAATTCCTCTATTTCCATCATTATAACTTCCTGTAGTTATTAAATATGGTGGATCACAATAAACAAAATCATCACATGTTAATTTAGAAAAATTAAATTTATCAAATTTAGTATTTGTAACATTTAACTCAATGCCATTAATTTTTTTTATAAATTTTTTTAAATTTGTTTTAGTATTTGAGTTATATGAACTTCTATTTTTACCAAACGGAGTATTATATTTTAAATCTTTGTTAAATCTTATTTGATAATTAAAACTATATAAAATTAGAGTATAAAAATCAAGAATTCTATCTTCATCATTTTCATATAATTGATGATTAAATTTATTTCTTAATTGTAGAAATGAATCAGTATTTTCTTTATTTAAATTATTTACTAAAATATTTTTTTCTAATTTTTCAATAAGTTTATCTGCTGTAGTAGTTGAAAAAAATTTCATTAACTCACATAAAGGAATAATGATATCATTATAAATAACCTTTTTTGAATTAACATTAATTCCTACATTAAATCCTCCACCAAACAAATCTACAAATGTATTAATTTCTTTTGGAAATTTAGGAATTATTTGATTAAGAATTTTATATTTACCACCGACATAATTTAATGGTGACTTTATATATTGTTTATTATCCATTGTCTTCACCATTAATCCTTTTTATAGAAGAATTAAAATATTCTTCTTCTAATTCAAATCCAATAAAATTTCTATTATTTTTTATAGAACAAATTGCTGTTGTTCCACTACCCATAAATGGATCTAAAATTAGATCACCCTTATTGCTATGAATTTTTATTAAATATTCAATAAGTTTTTGTGGTTTTTGTGTTGGGTGAAATCTTTTATATCCTCCACCACTTTCAGATGGAATTGAAAGAACACTACTTTCATATTTAGAATTTTGTCGGTTATATGTCCATTTTCCAGGTTTTACAAACCATATAATCATTTCTACATCTGGAACATACCTTCTATCCCTATTTCTTGGCATTGGATTAGTTTTTTTCCATATTAATGTATCTTTATATACAAAACCTAATTTTTGAGCATAATCAATTATTTCTGTTGCTTTTTTAAAATCATTAAATACTAATAAAGAACCACCTTTTTTTAACAAATCAAAAGATTTCTTTAACCATGGTTTATTATTAAATTCTTCATCCCATTTTCCAAAGTCAGTTCCCTTTCTTGGATTTTTTCTATCTTTCATTGTATGAAATTGTGATTTTTTTGATATAACATAAGGGGATCAGCAACAATTAAATCAACTTTAATATTTTCTTTAATCATTTTAGTCATACCTTTATTACAGTCAATATTATAAATATTATTAATTTCCATAAGCTTACCTCCTTTTTTAAAGTCAATCTCATATATAATTATAACATGAAATCATTCATTTTCTTCATTAAATCAAAATAAAAAACTTAATTTGCTTTTTCAAAATTAAGTTCCTCATAATTTATAACATTTATTCCATGTTCTATATTTAAAAGTAAAATAGCATTTTTTACTATTTGTTCTTTTTCTTTTGTTGTATATTTATTTTTTTTTGATAAAGAATTATATACATCTTCTGCTGTTGTTCCTAAATATTCATTATTAGAATATTGATAATTTAATAATAATAGTTCAGATAATAATTTAGTATCAAATAGTTTTCTTATCTTCTTTTCTTCGTTTTTGAACATATCATCTATTGACATAAGCAATCCTCCAATTGTTCCCATGTTACCTCTCTTGTTTGTCCTTGTCAAATCATTTAGTATAGTATGAATCAGCAAGTCCATTCTTTAAGTCCATTGGATTAATTTTAGTTAGTTCAAAACTATTCTTTATATAATTAATATATTTATTTATATCTTCATTTGTTTTGATTTTAAATGATCTACATAATGGTTCATAATTTGTTCTGCCTACTACGGATAATAAATTATCATTATCTTTTACTTCTAATATTCTTACATTAATTCCATATTTTCTTCTTTCTAAAATAGCAAAGTTTCTAATAGCTTTAAACATTAATCCTTTATTTACTTTTTTCTTCTTTATAGATTTATCAATATTTAATATATTAGTAGTTATATCAGAGAGTAAATTATCAATATATATTTCTTTACTATTATCTGTCTTACTATTATATAAATTTTCAAATAATTTAATAACATAATTAAGTTCACTTTGCTTACTAATACACATACAATAAGATATATTTTGATTTTGATATCCAGCTCTTTCTTTTAATAAATTTTTAGTATCATACTCTTTAACAGATTTATCAAAATTAATTATTAACTCATTTTGCTTAATAACAACTGTCATTAATCTAACATTAGTTTTATAAGCCACTTCTTTTATTAAATAATTTCTATGTATTTCTTTAAATTTCTTTAAAATTTTCTCATCTAATTTGTCAAATAATTGAATTATTTCAACTCTCTTGTTGGAAGTCAATTTTTTGTAATCACTGGTATTTATATCAAATAATTTTGCACCTATTTTCTTACTTTTTTTCTTAACATTTTTGGTTACTACGGTTTCAGTGCATGGAATAATAACAGGTGAATTATTAAAATATAATACCCCATCATATATCAAATCATAGTTAGTATTAACATCAATCTTGGTAATTTGTTTTATAGAATTTAAAGGGTTCTCAATAAACTTAAATGTGTTCCTGTATTCACCAGAAGATTGCTTTGTATCAATACACGAACACTTTAGGACAGAAGTTTGCCTTCTACAAGCAAGTGTTTGTAACGACCTAGACTTAAGTTCGTTTTTTGTATTCATATCTAAATCTATATCAATATCTGGTGTATTAAAATCAAAATAAATAGATAATTTTATATGCTTTCTATCCCCATTTACTTTTTCAACTATAACCTTATCAACTAGTAAATTTACTAAATAAGGTAAGTTTTCTTTAATATCCAATTTTGCACTTAAGCAAGATTCAATATCATTTAATTTTTTACGCATTTTTTCTTCCTCTAAGTTTTGACTTTCCGAACTGTCTATTTGCTTTTGTAAATTGAATAATTCAGTATTAAATTTATCATTTCGTTTTTTAAATTCAAAGTCATCAATCATACCTTTTAAACTTAAATCTAATAATTTATCTTTTTGTTTATCAATTTGTTCTATCTTTCTTTTTATTTCTTCTGTATCCAATTCATCAGTAAAATTTTTAACAATATTTTTATATTCTGATAAAACTTGTCCCAAATAATCTTTTTTATGTTTAATAAAATCACTAAATAGATCAACAAATATTTTATCAAGATAACTTTCTTTTATAATTGGAGATTCACATTTTGATACTCCCTCAGTTTTATAAGTTTTACAAGCCCATGTTGGATTTAAAGAACGATTTGATCCACCATTACGAATAAATATACTATTACAATCTTTACAATATAACTTAGCCGAATATTTATATTTTTTTATGTGTTCTTCAGAATTAAGTACGTGCCTAGATGGTAATTTTTTTCTTCTCTCATGCAAAGCATTTGCTTTGTCCCAAAGTTCTTCTGATACAATAGCTGGAATTCTATCATCTTTTTCTATAATTTGTTCTTCTTTAGGTATTTTTTTCTTTTTATGAGTTTTATAATCTTCTACCTCAGTAAGTTTTGCAGTATAAAATCCTTTATATCTAGGATTAGAAAGCATCTTTGCAAGTGCTGTTTGAGAATATGGTTTTCCTTTTGAATTTAAGTATCCCATTTGTGCTAGTTCTTCACCAATTTTTTTTAAGCCAAGACTACCACTTGCATAAGTAGTAAATAAATATTTTATAAGTGGTGCTTCATTTGGATTAATTTCATATATTCCATTCTTTTTATAATATCCTGTTAAGTTACCACCAATTAATTTTCTATCCTTGATCATTCTATTAATACCAAACTTAACTCTTTCTGATAATTTACGAACTTCATCTTGTGCCATACTAGACATAATAGTAAGTCTAAATTCAGCATCTTCTTGAATTGTATTTAAATTATCAGATAAAAAATATACTATAACACCTTGTTTTAATAAATATTCTGTATATTTAATACTATCAACAGTGTTTCTAGAAAATCTGGAAATTTCTTTTGTTAATATTAAATCAATTTTTCCTAAGGTTGCATCCTCAATCATTTTCAAAAAAGAATCACGATTTTTAACAGCTGTACCACTAATTCCTTCATCGATATAACCACGAGTAAAAATCCAATTAGAGTTTTCTTTAATCATATCTTCAAAATAATGTTGTTGATTTTCTAGCGAATTTAATTGATCATCTTTATCAGTTGAAACACGACCATAATATGCAACCTTTAGATTCATATCATAAATTGTTTTTCCTTTTCTTAAATCTTCTCTTGCTTTTTTAATTTCCATAAATAGCACTTCCTTTCATATGTTCCTAAAATTCAAGATAACTAGGATGCTTGAATGGTAGCTCCATAATCACTTTTTGTCAAATCATCTTTTTCATTCAATAGGTATTCGTTTCTTATTTTCTTAAGTCTTCCCATAATAGAATTTTCCATTTCATTATATGTTCTTAAATCAATAACTTTTTCGTCGTATAATTCTTTATTAACAATTAGCCTATATTCCAATAACTTATATTCAAAAGGTAATTGTTTGGTACTAAATCTAACTTCTATATCTTTTTCTAGCATTTAGATTTACCTCCAATAAAACCTATGTCAAAGTTTTTGGACTTATTCATTAGTACCACCTGTTTTAATTATCTCTTTTTGTAGAGAATTATCTTTTTCTAACGGATTTTTTAAATGAATTTCTATAGTAGATTTAGTATTATTACCATTATCAATTTCTAAATGATATACTTCTTTATCTATTTTACCTTTTAGAAATATTGATTCCTTTGTATTTAATGGTTCTTTTAATTCAAAACTGGCAAATGTACGATTATTATTTTCTTTAAACTCAAATAATTTAATTTTATCTTTCAATAAATCATTAACGATATTAACAATATTATTTAACTTATTAATTTCTTCAGTCTTAAATTTGTCATAAAATGAAAGTTCCTCTTTATTTATCTCTTTGTTATTTCTATTCCTATATAATCTATCATATTTTGTTTGTATATCTTCAACTGTAAAATATGTATAACTTAAATCTTCAAGTGGAGTTATTTTTCTTTTTAATTCACCACTTGAATAACAAGATAATTTTTTATATATAACAGTATCTCTAAATATTGGATAACCTATATTTGGAAATATAATAGTTTTATAGTGCAAATTTTTAACTTCATCTGGTGTTAATAAATCACGACCTATTAAGGATGTTGATTTGTTGCCATTATAATTAGTCAAACTTACAGATTAACTTATAGAAGAAGATTCTAATGTCATACGACCTAAGCGTTTACTTATTACTTCAGCCGTTTCCATAGTGTTTGTTTTCAAGTAATCCATACCAGAATTATCAAGTATTATTTGTGCAACTTCTTTACCATAAACATTGTCTAATTGACTTAAACTTTGAATAAAAAGATGGTATCTAAGTCCTCTTGAACGAGCAACAGAAATTATTGATTCTATACTTGGTTCTACAAGTGGTGGACAATTAGAAAATGCATCACATATCCAGTCGATTTCAATAGGACATTTTTTGTTTTCAGTAGAGTTAGCAAGTTTTACTAGTTCTTTATATAAAAGTCCTAAAATAATAGTTACAAGAGTATAATAAATTTTATCTTCATCTGGAACTATAACAAATAGTACTGATTTTTCTTTACCTAATATATCAAAATCAAAATCAGATTTACTAGTTACATTAGCAACATTAACATCATCAAATATTGCCATTTTCTCACTAAAAACACTTGTAATAGATTTATATGTATTTTCACTAGATGATAATATTGGTATTAAACTATCTTTAGATTTACTTCCATAAGGCTTTTTGCGTATCAGTTAATGGGTTATTTTTAAATAACTCTAGGTATGCCAATAAATCATCTTCTTTTAACATACCAATCATAGTGTACTGACAATTATTAAAAATTGCAGTTGCGTGTCTTAACACACTAGCATTACCAACAAAATCTTTAACACTTTGGGTACTTACTATTAGATTAGTAGAATACTTACGAACTCTTCTAGCAAGTTGTCCGAAGTTTTTTAATACCTCATTATTCTTTTCATCTATAAACAAGTGAAATTCATCAACCACAATACTAATATGTTTTTTCTTTTTACCTAATTTTTCGTTTTGAATTTTATTAGCAACGATACTATTATTTAGGTAAGTAAGTAAATTTAATGTTTGTGTATTAATTAATCTTTGATTTCCACCATATAATAATTCTTGTAAATTGAAAGCAATTAAATCATTTGATAAATCAATATTTGTATGACCATCAAAAAGATAAGAATCAGTACCAGTTAAAAATCTTGATACTAAAATTTCTAATTGGTCGATTAATTTCTTTTTCTCATTGCTTTCTATTTGTTTTTTATAAACTGGTAAATATTCATATAATTCACTAAATATTGGATAATCACTTGGACTTAAACTTTGTAAAGTATTAATTGAAGTATTCTTAAATATTCCCTTAGTGTTATATAAAGACTCCACTACTGATAAAAGCATAACTAATTCTTTTTCCGTAATATCTTCAAAAGCTGTTTTGAAAAAAGCCTCTAGAAAACCTAAATGTTTTGCTAAAGGACAATCTGTTTCTTTTGTTTCCTTATCTTCATCATCACTAGGAATATATCTTATTTGAAGTGGATTAATGATACCACCCTTTTTAGAGTAGAGGTCAATATATTCACCACCATTTGAAATAACTAGATTCTTATATTCGTTTTCTGCATCAAGAATGAAAATTTTTGTTCCACGAGCATATTCATTGATAATCATTTTTTTCATAGTAAAACTTTTACCACCACCAGTTGATGATACGATAGCAATATTATGAGAAGTTCTTTGATTATTAATTACAAAAGGATCAAAGAATATTGGAAGTGAAGTATGTAAATCAACTCCTAACATATAACCACTATAATCATTAAAATATGTTTTAGTAAATGGAAAACCAGCACTTAAAGTTAGTGTTGGTAAATATATAGAATAATCATCTAAAGATGTAGTAGTTAAATCATAATTTTGCCAACATTCCATTTGTCTTAATTTTGGTATATCTAACTTTATTTGATATCTATCTACTAATCGTTTTAAATCTCTAAAAGTATTTTCCCTTTCTTTTTTAGTACCAGTAATTATTAAAATTAAAGATACTTCTTTAATCTTTTCATCACCATTTTTAATTTCTACCATTAATTGCTGAAAATTTTCCTTTTGAGTATCAAGTTCAGTAGCATCACTTAATTTCTTAGTTGTGCTTCTATCAGATAGTAAGAACTGATATTGAGAATTAACCCAACGGACTAATTCGTCTTGACTAATAGCATCTTTAATACTAATACAAGCCCTTACATCTGGAACATTAAATATTTCTTCAAAGAAAAGCTCATCTACAAATGGTGGAACATTTTTTATAGTTACCATTTGAATATCTTTATCATCCATCTTAAGCATATTAGTTTTTTCTTGGAGAGAAAGTGAAGATACTAAGGATGGTAAATCACTCCACATCAAATCATCCAATGCTTTTGGATTCATATATAAGTTAGTTAAAAATTTATATATTTCTAATCTGTTATCAATAACTTTCATATTAATTCTTGGAGTTATGTTAGAAATAATTTCTTCAATTTCATCTAATTGTTTTTCCAAAGTATTTAAGTCTTTAGCAATTACCACTAAGTAATAAACACTAGAGATAGTGAAGTGATTTTCTTCTAATTCTTCAATTAATCTTTTACTTTCATCAAGTAATTTTTCCTTTTGCGAATCATCTTTATAATAATTTATTAATTCTTCTAAATTAATCTTATTATTATTTAAATTTATTTTTTGATCTAGTTTATAACATTTAAGATTTAAATTTCTTATTTGATATAAACTTTTTAGTGCATAAAAAAAGTTGTTCTTTTCGGATTTACTCGTTAATGACAAATCAATAGCCTTAACTTCAATCAAAGAAGCAACTTCACCAGTTTTTAATTCTATTAAACCATCATCTGCAACTGACTTAACATTTGAAAAAGTTTGAGAGTTTTTAATTCTCCTTTTCATTTGTTTCTTTATTACAAACTTTAGCTGTTGTGTTTCAAGTTTCTTTTTTTCTTTTTCTAATACTTTATCTTTATTTAATTTTTTATTCTCAGGGAATAACCCGATATTATCATCTCCATTTCTATAAGTAATTTATTAAAAATAAAAGACCAACTATGAAAGTTGATCTCATCGATAAATTGACTATCTAAGTTTTGTCAATACTAAATTTATATAAATATTATACCACGACA
>ERZ827512.1301-NODE-1301-length-25593-cov-9.527214_pt1 | contig 25593 bp, 16 predicted proteins | sample MGYA00519916_ERZ827512 | MGnify/ENA primary metagenome ERZ827512 (study PRJEB31778, sample SAMEA3449335) | human gut metagenome | biome: human gut; feature: human-associated habitat; material: faeces | place: United Kingdom | collected 2010/2012 ... | reverse complement strand
CCTATACAATAAGAAAAGTGGCTTCGCCACATGTACAGGGTTGCTTTGCAACCCGCACAGCCTAATGTAACTTAACCTTGTTGTATAGTAAAAATCTTCGATTTTTCCTATACAATGAAAAAAGTAATAAAACTTTTTTATTACTAATAAAATTAAGTATGAATATTGAAAATATGAAATAAATGTATGAAAAATAGAAAGGAGAGCTTATAGGTTTATAAAGAACAGGCACCAAAGAAATTAGAGTATGTGAAGGTACAAAGGTTATTATAAAAATTTAAAAAAAGCTATACAAAAAAAACATTTAGTTATATAATGTAAACGTAAAAATGGAAAGATGGGAGAGTAGCATGAATTTAAAAAATATATTGTCAGGCCTAGATGGTTTGAAAGCTAAAGGACCACTTGATATAGAGGTAAATGAAATTAAAAATAGCTCTAGTCAAGTACAAAAGGGAGACATGTTTGTTGCTATAGACGGGTTTGATACAGATGGACATCAGTATATTGAAGAAGCATTAGAAAAAGGTGCAAAAGTTATTATGGCACAAGCAGATAAATTGACAAAAGATATGATTAAAAATTTGCCAGAAGATGTTACATTGATTTTGGCACCAGATACAAGACATGCAATTTCAATTTGTGCATGTAACTTTTACAAAAATCCATCTAAAAAATTGAAATTAATAGGGGTAACAGGAACCAAAGGAAAAACAACAACAACATTTATGATAAAATCTGTACTTGAAAAACAAGGACTAAAAGTTGGTCTGATTGGGACAATTTGTACATATATTGGTGATAAAAACTTAGGAGATAATGATAGAACAACACCAGAAAGTTTAGAACTACAACAACTTCTAAGTAGAATGGTTGAAGAAAAATGTGATGTAGCTGTTATGGAAGTATCTTCTCAAAGTTTAAAACTTGGAAGAGTGGATGGTTGTGAATTTGAGATAGGAATATTTACAAACTTTTCAAAGGATCATATTAGTCCAAAAGAACATCCAAGCATGGAAGACTACTATGAATCAAAGGTAAAATTATTTACAATGTGTAAATATGCATTTATAAACTCAGATGACATATATGCAAATAAATTACCAAAATTAGTACCAAATTGTACTTTTAAAACTTATGGAATTGATAATCCATCAGAGTTACTTGCAAAGGACATTACAGTAACTAACTCAAGTGTTGACTTTAAAGTAAAAATAGATGGTAAAAATCAAAGAATAAAAACAGGGATACCTGGTAGATTTAGCGTATATAATTCTTTAGCAGCTATAAGTGTAGCTTCGAGATTTAATTGTAGTGTTGAAAATATACAAGAAGCTTTATTAAATGTACGTGTGCCAGGAAGAAGCGAGTTAGTAGATAATGAAAAAGAATTAACTATTATGATTGATTATGCACATAGTCCAGAAAGTTTAGAGAGTATATTAAATACAGTTAGAGAATATACACAAGGAAAAGTAATATGTGTATTTGGATGCGGAGGAGACAGAGACTCTGGCAAAAGACCTATTATGGGTGAAATATCAGGAGTATATGCTGACTATACTATAATAACTTCTGATAATCCAAGAAGTGAAGAACCAGAAGAAATAATTAATCAGATTGAAAAAGGAATTAAGAAGACTAAAGGAAGTTATGAATGCATAATTGACAGAAAAGAAGCAATAAAAAAAGGAATTCAAATGTTACATAAAAAAGACATATTAGTTATTGCTGGAAAAGGGCATGAATTAACACAAGAAATAAAAGGTAAAAAGATTCCTTTTGATGAAAGAGAAATTATACATGATATATTAAAAAATAATACAAACAACTAAGGAGGAACCATGGAATTTCAAACAAAGACAATACTAATATCACTAGCATTTAGCTTTATAATAGCTTTGATAGTTATTCCAATTTTAAAAAAATTAAAAGTAGGGCAACTAGAAAGAAAAGAAGGACCACAATCACATCTAAAAAAACAAGGAACACCTACAATGGGTGGAATTATAATGATGATTACATTATTAGTAATAGGTGCTTTTATATGTATAAGCTATTTTAAATCTGAAAATATAGAAGAGCAAAAAATAGCTAAAAATTTAATTCCACTAATATTAGCTTCTGTTGGTTTTGGAGTTGTAGGATTAGTTGATGATTTGAAAAAACTAATAGGAAAAAATACAGATGGATTAAAACCTGCATATAAAATGTTAGGACTATTAATTATATCTGTAGGTTTTTGCTTATATTTAACACAAGTTTTGCATTTAGGAACAGAAACATATATACCTTTCATAAAAGTATCTATAAATCTTCCAGTATGGATATATATACCATTTGCAGTTGTTGTAATGTTAGCAACTACAAATGCTGTTAATTTAACAGACGGAATAGATGGACTTTCTACAAGTGTTACAACAATAATAATTACATGTTTAACTGTAATAGGCATTATGTTTGGAGTAAAAGAAGTAACTGTATTTGGAACTATACTTATAGGAGCATGTTTAGGATTCTTAATATTTAATTTACATCCTGCAAAAGTATTTATGGGAGATACAGGCTCATTATTGTTAGGTGGAGCAATTGCAAGTATGGCACTTTATTTAAAAATGCCATTAATATTAATCATAATTGCTTTAGTTCCAGTACTTGAAACATTATCTGTTATTATACAAGTTAGACATTTTAAAAAGACAGGTGAAAGAATATTCAAAATGACGCCAATACACCATCATTTTGAATTATCAGGTTGGCACGAGAATAAAATAGTATCAGTATTTAGTTTAATAACTCTTGTTTGCTGTATAGTTGGATTGTTAGCTATTTAACTAAAATACAATATGAAAGGAAAATAGTAATGCAAAAAACAAAAAAGAAATCTACTAATTTTATAAACCAACCATTTGACTTTATATTGTGTGCAATAATTTTTATACTACTTGCACTTGGAATAGTAATGGTATTATCTGCATCAGCTCCATCAGCACTTGCAGAAACAGGAAAAAGTTATGCATATGCCAAAAAACAACTTATTGCAGCTGGTATTGGTATAGCTGGAATGTTCTTTTTATCAAAAGTAAATTATGGTGTATATAAAAAATTGTATAAAATAATTTATATAATTTCTGTTGTAATATTGGGATTAGTTGTTATACCTAAAATAGGAATTGAAGGAAACGGAGCAAGAAGGTGGATTGTTCTTCCAATTATAGGTCAATTTCAACCATCAGAAATTACAAAAATAGGATTAATTATATTTTATGCGGGTTATTTAACAGATCATAAAGATGAGTTAAGAGATTTTAGAAAAGGATTTTTATTACCTCTTGTATTTGTTCTTATTCCAATAGGAATATTGTTTTTTGTACAAAATCATTTGAGTGCATCATTAATTATTGGAATGGTAGCATGTATAATGATGGTAATTGCAGGAACAAGACTTGCTTATTTTGTAATATTTGGAGCTTTAGGCGGTGGAGGAATTATTTCTTACGTAATTTATAAAATAAGTTCTGGAGCAAGTGGAGGAAGTTTCCGTTTAGGAAGAATTGTTTCATTTTTAGATCCTTGGCAAGACCTTACAACTACTGGATGGCAGGTCGTTCAAGGTTTGTATGCAATTGGCTCAGGTGGTCTATTTGGAGTAGGTTTGGGCCAAAGTAAACAAAAATATTTATGGCTTTCAGAGCCACAAAATGACTTTATATTTGCAGTTATAGCAGAAGAATTAGGCTTTGTGGGCTGTTTAATTATAATGATTTTATTTGGAATTTTAATATGGAGAGGTGTACTAATTGCAATTAAAGCACCAGATAGTTTTGGAAGTTTACTTGCAACAGGAATAGTGAGTTTAGTTGCAGTTCAAGTTATATTAAATATAGCAGTTGTTACATCGTCAATACCAAACACAGGTATACCACTACCATTTTTTAGTTATGGAGGAACTGCATTAGTTATTTTATTGTGCAGTATGCGGTATATTACTAAATATTTCAAGAGCTGGCTCAAAAGTGTAAAAGGAGGAAAATCATGCGTGTAATAATATCAGCAGCGGGAACAGGTGGACACATAAACCCAGGAATAGCAATTGCAAATAAAATAAAAGAAAAAGAACCAAACTCAGAAATAATATTTGTAGGAACTGATCGTGGATTAGAAAATGATTTGGTGCCAAGAGCAGGGTACGAGTTGAAACATATAAATGCATATGGTTTTGACCGTACAATCTCACTTGATAATATAAAAAAAATGTATCAAACATTTCATTCTATAAAAGAAGCAAAAAAAATAATAGAACAATTTAAACCGGATGTAATAATTGGAACAGGTGGATATATATGTGTACCTGTTGGATTAGCAGCAAAAAAGAAAAAGGTGCCAGTTGTATTACACGAAAGCAATGCTTTCCCAGGAGTAGCTGTAAAAATGTTATCAAATAAAGCAAGTAAGGTGCTAGTTGGATTTGAAGATGCAAAAGTAAGATTGCCAAAAGCAAAGCAAGTTATTGTCACAGGTACACCAACAAAAGTTAAAAAAATTAAAATATCAGATGCTAGAAAACAAGAACTACTAAAGGAAAATAAATTAAATAATAATAAGCCAATAGTGCTATTTTTTGGAGGGAGTCAAGGAGCTAAAAGTATAAATAATAGCCTATTGGAAATAATATCAAAAAAACAAAATCAAAATTATCAAATTTTGTGGGCTGCAGGACCAGCTCAATATGAGCAAATAAAAAAGGACTTAAAAGAAAAACATTCAATAGAAATTGACAATATTGAAAATGTTAGTATTGTACCATATATATATAATATGGAAGAAATAATGAATATTGTAGATTTAGTAGTTTGCAGAAGTGGTGCAATGACAATAACTGAAATAGCAAATGTTGGGGTACCAGCTATATTTATACCATTTCCATTTGCTACAGAAAATCATCAAGAATATAATGCAAAGGTACTACAAAAAGTTGGAGCTGCCAAAATTATATTAGATAAAAACTTGACAGCAAATGAATTAAATAGTACAATAACAAACTTAGTAAGAGATAAAAAAACTTTACAAGAAATGAGTAAAAAAGCAAATCAAGTTGCAATACAAAATGTAGAGGAAAAAATCTATAAAGAAATAAAACAAGTTGTTAATAAAGACGGAGAACAATAGGGGCTTTAAATTTATATGGTCAAAATTCGTCAGCAATTATAATTAAGGAGAATGTAAATGGCAGATAGATTAATTATTGTGGAATCACCAGCAAAAGCTAATACAATTAAAAAATTTCTAGGTGGAAATATTAAAGTAATGGCTTCAATGGGACATGTTAGAGATTTACCAAAATCAAAATTGGCTATTGATGTTGATAATGACTTTGAACCTGAATATATAAACATTCGAGGAAAAGGAGATCTAATTAAAAGCTTAAAAAAGGAAGCTAAACTTGCAAGACAAGTCTATTTGGCATCTGACCCTGATCGTGAGGGAGAAGCTATTGCATGGCATTTAGCACATATTTTAGAAATACCAGAAGACAGTAGTTGTAGGGTTACATTTAATGAAATTACTAAAGAAGCAGTAAAAGATAGCATGAAAGAACCTAAAAAAATAGATATGAATTTGGTTGATGCTCAACAAGCACGTAGAGTACTAGACAGAATAGTTGGTTATAAAATTAGTCCAATATTATGGAAAAAAGTTAAAAGAGGCTTATCAGCAGGTAGAGTTCAATCTGTTGCAGTAAAGCTTATTGTTGACAGAGAAGAAGAAATAGAAAAATTTATACCAGAAGAATATTGGAATATTTATGCAACATTATTAGAGCCAAAATCAAAGAAAAAATTTAAAGCAACATTTTATGGAAAAGATAATAAAAAAGTAGAATTAAACAATAAAGAAGAAGTTGACAAAATTTTAGAAAATATAGAAAATGGCAAATATATTGTAACAGATGTGAAAAAAGGAGAAAAGAAAAGAAGTCCAGCACCACCATTTACTACAAGTACAATGCAACAAGAAGCATCTAGAAAATTAAATTTCACATTAAAGAAAACAATGTCTGTTGCTCAAGGTTTATATGAGGGTGTAAATGTTGGCGAAAAAGGTACAGTTGGTTTGATTACATACATGAGAACTGACTCAACCAGAATTTCAGATGAAGCAAGAGCTAGCGCAAAAGAAGTAATATCACAAAAATATGGTGAGAGCTATTATGAAAATCGTTTTTATAAAACAAAACAAAATGCGCAAGATGCACATGAGGCAATTAGACCAACATATGTAGATTTAGAGCCGGAAAAAATAAAACAATATTTAACATTAGATCAATATAAGCTTTATAGATTAATATATAATAGATTTATTGCAAGTCAAATGGCAAATGCTGTATATGATACAGTTAGTGCTAATATAGAAGTAAACCAATATGATTTTAAAGCAAATGGACAATTATTAAAATTTAAAGGCTTTATGACACTATATGTGGAAACTTTAGATAATGAAACAGAAGAAGAGGAAAACTCAATTCCAGAATTAACAATTGGACAAGAAGTTAAAAAAGATAATATAGAAGCAAAACAAAGCTTTACTCAACCACCTGCAAGGTACACAGAGGCTAGTTTAGTAAAAGCATTAGAAGAAAAAGGAATAGGTAGACCAAGTACCTATTCTCCAACAATAACTACGATTTTAGAAAGAAGATATATTCAAAAAGAACAAAAACAACTAGTACCTACAGATTTGGGCAAAATAGTAAATAAACTGTTAGTTGAAAACTTTCCAGATGTAATAAATGTAGAGTTTACTGCAAAAATTGAAGAGGACTTTGATGATGTAGCAGAAGGAAAAGAACAATGGAAACAAGTAATACGTGATTTTTATGGACCTTTTAAAATTGAAGTTGAAAAAGTTGAAAAAGAATTAGAACATGTTGAATTAATAGAAGAAGTATCTGATGTACCATGTGAAAAATGTGGAAGAATGATGGTTATTAGGTATGGAAAATTTGGTAAATTTTTAGCTTGTCCAGGTTTCCCAGAATGTAAAAATACAAAAACTATTATTGAAACAACTGATGTTCCTTGTCCAGTTTGCGGTGGAAAAGTTCAAATTAAAAAATCAAAAAGAGGCAGAAAGTTTTATGTATGTGAAAACAATCCAGGAACTTGTCAATATATTTCATGGAATCCTCCAAAAGTAGGAGAAAAATGGAAACCAGAAGATATGGAAAAAAAGAAGACAAAAACCAAAAGAAAAACCACTAAAACAAAAAAGAAAAAATAATATAGAAAAAATATCTCTAATATATTAGGGGTATTTTTTGTGGAAATTTGTAGAAAATGATATTTTTTTGTTTACTTTTTTTTACCATAACTATATAATAAAAGTATGAAAATAAGGAGAAGTAAAGATGAAGAAACTAAAGAAAATATCATTAGCTTTATTTATTATATTATTAATAATTAGTGTAGGTAAAGTATTTGCAGTTGAAGTTCATTTTAAAGAGTATTCAGAAGAATTTAAAGAATACTTACAATTATCTGATGAAGAAAAAAGTAAAAGGTTAATGCCTAGAATGTATGATATTGAGGGATATACAATTAACTATATAAACCCAATTAAATATGCATTAAATGTAACTGATACTTTAGCAAGTAAATATTCATTATTAGACTATATACCTGAAAACATTGTGATTCGAAATCAAATGAATACTAATTCATGTTGGGCATTTGGCGGCTTATCAAGTTTAGAAACCACTTTGGCTTTAAGTAATTATTATAATAATAAACCTACTCAGATATATGATTATTCTGAAAGACATGTTGTTTATGCAACAAGTAAAAATTTTGCAAATGGTGTAATAAATCCACATACTTTTAATAAACAACCATCAACTGGTGGTAATCAGTATATATTAGAGGCATATTTGACAAGCGGAATTGGAGCGATAGATGAAGCTGAAATGCCTTTTGAAGATAATGAAAATTTAATAAATATAAGTGAAATACAAAATAAAACAGTTACAAGTCAAATATTTGATTCTGATCAATTTGAAAGTAGTAATACAGTTGCAAATAGAAATAGAGTAAAACAACATATAAAAAATTATGGAGCAGTTGCAGTAGGAATACATGGAGCAAACCCTTATGAATCAAATTATTATAACAATAGTACAGGAGCAATTTATTGTAATGATTCTACAAAGGCGCCAGTAAACCATATGGTATCTATAGTAGGATGGGATGATAATTATAGTAGAACAAACTTTAATTCAAATTGTAGACCTAGTTCAAATGGAGCATGGATTATAAGAAACTCGTGGGGAACGGTACTTGGAAATAAAGGATTTATGTATTTATCATATGAAGATGTTAATTTTGGTCAAATGCTTTATGGAATAATAAAAGCATCTGATACGGTAGATTATAATAATGTATATCAATACAATTATACAGGGGCTAATGGATATCTAACAGTTACTACAGATACTAATAAAATATATATGGCTACAGTATTTAATAAAAATACAACCAGTACAGAATATATAAAACGTATTGGTACTTGGGCATCAGAACCATGTAAGTGTAGGGTATATGTGAATTTAAATGGCTCAGGAATGTCAAACTCAGATTTACAATTGGTTCAATTAAAAGAAGGAAATTACGAAACACTTGATACTGTTGGATATCATACATTAGAACTACAACAACCACTTAAAATTAACTCAAGTAGCTTTGTAGTTGTATTAGAAATAACACCACTTTCAGGAAGCAATCAATTTACTGTACCAATTGAAGCGCCGATGGCTGGTACTTGGTTTTCGGATGTTGAAATAAGTAATAATAATTTCTATACAGGTAACTTAAATAGTACCTGGAAAGTAGTGAGTGATGAAAATAATGTGAATCTTACAACTAAGGTATTTACATCAAATAGTTTAGTTGATAACTCATTAAAAGACATACAAATACAAACACCACCAACTAAAACAACATATTATGAAGGCGAAAATTTTGATGCCACAGGAATGGTGGTTAAAGCAAATTATAATGACGGAACATCAAAAGTAATAACAGACTATAACATTTCAAATGGAAGTAATTTAACACAAGGCCAACAATATGTAACAATTTCTTATAAAGGTAAACAAGTAAGGCAAAACATAACTGTAAATGGAAATGTTATTGATTCAATTGTTGTAGCTGTAATGCCAAACAAAACTACATATATTGCAGGAGAAAACTTTGACCCAACAGGTATGGTAGTAAAAGCAGTTTATAAAAGTGGAGTATCTTCAGAAATTACAGGTTATCAAATTAGTGGAGGAACTAATCTTCAACAAGGGGAACAGACTATTACAATTACCTATGATGGTAAAACTACAACATTAAAAGTACAAGTACAGAAAAATACGGTTGAATCTTTGTCAATAATAAAAGAACCAAATAAAAAGTCTTATTATGCAGGTGAAAACTTTGAAAGAGCTGGCATGGTAGTAAAAGCATTTTTCAAAAATGGTACAACTTTAATGATTGCTGACTATACAGTAACTGATGGAGAAAACTTAAAAGAGGGCCAGCAATATGTAACAATTTCTTATGAAGGAAAAGAAGTAAAGCAACCTATAGAAGTTAAAGCAAAACCAGTTACACTTGAAAGCATAACAATACAAACACCACCAACAAAAACATCATATTATGTTGGTGAAAGCTTTGATACAACAGGTATGGTAATAAGAGCAAATTATAGTGATAGTTCAACTAAAATTGTTACTAAAACTGAATACACAGTTTTAGATGGAAATAACTTACAACTTGGACAACAATATGTAACAATTTCTTATGAAAGTAAAGAAGTAAAACAATCTATATCAGTACAAAATAAACAAGCAACACTTACAAGTATAACAATACAAACACCACCAACAAAAACAACATATTATGTAGGTGAAAACTTTGATAAAACAGGAATGGTAGTAAAAGCAAATTACAGTGATGGAACATCAAAACAAATAACAGATTATACAATAACAAATGGAACAAAACTACAAGAAGGACAACAATATGTAACAATATCTTATGATGGAAAACAGGTAAATCAAAACATAACTGTACAAAAAAGACCAGTTACACTTGAAAGTATAGCAATACAAACACCACCAACAAAAACAATATACTTTGTGGGTGAAAATTTTGATAAAACAGGAATGGTTGTAAAAGCAAATTATAGTGATGGAACATCAAAAGAAATAACAGACTATACAATAACAAATGGAACTAATTTGCAAGAAAGTCAACAATATGTAACAATTTCTTATAATAATAAAAATGTGAACCAAGCTATAACTGTACAAAAGAAACCAGTAACACTTCAAAGTATAACTATACAAACAGCACCAAATAAAACAAAATATTTTGTGGGTGAAAATTTTGATACAACAGGAATGGTAGTAAAAGCAAGTTATAATGATGGAACATCAAAAGAAATAACTAAAGCTGAATATAGTGTTACAAATGGTACTAACTTAAAACTTGGTCAACAATCTGTAACAATATCTTATGGAGGAAAAGAAGCACAACAAAGAATAGAAGTAGTAGAAAATACACTTCAATCTATAGCAATAACAAATAAACCAAATAGAACAACATATTTTATAGGAGAAAATTTTGACAAAACAGGAATGATTGTAAGAGCAACATATGCAAATGGAATATCAGAACCAATAACAGATTATACAATAACAAATGGAACAAATTTGCAAAAAGGCCAACAATCTGTAACCATATCTTATGGAGGAAAAGAAGCACAACAAAGAATAGAGGTAATAGAAAATACAGTAGAGTCTATAGCAATAACAAATCAACCAAATAGAACAAAATATTTTGTAGGCGAAGATTTTGATAAAACTGGTATGGTTGTAAGAGCTGCTTTCAAAGATGGAACATCAAAAGAAATAACAGACTATACAATAACAAATGGAACAAACTTACAAATAGGTCAACAATCTGTAACAATATCTTATGGGGGAAAAGAAGCAACACAAGAGATAGAAGTAGTAGAAAATACTGTTGAAAGTATTGCAATTGTAACACCACCAACTAAAACAAACTATATAGAAGGACAAGACTTTGATAAAACAGGAATGATTGTAAAAGTAACATATAAAAATGGAACAGCAGAAAATATAACAAATTACACAATAATTGATGGAATTAATCTAAAAAAAGGACAACAAACTGTAACTGTTTCTTATGGTGGAAAAACAGCTACACAAAAAATAAATGTTATAGAGAGAATAGTTATAAACATTTCAGTTGCAAAAATGCCAAATAAGATTGAATATGTTCAAAACAAAGAAGAATTACAACTAGCTGGAGGACTTATAAAAGTAGAGTATAATGACGGAAATGATGAGCAAATATTTATGACAGACAAAAATGTAGAAGTAAGTGGCTTTAGCAATAAAAGAGCAGGAAAAGTTGAAATTACATTAACATACCAATCTAAAAAAACAACATTTAATGTAACAATAATAGAAGTAAAAACAGCAGTTAACTCAAACTTTGATAATGCTAAATGTGACATTCCAGTTGCACAAGCTTATCGTTATACAAAATCAAATCAAAAAGATTATTATGTGTTACAAATCAATTTAAAAAATGTTATAAGAATTAAAGAAAATCAATCATTTGAATATTATTATTATTTATCACCAAACCAATCTGAGGATGAAATAACTGATTGGGTTAAAATAAGTGAAGAACAAAATTCAGACAATGAATTAAACTTTAATGTAAATACAAAACAAATTAAAAACTTTACAGAAGTAGCTGATGCATCAAGATTATACTTATATGTAAAAGAGGTTGCAAAAAGAGAAGGTGACCAAAAAGTATATGTATCTAATTCAATAGAACTAAAAGAAGAAAGCGTACAGAAAAAAGAGAATTACTTAGATGATATTATAGTTAAAGATAACAACAATAACAATAACAACAACAATAATAATAACAATAATAATAGCAATAATAATAACAATAATAATAATAATTCAAAACCAGACAACACTGTAGCCGAAGGAAAGATCCCTCAAGCAGGATTAAAGGTTACCGTAATAATAGCAATCACGATTATCACAATTGCAGGAGTAATTACATTTATTAAATACATAAAATTTAGCAAAGAAATAAAATAAATTAGAAAAGTGGCGAGGCCACTTTTCTTTTTGCTATTTAATAGTAATAATGTACTTGAAAAATCAAATAACTTATGATAGAATAACTAATTGATAAAATTTCAAGGAGTTTGCTATGTTAGAGGAAAAGGAAAAAATACGAGAAAAAGAAAATCATAGAGTATTTAAGCAATTATTAAGTACATTTATGGAAGATGAAAACAACACAAAAAGCGAAAATGAAGAAATAGCTAAAAATATAAAAATTGTACCTAAATTTTTTTATGATAGTTTTAAAAAACAACTAAGGGTAGAATTTAAAATAGGAGAAAAACAATTATATAAATTAAAAAATTTGCCTGATTTTTATGAGAAAATGTTAAACAATGAAGTTTATCAATATGGGGCAAAATTAAATTTTGTACATAGCATTGAATCATTTGAAAAAGAGTCACAAGAAATTTTATCTTTTTTACTTAAATATGCAGAAATTATAAAATATAGCAACGAAATGAATTATACTTATTATAGAAGCAACTTTATTCAAGACAATATTTTGTTATCAAATTCTGGACTAGATGAAATATTTAGAATTTTAGAAAATAAAAATGTTTTATTTCAAGTAAACTCGGTAGAAAAAAATATATATTTTACAGATGAAGTTCCTAATATATATTTTAATATTACAGAGCTTGATGAAAACAAATTTAAATTAAGATGTAATATTGATGTTTTTGAATATGATATTCTTCAGGGAAAAGACTTTATATACCTATTATTTTCAGACACTTTATACAGATGTGAAAAAAGTTTTAAAGACACAATTATAAGAATATTAGATGTATTAAGAAAAAATTATACAAATGAAATTATTATGGATGAAAAAGAAATAACTAACTTTTTTGCAATGGTTGCACCTAAAATAGAAGAAAAAGTAGTTACTGATGAACTACCACAATATATAAAGGAAAAATACATTCCACAAAAGTTAGGGGTTAAAATTTATTTAGACTATGATCCAAATAATAATATAATAGCTGATATAAAATTTTGTTATGGTAAAAATGAGTTTAATCCATTAATAAACCAAAATATTAGTTTCGCACGAAATATGATAAAAGAAAATGAAGCATTAAATCAATTTATTAATACAGGCTTTATGCTAGACAAAAATAATGCAAGATTAATATTAGTTAATGAAGATAAAATTTATCAGTTCCTATCAGAAGATATAGAAGAATATATGAAAAAATATGAGGTGTTAGCTACTGAAACCTTTAAGAAAAAAGAAGTACATTCACCACAAATGAAAACAATTGGAGTAAGAGTGGAAAATAATTTACTTCAAATTGATTTATCACAAATAGGAATTGAATTATCCGATTTATCAGAAATAATGGAAAGGTACAAATTGAAAAAAGCCTTTTACAGGTTGAAAGATGGAAGTTTTATTAATTTAAAGCAAAATGAAACATTAACATTTTTAGATAATTTGAACCTTGATATAGAAAGTGGCTATACAAACTTAAAAGATGGTGTAATTACACTACAAAGTTACAGAAGCCTTTATTTGGAAAAATGCTTAAAAAATTTAAGCAATGTTGAAATAAAAAAAGATGAATCATATAAAACAATGATAGACAGTCTACAGACAAATCAAAAAAATGTAGAAATACCTATTCCTAAAAATTTAAATGCTGATTTAAGAACATATCAAAAAATAGGGTATCAATGGTTAAAGACATTGGACAGATATGAATTTGGAGGAATATTAGCAGATGATATGGGACTTGGTAAAACAATACAAGTATTAGCAGTAATATTAGACTATGTTAATAAAGAAGGAAAGATGCCTTCATTAGTTGTATGTCCAAGTTCATTAACATTAAATTGGCTAGGAGAAGCAAATAAATTTGCACCAAGTTTGAAGGTTTGTGTAATTAGTGGAAATGCATTAGAAAGAGCAAAAAAAATAGACAAAATACCACAATATGATTTAGTAATTACATCTTATGATTCTCTAAAAAGAGATATTGATATATATGAAGAAAAAGCTTTTAATTTTAGATATATGATAGCTGATGAAGCTCAATATGTTAAAAATAATAATACTCAAAATGCTAAGGCAATAAAGAAAATACTTACAAAAACCAGATTTGCATTAACAGGTACTCCAATAGAAAATTCGCTTTCAGAATTATGGTCTATATTTGATTTTATTATGCCAGGTTATTTATTTAAATATAGAAAATTTAAAGAGACTTTTGAAACACCAATAGTAAAAGAAGAAAGTGAAGCATGTCTTGAAAGACTAAAAAAAATGATAGAACCTTTTGTGCTAAGAAGAATAAAAAAAGAAGTGCTTACAGAACTTCCAGATAAAACAATTAGTGTATTGTATAATGAAATGCAAGAGGAACAACAAAAAGTTTATTTAGCATATTTGGCAAAAGCAAGAAAAGAAATAAATGATGAAATTAAAGCAAACGGTTTTGAAAGTAGTCAAATTAAAATACTAGCATTACTAATGAGACTAAGACAAATATGTTGTCACCCAAAATTGTTTTTACAAAATTATGAAGGGGAAAGTAGTAAGCTTACACAATGTATAGAACTTATAAAAAACACTGTTGAAAGTGGACACAAAATTTTATTATTTTCAGGTTATACATCAATGTTCGAAATGATAGAAAAAGAGCTTAAAAATAATAAAATATCATATTTAAAATTAACAGGACAAACTAAAGTATCTGATAGAATAGATTTGGTTGATAAATTTAATGAAGATGAAAGTATAAAGGTATTTTTAATATCGCTAAAAGCAGGTGGAACAGGTTTAAACCTTACAGGGGCAGATGTTGTAATACATTATGATCCATGGTGGAATTTATCTGCCGAAAATCAAGCGACAGATAGAACTTATAGAATTGGACAAAAAAATAATGTACAAGTTTATAAATTAATTACTAAAAATTCAATAGAAGAAAAGATATATGAACTACAGCAGAAAAAAGCGAAACTTGCAGATAATATGTTATCAACACAAAATACATTTATAAACCAATTATCTAAAGAAGATATAATGAAATTATTTGGTTAAGGAGATAAAATGAAGGATTATATAACAATAATTGGAGGTGGATTAGCAGGCTCAGAAGCTGCTTATCAAATAGCAAAAAGAGGAATAAAAGTAAAATTGTATGAAATGAAACCAAAAAAGTTTTCATTAGCACATGATAACGAGGATTTGGCTGAAATAGTATGCAGTAATTCATTTAAATCAAATTTACACACAAATGCTTGTGGTTTGTTAAAAGAAGAATTAAGAATATTAGATTCACTTTTAATAAAAACTGCGGATGAAACAGCTGTACCGGCTGGGCAAGCATTAGCAGTAGATAGAGAAGCTTTTTCAAAAAAAGTTACAGAAAAGCTAAAAAGTATGCCGAATGTAGAAATAATTCGTAAAGAAGTTGGAAGGTTAACTGTTAACAATATTGATGATATTTTAATTGATGAGCAGGTCAAAAGTGAATTGACCGAAATGGCTGAGGATGGAATTGTGATAGTGGCAACAGGGCCATTAACCTCTAATAAACTATCACAAGAAATATTAAATATTACAGGACAAGATAAATTGTTTTTCTATGATGCAGCAGCACCAATTGTTGAAAGAGATTCAATAAACATGAAAGTTGCATTTTGGGGAGAAAGATATGAACAAGAAAGACTAAAGGATGAGCAAGTAGAAGATTGGCAAAAAAGAGTACAATCTCAAAATGAAGCAAGTTATTTGAATCTTCCTATGAATAAAGAGGAGTATGAAAATTTTTGGACAGCATTAGTAAATGCAGAAGTTGTTACATTACATGAATTTGAAAAAAGAGAGATATTTGAAGGATGTATGCCAATAGAAGTAATGGCTAAAAGGGGAATAGATACTTTAAGATATGGACCGCTAAAACCTGTAGGATTTACTGATCCAAGAACAGGCTATAGACCATATGCACTTGTTCAACTTAGACAAGATAACGCAAAGGGAAATTTGTTTAATATGGTTGGATTTCAAACAAATCTAAAATATGGAGAGCAACAAAAAGTATTTAGAATGATTCCTGGACTAGAAAATGCAAACTTTGTAAAATATGGGGTAATGCATAGAAATACCTATATAAATTCTACAAAATTATTAGAACCAACATATAAATTAAAAACAAATAAAAATATATATTTTGCAGGTCAAATTACAGGGGTAGAAGGGTATGTAGAATCGATTTCTTCTGGAATGGTAGCTAGTTTAAATGCTATAGAACAATACAATGGAAATAAACAAAAAGACGTTTTTGCTCCAATTATTTTTCCAGAGACAACAATGACAGGAGCACTATGCAAATATATATCAACACCTAATAATAATTTTCAACCAATGAACGCAAATTTTGGAATATTACCTACACTCCAAGAAAAAATAAAAGATAAAAAATTAAAATACACAAAGTTAGCAGATAGAGCTATTATTGATTTGAAAAATAGCATAAAAATAAAAGATATCTAGATTATCTAGATATCTTTTATTTTTATCTTTGATTATCATCAGCTTTTTGTGCTGCCTTATTTTGTTGTTTAGCTTCACGTAGTAAATTTTCTTCAAATTGTTTTTCATAATCTTTAATTACTTCATATTTCATAGAATCTCTAAATGATGTTTTCTTATCAGATGCTTTTGAAGAAGTAGTAGATGGATTGCTATTTTCCTCTTCTGGTTCTTCTTCCATAGATTCTCTTTCAGCTCTTCTTCTATTTACCCAATTTTTGAAACGTTTTATAAATTGATACCATTTTGGCTGAGTAGCTGGTAAGTTACCACCTTGTTCTTGCTCTCCTTCCTCTCCATCAATTCGAGCTGAACTTTGAGACCTACGAGAAGTGTTTGCTGGCTGGCTAATAGTTCCAAAAGTGCTTTCAGAATCTCTAATTGGGAAATCTTTAACTGTTAAGTTTTTGTTTGCCAATCTAGAGTCAAGTGGTGAAAGATAGCCAATATTATATAGAGCTGTTTCATAATTTGCATTTTGTTTATCAATACCTGCAATATATTTATTATTTGCTTTTATATTTTTTTCAAGATCTTCATAAGATGTAATTTTATCTATAACTTCTCTACTTATTGAACCTTTGAAATATTTTGCTATTTCACTTCTTCTTTGCTCTACAGACGTATTAGCTGTAACTAAATCAACTTGAGCTTGACTAATCTCTGCAGGAGTTTTAGATGGGTCTGATATAATAGCATTTAATTTTTTTACATCATTTAAATGTTTTTCAAGATCTTTTAGCATATACATAACATTAGGATCTTGTTTTGCAGCTTCAGTAATCCTACTTAAAGTTGCATTTTCATTTAATCTAGCTTCTTTTTCTTTTTGATTTCTAAGTAATGCTCTAGAAAATTTAGTTCCAACCACTTTTTCTAAATGAGCTTTTAATTCTGGATCTTTTGAAATATCTTCAAAATGTTGGTCAATTGTTGATTGATTTTTTTCAACAATTGATTTTAGTCCTAACAATGATTTCTTAGCCTTTAAAAAATCTTCCTTTACCTTTTTTATATCTGCTTCACATTGTTTAATTTCTGCATCATTTTTGTCTTCTTTTGCACGATCCAATTTAATATTTAAATCTTGAAATTCTCTACCTAGTTTTTTTACTTCTGCTTTCTTTTGCTCAACTGCAACATTAAGTTTGCTTGACTTATCAGTAACATTTCTAGCAATGCCATACTCTTTGTCCATTTTTTCTAAATCCATAAAATTTTCCATAATATTTAAATATTATGGAGACACCCCCTTTTTCTATAATACTTCATCACATTCTGCAATTAAATCGTCTATTTCACGTAAAATATCATCAAGTTCAATTTTTAAGTCTACTAATTCTTCAGCAGATAAGTTTTTTAATTCGTCTTTATTTATTGATAAAACTTCTTCTTCCATCGTATTTTTATCTAAATTAATTTAATATTAAATTTAGATTTCCTCCCTTCGTAAAATAATTACATTCATACTTTTATTTTACAATAATTAGCAAAAAAAGTCAACAGATAATGCCCGTATTGTGCAAAAAAACATATTTTATAAAAAAAGAATAGATCTTTTTGAAAATTATTTTTTTACTTTTTTAAAAAAGTTGGTTTTAAGACTTACACATAAATTAAAACTAATAAAAAACATGTAAAACTGTTGACTTTTAAACAGCAAAATGTTAAAATATTAACCGTTAGTGTAAAATACGCGAAAAGTGTATTTCCCTAACAGAATCTTTGTAACAAAAAAGTAATATATGGCTTTTTTGTAAAATGAAATTTAGAAAAGAGGTGAAATTTAAGTGCCAACAATTAATCAATTAGTAAGAAAAGGTAGAAAAAGTTCTACAACAAAATCAACAGCACCAGCATTACAACATGGTTACAATTCTATGAATAAAAGAATGACTAACAAAAGAGCACCACAAAAAAGAGGTGTATGTACTGTTGTAAAAACTGTAACACCTAAGAAGCCAAACTCAGCTTTAAGAAAAGTTGCCAGAGTTAGACTATCTAATGGATATGAAGTAACTTCATATATTCCAGGTATAGGACACAACCTACAAGAGCACAGCGTTGTTCTAATTAGAGGAGGAAGAGTAAAAGACCTTCCAGGTGTTAGATATCACATTATCAGAGGAACATTAGATACAGCAGGTGTTAAAGATAGAATGCAAGCGCGTTCTAAGTATGGAGCAAAACGTCCAAAGAAGTAGAAGTTTGAAATGGTGCGTATAATCTATTACTAATTTAAGGTACTTAAATTTATAATACATTATATAGCGCTATACGGAAAAGCTTAGAGCTTTTCAGAGTACCTATCATACGGTTTAGTATGAAATTTTAAAAGGAGGGAAGAATAGTGCCAAGAAAAGGATTTATAGCAAAAAGAGAAGTTTTACCAGATCCAATATATAATAGCAAAGTTGTTACAAAACTAATTAACAATGTAATGCTAGATGGTAAAAAAACAGTTGCTCAAAAAATAGTTTATGATGCATTTGATATTATAAAAGAAAAAGAACAAAAAGATCCACTAGAAGTTTTTGAAGCAGCACTTGAAAATGTTATGCCTGTTCTAGAAGTTAAAGCTAGAAGAATTGGTGGAGCGACATACCAAGTTCCAATAGAAATTAGACCAGAAAGAAGACAAACATTAGGTTTAAGATGGTTAGTCGTTTATGCTAGAAACAGACATGAAAAAACAATGGCAGAGAAATTATCTGCAGAAATATTAGATGCTGTTGCTGGAAATGGTGGAGCATTTAAGAAAAAAGAAGATATGCATAGAATGGCTGAAGCTAATAAGGCTTTTGCACATTACAAATTCTAAAGTTTTAACAACGTTAAAACTTTAAAAATATAGAATACAAATAGAAGGAGGAAAAAAATGGCTGGAAGAGAGTTTCCTTTAGATAAAACAAGAAATATAGGAATTGTAGCACATATTGATGCAGGAAAAACAACAACAACAGAGAGAATATTGTTCTATACAGGTAAAACTCACAAAATTGGAGAAGTTCATGAAGGCGAAGCTACAATGGACTGGATGGTTCAAGAGCAAGAAAGAGGTATTACAATTACTTCTGCTGCTACAACATGCCAATGGTTAGGAAATAGAATTAATATAATAGATACTCCTGGACACGTTGACTTTACCGTTGAAGTGCAAAGATCTTTAAAAGTACTTGACGGTGCAGTTACAATATTAGCTGCAAAGGGTGGAGTACAACCACAAACAGAAACAGTTTGGAGACAAGCAGACAAATATCAAGTTCCTAGAATGGTATATGTAAATAAAATGGATATTACTGGAGCTAACTTTATGCTTTGTGTAGAACAACTACACAACAGATTAAAAGCAAATGCAGTTCCAATTCAATTACCAATTGGTGCAGAAGACCAATTCAAAGGAATAGTAGATTTAATAAAAATGAGAGCTTTTATTCATAAAGATGACTTAGGCAAAGTAATAGAAGAAGGAGAAGTTCCTGAAGATATGAAAGCTCAAGCAGAAGAGTTTAGAGCAAAGTTAATAGAGGCAGTTGCAGAACAAGATGATGAATTGATGATGAAATACTTAGATGGTGAAGAATTATCTGAAGAAGAAATCAAAAAAGGTTTAAGAACAGGTACAATTAATAATAAAATTGTTCCAGTTGTATGCGGTTCATCATATAAAAACAAAGGTGTTCAAGAATTATTAAATGCAGTAGTTGACTTTATGCCATCTCCACTAGATATACCACATATAAAAGGTGTTACATTAGATGGAGAAGAAACAGAAAGAAAAACATCTGATTCTGAACCTTTTGCAGCATTAGCATTTAAGATTGCAACAGATCCATTTGTTGGAAAATTATGTTTCTTTAGAGTATATTCAGGAACATTAGACGCTGGTTCAACAATATTAAATGCAAATAAAGATAAAAAAGATAGAATGGGAAGAATCCTTTTAATGCATTCTAACCATAGACAAGATATTGACAAGGTATATGCTGGAGATATAGCTGCAGCAGTTGGATTAAAAGAAGTATCAACAGGTGATACACTTTGTGATCCAGCACATCCAGTTATATTAGAATCAATGGAATTCCCAGAGCCAGTTATTGATATAGCTATTGAACCTAAGGACAAAGCTAATAGTGAAAAAATGGGCATAGCTCTTGCTAAACTTGCAGAAGAAGACCCAACATTCAAAACATATACAAACCATGAAACAGGTCAAACAGTTATAGCAGGAATGGGAGAATTACATCTAGACATTATTGTTGATAGATTAAAAAGAGAATTTAAAGTAGAATGTACAGTAGGTAAACCACAAGTTTCTTATAAAGAAACAATTAGAAACAAAGTAAAAGTTGAAGGTAAATTTATTCGTCAATCTGGTGGACGTGGACAATATGGTCATGTATGGCTAGAAATGGAACCATTAGAGCCAGGTACAGGAATTCAATTTGAAAGCAAAATTGTTGGTGGTGTTGTTCCAAAAGAATACATCAAACCTATTGAAGAGGGAATTAGAGAAGCTGCTGAAAGTGGTATATTAGCTGGATACCCAGTTATAGACTTTAAAGCAACTTTGGTAGATGGTTCTTACCATGAAGTTGACTCTTCAGAAATGGCATTTAAAATAGCTGCTTCAATGGCATTCAAAGAAGGCTGTAAGCAAGCTAAATCAGTTATTCTAGAACCAATAATGAAAGTTGAAATAACAGTTCCAGAAGAATATATGGGAGATGTTATAGGAGACGTTAATTCAAGACGTGGTAGAATGGAAGGTATGGAAGCACAAAGCGGAAACCAAGTAATAAGAAGCTTTATTCCATTATCAGAAATGTTTGGATATGCAACAGATTTACGTTCTAAAACACAAGGAAGAGGAACATACTCTATGGAGCCATCACATTATGAAGAAGTTCCAAAATCAATATTGGAGACAATAGTATCTTCAAGAGCAAAAAAAGACTAAATTAAAAATAGTTAAAATACTTGCATTTTTCTCAAATTTGTTATAAAATACAAGTGTTAAAAATTAGTTATTAATTTTAAAAATATAAAAAGGTTAGAAAAATTCTAACACTAAAATTAAGGAGGAAATTTAAATGGCTAAAGCAAAATTTGAAAGAACAAAACCACATGTTAACATTGGTACAATTGGTCACGTTGACCATGGTAAAACAACAACAACAGCAGCTATTACAAAATATTTAGGCTTATTAGGAAAAGCAAAATATGAAGCATATGATCAAATCGATAGTGCTCCAGAAGAAAAAGAAAGAGGAATTACAATTAACACAGCTCACGTAGAATATGAAACAGATAAAAGACACTATGCACACGTTGACTGTCCAGGACACGCTGATTATGTTAAAAACATGATTACAGGTGCTGCACAAATGGATGGTGCTATATTAGTTGTTTCTGCAGCTGATGGACCAATGCCTCAAACAAGAGAGCATATATTACTTGCTAGACAAGTTGGTGTTAAATATATCGTTGTTTACTTAAACAAATGCGATATGGTTGACGATCCAGAATTATTAGAATTAGTAGAAATGGAAGTTAGAGACTTATTATCAAGCTATGATTTCCCAGGAGACGAAATTCCAATTATAAAAGGTTCTTCATTAAAAGTATTAGAGAGCACATCAACAGATCCTAATGATCCAGTATATGCTCCAATGAAAGAATTAATGGATGCAGTTGATAGCTATATACCAACACCAGACAGACCAGTAGACCAACCATTCTTAATGCCAATTGAAGACGTTATGACTATCAGTGGTAGAGGAACAGTTGTTACAGGTAGAGTTGAAAGAGGAACAGTTAAATTACAAGATGAAGTTGAAATAGTAGGTCTTTCAAAAGAACCTAAGAAAACAACAATTACAGGTGTTGAAATGTTCAGAAAAATATTGGATCAAGCAGAAGCTGGAGACAATATTGGTGCATTATTAAGAGGTATCCAAAGAACAGAAGTTGAACGTGGTCAAGTTCTTGCAAAACCAGGAACAATTCATCCACATACAAAATTCAAAGCACAAGTATACGTTCTAACAAAAGAAGAAGGTGGACGTCATACACCATTCTTCAATGGATATAGACCACAATTCTATTTCAGAACAACAGACGTTACAGGTGTTATCGAATTAGCAGCTGGAACAGAAATGGTTATGCCAGGAGATAACGTAGATATGACAATCGAACTTATCACACCAATAGCTATTGAAAAAGGACTAAGATTTGCTATCCGTGAAGGTGGTAGAACAGTTGGTTCAGGTGTTGTTTCAGAAGTTATTGAATAATATATATAGTAATAGCAAGGGTTTGCAAAATATACCCTTGCTATATTTTTATTATTTATCTACTTTTTATCTACTCAGTTTAGAATAGAGTCAATTTTATTTATAATATTTGCTTTAGTTTAAAGTAGAAAAATGTAGGGGCGATTTTAATCGCCCGTTTAACAATTTTTATGACCAATCCCTTAATCTTAGAAAAGTCTATTTTTCATTTGACTTTATCATAGAAATGATAATAAAAGACTTGAAACTAATACCGAGATATATTAAAATACAATTAATAGTACTTAATTAAAAAGGAGTGAGCTGCAAGTGTCTACATAGTATATTCACATATTGCACCAAGCTTACAATGTGATGAATCACTTACACTAGAAGTTATAGAAAGTGAACCGGGTTTAATAGAAGGTACACCTTTGGCAGCAGATAAAAACTTTATAGAAAAATACATGAACAGGTATCCTGAAATAACAAAATATATGGATGAAACATTGCAGGTTTATCCTTCTATTCAAAGAGCAATAAACCCAGAAGGGTACGAAATAAAAAAACAAACAGCAATTTCAACGATGGCAGTATCAATGGCTGTAGCTACATACCCATTTTTAGCAAATGATAAAGACTATATGAAACAATCTATACTCATGGATGCTAGTGCATTAGAATTCTTGGGTGAAGAACTAAAAAATGATACAGAGTTTTTGAAAGAAATATATACAGAGAATAGAGAAGCAATAACATATACAGCTGAAAACGTTGAAAAATTTGGAATTAATGAGTTAGAAGTTGCACAAAATATTGCAATGATTAATGTATTTAGTGATGCTGCTAATGATTTTAAAGGAAAAGCAGAAGAAATAAAAAATAGAAATAATGAAAAAACGGAAAGTGAAATTAGTGAAGAAGACATTACAGAACAAAGACGAGCTGAAAGGCATAGCAAGACAATGGAAAAATATTTAAGTGAAGCTATAGAGGGAAATCCAGAAGCTATAAAAAAGATTAAGAGAATTTTGGTGTGTTGTCAGAATTTAGATTCAGAAACTAAAGAAAAAATGGAGACGGTTATAAAACTATCAGATGGAGTATTAGACTTAAAGAGAAAAAGCAATAAAATAGATAAAAACGATATTGCAGAAGTTGCACATACTATAAATAATCCTGAAAATAATACTCCTGTAATTGATACAGTAGCTGCTTTAAGGGATACAGCAACAGAGTTACTTAAGGTAGCTAATGAGTTAGAAAAAGGTGGAGAAGAGGGAGTTAAAAAACAAGGAGACGAAAGATGATATCAAATGAGTTAAGAGAATCAGCAGTAGAATTAAATGCAATTTTAGCAAATTGTTCAAACGAAGTTCTAGAGAAAATACCTAATAAGTTTAAAAAATTCTTAAAAACAATAGAGTCAGATTCGTATGAATTTAATTATGATACTACAAAAAAGCTAAATGAACAAAACTTAAAAATTAGTACTAGAAGAATAATAATGTTGGTGTATAAAGATTTTATATGCAGTAAAGAAGAAAAAGAAGAATACATTACGGAATTACAAAATATGGTAAGAGAAAAAGAAGAAAAAAAGAGAGAAAAATATGATCCGGATAATATGTTTAATAATAAAAAAAGAAGCTCAATTAAACCAAATGATAAAGATGATGTAAAACCTGTTCCGATAAAAGAAAGTTTTTTAAAGAAAATTTGGAATAAATTGAAGGAGTGTTTCTTCAAAAAGTAATAGAATTTTAATAAAAACTAGGTGGTAAAATCTGTAGTAAAAAAATTTGAGTTGCTTAATTTAGAATTTAATTATAATAATGAAAATATTAAGGAGTGGAGAAAGCACAAATGAGTAAGAAAAAAATTTTAGACAAAATTAGAATTTTTTTAATAAAAGCAAGCGGTAATATAGAAAGATATTTAACACCTGAATATATAAAGGCTGTTGGTTGGGATGAGTTCACTGTTCTAGAATTAATAGAAAAAAGCGGTAATATAGAAAAATATTTAGCACCTGAGTATATAAATGCTGTTGGTTTTAGTAGAAGATTTGTTCAAGAATTAATAGAAAAAAGTGGTAATATAGAAAAATATTTAGCACCTGAATATATAAAGGCTGTCGGTTTGGATAAAGGATTTGTTCAAGAATTAATAAAAAAAAGTGATAATATAGAAAAATATTTAACACCTGAGTATATAAAGGCTGTTGGTTTGGATAAAGAATTTGTTAAAGACTTAATAGAAAAAAGTGGCAATATAGAAAAATATTTAACACCTGAGTATATAAGGGCTGTTGGTTTGGATAATAACAATATTCAAAACTTAATAGAAAAAAGTGGCAATATAGAAAAATATTTAACACCTGAGTATATAGGGGCTGTTGGTTTGAATAATAACAATATTCAAAACTTAATAGAAAAAAGTGGCAATATAGAAAAATATTTAACACCTGAGTATATAGGGGCTGTTGGTTTGAATAATAACAATATTCAAAACTTAATAGAAAAAAGTGGCAATATAGAAAAATATTT
>ERZ827512.1294-NODE-1294-length-25738-cov-5.493751_pt1 | contig 25738 bp, 24 predicted proteins | sample MGYA00519916_ERZ827512 | MGnify/ENA primary metagenome ERZ827512 (study PRJEB31778, sample SAMEA3449335) | human gut metagenome | biome: human gut; feature: human-associated habitat; material: faeces | place: United Kingdom | collected 2010/2012 ... | reverse complement strand
ATACAATTCGTTAGAATACATAAAAACATTATTGCATTCAAATTGTGAAAACATAGATTATGCATGTTTTAGTTCTTATGATAATTTAAAGTACTTTTTTTATGTGCCATCAATAACGCGTTTTAATATGAATATTAAATTTTGCTTGACATTGACAAAATGTGTAGATAAATTTGTGGATGCGGCAGTTGCTAATAAGTGCACACAAATCACAATTTGTACAAAAAAAAGAGAAGAAATTATTGTTGATGATGATCGGATTGAGAAATCGGAAAACAATTTTTTGCATATTAAAGAAAAAGGTATAAATAAAGGGATGGCAGTAGAAGTTTTATCCAAATATTTATCAATACCATTGAATAGTGTTATTGTGGTTGGAAACGACTATAATGATATAGAAATGTTTCGTTTAAATGTACGAGAAAAAATTTTGATTGTAAACAATGCCGTTCCCAATATTGATTTGATTAAATATAATGTGATGAAATTTAATCATAATGAGTTAGTTTCTTATGTTTATGATTTGTAAAAATATAATTTTTTAATATTATGGGGGAATATAATGAACGAAAAAATATTGTTTTATTCGGCTATTGCAAAAGTAAGACTTAACAGTGATGATATAAGCATTATAACTGACTATATAAGTAAGAATAATTCTATAGATTTTTTTATATCAATTTACCGTCATAAAGTACAATATTTATTTTTTAAACACTTATTGGAATTGAAAATTGCAAAAAAAATTGATAGAAATATTCTAAATATTTTGAATGCTCAGTTTTCTTTTTTACAATTAAAACATAAAGAATGGATAACCGTACTAAAAAATGTGACTGAACGATTGGATGCTGAAGGAATAGATTATGCAATATTAAAAGGAATTGGATTATCTAATGAATTGTATACTTTTAATGGCTTGAATTACAGAGATTATAATGACATTGATATCTTGATTGAAAAAAAGGATGTTGCCCAATTGAATGAAACTTTGGAAAAGCTGGGTTTTATACAAGGAGATATGAATGATAACTATGAGATTGAAAAATCTAATCGCCAACAAATAATCTATTTTAGTTTAAATTCACATCAAGAAAAATCGTATATAAAATTCTCTAAGTATTCAGAATTTTCCCCTTTAAATCGATTATTAATTGATGTGAATACTACTATCTTTGAAGGGGGAAAAATTTCTCCAAAGATAGATACCAAAACTTTACTTTCTAATACAGTAAGTAAAAAAATAAATGATTTCAGTTATCGCAAATTATCTTTGGAATATAATTTAATTCAGCTTTGTTATCATTTTTACAAAGATACAGTTTATGAAATAAAGAAGAAAAGAAAAGAAAGCTATTGCTTAATGAAATTTTGCGATATAAGAGAGTACATATTGAAATATCAGCACCAACTGAATTGGGATAATTTTATAAATATTTTGAATGAGAATAACTTATCAGAGGAGATTAATTATGTTTTAAAGTTGATTTCATCATTTTATAAAGATGTTGATATTGAAAGAGTTATAAAAAAATTGAATTTTGATGAAAGTTGTATAGAAAAAACGGATTTAAGTTTATTGATACAATAATTGGAAATAGAGGAAGTAAGATGTTAATTCATGATTTGCTTGTGGCAAATGCGAAAAAATTAAACGATAAAATAGCCCTGACCGAAATTAATTATTCGAAACAGGATATGATGAAAACTAACAAACAGAATCGAAAAACTATAACTTGGAAAGAATTGAATTGTTACTCGAATCAAATATCTAATTATTTTGTGTCAATGGGAGTAAATAAAGGTTCAAAAGTTGCTATATTGATGCGAAACAGCATAGATTATCTTGCGATATATTTTGGTATATTAAAGATTGGCGCAATTGCGGTTCCTATAAATTATAATAATACAGTTAGTGAAATATGTAACTGTCTAAATATATCGAATAGTATAGTAATTGCATTTTCGTCTGAGTTTTCTGAAACAATAAAAGCGTGTAAAAACAACTTAACTTCTGTAGAACATTTTATAAATTTTGGAACCGGTGAGTTGTATTTTGCAGAGTGTGCTGACAGAATCCTAAATGGGTTTTCTGAAGAATTTGCAAAAATTGATATTGACCCAGACGATACTTCGGCAATTTATTTTTCTTCGGGGACTACTGGAAACTCAAAAGCCATTATGTTATCTCACCAAGCTATGATAATTGCTGCAAAAACAGAACAACGACATCACCTTCAGACAGAAGATGACATTTTTTTGATTATACCTCCGTTATACCACACAGGTGCACAAATTCATTGGTTTGGGAATTTGATTTCAGGTGGTGGAGCCGTAATATTGAATCAAACCTCACCGCAAATGATACTAGAAACAATAGCAAGAGAAAATATTACTATTGTATGGCTTTTACTGATTTGGGTTCAAGATATATTTGGCGCGATAGATGCAGGTGATATTGATATTAATAAATACGATTTATCTTCTTTGAGATTAATGCATATGGGTGCTCAGCCAATTCCCATGAGTGTTGTGCGAAAATGGAAAGAAATTTTCCCAGACAAACAGTTTGATATTAATTATGGATTGACAGAATCGGGCGGTCCCGGGTGCATTAATTTAGGATTTGAGACTAACTATAAACCGCAGATGCTTGGTTTACCAGATGAAGAATGGAAAGTTGGGATTCGGAAAGGTGAACAGATCGTTGAAGATAAAAATTTCGTTGGCGAAATATGTGTTAAGGGCCCCAGCGTCATGAAAGGATATTACAACGATATAAATGCTACCAATATGATACTTTCTAGAACGGGCTGGCTATATACAGGAGATATAGGATATATAGACGAAAACGGATATGTTTTTTATACTGGACGAAAAAAAGATATAATAATTGTTAATGGCGAAAACATATATCCTATTGAGATTGAAAATCACATTAGAGCAGTGCAGGGTGTCAGGGAGGTGGCTGTTGTGGGAATTCCTAATGATAGGTTTGGAGAGGTTATAACAGCTGTCGTTGAGATCGGTGATTGTAGTAATGAATATAGCATTAGAAAAAATATTAAACGACAGTGTCGCTCTTTGCCGTTATATAAACAACCTATGAACTTATATTTTGATACTATTCCACGAAATTCTACCGGAAAAGTTGATAAAAAACAATTGCGCTCGAAATATACAGATAAGGAGAAAAGTGAATAATGAATGATATTATGATAAAAATTAACGACCTGATATCAAATCGTTTCGGGGTGGAGATATCTTATGATGAACCAATATTGGAAAATGGTATAAATTCAATGAATATTATGGAACTTATAGTTGATATTGAAGACGAATATAATATTGAATTTGACGCAAGTGTGCTTAATTATCGCTTGTTACGAACTATTAGATCTATAAGCGAGTATGTTTTTGAACAAATTAACAAGGAATAATAAAAATGAAAGAATTCGAGTGCTTAAAAAAAGTTTGGAAATATGCTAAAGAATACAAAAAATATTTTGTGATTGGTTATATTGTCTTGTTGGCTGAACTGTTATTCACTCAGTTACTTCCGCTTGCTTTAGAGAGGTTAATTGATGCGTCGGTTTATAAGCTAGACATTAAGTTATTTTTGTATTGTTCAGTTATATATATTTTCGTTTTTATATGTCAACAAAGTTGTGCATTGGGGCAACTTCAACTTTGGCAGCGCACGAATAACAAATACATATATTCAATTAGGCAAAAATGTTTTGAGAGGGTTATTTATTCAAAAGCATATATATTATCTAACCATAATACTGGAGATATCATTCACACGATTAATGCTGACACGGTTGAATTTCATCATATTATCCAAAGATATGCAATGAGAGTTGTTAATGCCGGCATAGGTACACTTGTATCTGTAATTATAGTTGCAAATATGAAATTAGAGATTGCAATTATAATTTGTGTTTTGGTTCCGAGTTCTGTTCTGTTTACCAATATCGTAAAGAAAAAACTTAAAAAAATATCAACAGAGAAACGTCAAAAACAAGGTGAACTTACATCGTGGATATTTGAGATACTAAAAGGAGTTCAAACGATAAAAATTTATGCTGCAGAAAAAAATGTTTGCAACATCTTTTCTAGAAATAATGAGAATTTGTACTTGCTTGGAAAAAAACAAAATGATATGCAAATACTATATGGACAAATAATTTCGTTGATTTATTTTATATCACAAATTGTTTTTTATATAATATCTGCAATTTACGTGGTTGATGGTTCGATAAATATAGCAGAATATATTTCTATTGCAACATATTATAATTTAATTTCAAATAATTTTCAAAAAATATTAAATGAAAACTTGGCTTTTCAAACAAGACAAGTATCTATTGAACGTGTTTTAGAACTGTTGGATTATGAGATAGAAGACAATGAAAAATATAGGACATTATCGATATTAAGTAATGAAGTGTGTGTGGAAAATCTTTCTTTTTCATATGAACGGAAAAAGCCTATATTGTCAGGTATATCAATTAATGTGAAGGGCGGTCAAAGAATCGGAGTAGTTGGAGCATCTGGAGTTGGTAAAACAACATTGGCATATCTACTTATGAAATTTTACGATCCTGATTCTGGATGTATATTAATAGGCGGAAACAATATTAGTGATTATAGTATTTTTGATTTAAGAAATTCTATAGGTATAGTGAATCAGGAAAATATTGTGTTTGATAGCAGTATAAAAGATAATATTTGCTTTGGGCGTAATGTTGATGATGAGATTATTTGGAACCTGATTGATAAAGTACAACTTAGATCCGATATAGAAAAATTACCTGCGGGTATACATACAATGCTTGGAAATACAGGTGTTGAACTTTCTGGAGGACAAAAGCAGAGATTATCTATTGCTCGAATGTTATATAGAAATCCGAGTATTATTATATTAGACGAGGTTACGAGTTCTGTAGATACTAAATTAGAAAGCGAAATACAACAAGCTTTGTCTAATCTATTAGAAAACCGTACTTGTTTTATTATTTCTCATAAAGTAAGTATCTTAAAAGACACTGATGAAATTTATTTACTGAAAGACGGAGAAATTATAGCTTCGGGTACATATCAGTACTTGAGCGAGAATTGTGATGAGTTTAAAAAACTTTTTGAACTCAAAGAGGTAGCGCAATGAATAGATATAATAGATTTACTGTATTTCGGCATATACTAAGATTATTTAAAGAAGAACATGTAATAATTTCAAAAGTTCAAGTTACTTGTATAATAATTCTAATGACATTTTCTACCGCTTTTTCTGCTATATCTCCCTATTTATATTCAACCCTTGTAGATGATGTTATGATGAAGAAAAATATAGTATCATTACCGTATATGATAGCTTTTATGGTAGGATGTTTTATAATTAAATCATTTGTTGACATTTTATGTTCAAAAATCTCTTTCGATTTTAACGAAAAGATGAAAAATCAAATTAAACAAATGGTTTTATCTAAAATTTTAAACCAGCAGATATCAGAATTGAATGACTATGATGTAGGTGAAAAACAAAAAATAGTCGAGCAGGATTCGGTAGCGTTACAGAATTTTTTCATGACTCATATTATTAAGTTTATGTGTTTTATTCTCTATTCAACGGTTTATTTATACTTAATGTGTAAAATCAGTTTATTTCTAACACTAGTTGCATTTATAATTTATCCTTTAATGTATTTTATAGGAAAAGCAATCGGTGGTAAGTTTAATACAATTAAAAATACGCTATGGAAAGTGAGCTCGGATAATAATACATATTTGTTTGAAGTTTTTGGAAAATGGAAGGAAATAAAATCTAATTGTTTAGAAAAAATGGTTCTTGATAATTATAAAAAAAGATTATTATCAGAACAGAAAATAAATTTGAGTTGGATGTTATTTTTTGCGTTGAACAGACTTACATATGCCTTAAAAAATGATTTTATTCAAAAAATATTAATGTATTTTGTCGGTGGAATATTGATAATCAATGGACAAACAACTGTAGGAATGCTTTTAATGTTTATGGGATATATTTCATCCTTTAATGGATATGCAGATAATATTATGAGTTCTATAACGGATTTTATAGGTGAAAAAGCAGTGTTTGAAAGAATGTCTGCTGTATTGTCTCATAAGGAAAAAGATGCAGTTAAAATGATTCAACTGCAAACTTTTGATGTTTTGATTAATAATATAAGTTATTCTTATCCCAACTCTGAATTTCCTATTTTTGAAAATGCAAATTATTTGTTTTCAGATCATAAAAAGCATTTAATAATGGGCTCAAGTGGTGTAGGAAAATCAACATTAATTAAAATGCTGTCAAAGATGATAAAAGTCTCTGGAGGACAAATATATATAGATGGTAAACCGATAGGAATGTTTAGTGATTCGGAATACTTTAAAATTTTTGGATTCGTTCTGCAAAATGAAACATTTTTTAATTTTACCATAAACGATAATCTGCAATTGATAAATTCTAATGCCACACATGAAGATATAATCAATGCTTGTAAAATTGCTAAAATTCATGACTTTATCCTTTCATTACCAAAAGGATATGATACTACGATTGGCGAAAGAGGTGTTAAACTTTCTGGAGGTCAGAGGCAAAGATTGGCAATCGCAAGAATGATACTTCATAAGCCTAGTGTTATTGTTATGGATGAGGCTACTAACTCAATTGATTCAGCTACAGAAAAGGAAATTTTCAAAAATCTGGAATTGTATTTTAAAGATAAAATGTGGATAGTTATTTCGCATAATAAAAAAACACCCATAAGGTTTGATGAGATTATTACTGTGAAAGAAAAGGGGTTACATAGACAGCAGCTAACTATGCCGGTTTCTTAAAATTATAAATGTATTAAGGATGTGATATATAAATATGAAAATCTGTGTTTTGCCATTTGATATTGACGTTGAAATGAGAGCTTATCATAATAAGTCTTTTCCGTTGGGAATTATTAAATCGAATCTTTCTGATTATAGAGTGTGGTTATGTAATAAGTTAGTTAACTGTGTTTATCGCAATAGTGATGCATTTGATTCTTTGGAAGAGGATATTTGGTCATTTAGGGATGGATTGACTTTCTCCCAAAATATATATATAGCACCAAAAACAATATCGTACAGTGGCTTTGATCTAATTGAGTTTAATAAAACTATGCTTGATAATGAATGCTACATAACGGGTGCATATAATGAGTTTTATATTCCGGAAAAGAAGCATTATCAGAACAACGATTTTAATCATGATTATATAATTTTTGGTTATGACGATGAGCGTAAAGTTTTTAAATCTGCAGCATATATCAAAGATAAAACATATAGTTTTTTTGATTTATCGTATGAGAATTATTATTTAAGTGTTGTTAATAACAAGGTTGATAAAATTAGTCTCAACTATTACCGTATAAATAAGGGCTATGTTCCGCAAATTAATATTCAAGCTCTTAAAGCTAAACTTGAGAATTACTTGTTGTCTAGAAAAGACGGTAATGGAAGTCCTTCCAACGAAATATATGGAATGAACGCGTGGAATCTAATGGCTGAATATGTCCTCTGTGCTAATGAAAAATTAGATTTGCGTTTTGGTAGGATTTATATGGAACATAGAAGTATAATGATGAATCGCATACAAATTCTAAAAGATTTATCATATATTGCCGATGAAGGAATTGTTGATGAGTATAGAGACAATGTTTATGAAAAGGCACAGGGTATACACAATATGTTTATTAAATTTAATATAACCAAAGATAAAGAATATTTATTTATGATGTCGAAAACGATATTAGAAATTAATCATATAGAAAGAAAAATAATTGAGAAACTTGTGAATCAATTGTAGTTTATATTGTTTGGTAATGTTTTCTTGAAACTACATAAAAACCTCCTGCACATTTCTAATGCCCTTATTAGAAATTGTGAAGGAGGTTTTTAATTTGATTAGAAGCAAAAAATTATGACTGAGGTCTTTCCAAAACTGGGAGGACTTCCGCAACCTGTCATTGACAAAATGTTAGAAAAGGCGAATGACGGGATGCTACTCTATACACCGGTGCAAAAAATCGGTGAGGAAAAAGCGGGTACGTACTACTGCCTAAGGTGTGGCCCGCTTAAAGAAACAATTAACAAATATTTAGTAGAGAAATATAAAAAAGTGATAATGAATAATTGTTAATCTTAGGCTTAACGACATTAGTGAGTAAATTCAATTCATAGTAATTTCTTCTTTGCTGTGACTATTGGAAACATTTGTTTATCTATGAATAAGTAACAATTATCCACAATAAAGGTTTTGTTGCTAATCTATTGCGGTAAGCTTAGTTGGTACTTATAATTACTATCAAGAAATCGCAGTAGATACTCTAATATCTATAGTTAAGGTAGGTATAAAGCATGGTAGATTTAAAGAAATTATGAGATCTAGCAAAAGACCTTAAAGGTTGAGAGGAGTAAACAGGGAGGGTGTTAGTAGCACACCCATGAATTTAAAATAAATGATTTAAGAACAATTTTTATCTAAAACATTTTTTACGGGCAAATGGTATATATCGTTTTAAATTAGAACAGGGCATAATTACATCAATTGTTTTTATGCCTTTTTATTTTTTTATCCTTCCTGTTTGTAAGCAGGAAGGATTTTTTATGTTTTATAGCTGGCTTTGTTACATAGCCAAGTATCCGTAATCTCCCGAATTTTTGAACCGGAACCATTTTCAAAAATTCAATTCAAAGGAGATTACAGAGATGAAAATTTCAAATGATTATGAAATACGCGTTGAACAGAAATATTATGCGATATTCAAAGATGTCAATGGCATAGAGCAAAAAGTGGAGGTTGAAAAGGAAGTAGTAGAGGCTTTGATCCAAGCACATCGTTCAGAAAAAGCGAATGCCAGATATAACGAAAGACACACATACTCACTTGATTCGTTGAGTTATGAGGGAGAAGCTTTTGCTTCCTATGATGATTACATGTTTGAGAAAGAATTGACTCATAAAGAAAAAGTGAAAGCTGTTTTGGGAAGTATGAAGCCAAAACAAGCCAAATTGTTGTTTAGCATTTTTTTCTTAAATAAAACACAGCAGGAAATAGCAAAGGAAGAAAATGTATCACAGGCGGCAATATCGCAACGCTTTTCGGTGAGTAAAGAGAACTTTCAAAAAATGTATAAAAAACTTTTCTCGAAAACCTTATAATTCACTTCTTTTTTGTCGGTATAGTGAGGGCGCCAATAATGCCTTCGTAAAACTTTGACAACTGAATACCCATTCATCAAGTACATTACTTGCGTAGATAGCCGCGACTGTAGGTGCGCCACGACCTTCTGATAGAAGAGAGCGATAAAACCTATACGGCAAAAGCCGAATTGCAATCGGTGTTGGCAATGACATACGCAAGGGACAATGATACTTCCGTAATTCGCGGTCGGTCCACAAAGAAGGGGCGAGGGTGAAATTCCCATGGAGCAGATAAGCAATCTGCCGCTTGATGACTTCCCATCATATTCGGGGTGTCGAGGACAAATAGAGTATGTGAAAGGTGTCCGGGTAGAAAGCAGATTGCATGGGACATAGCGGTCGCTTCCGAGATTGCCTTTTATACATATTCTAAATGTCACGCACTTTTGGGAAGAACCGAACGGGTGTGGGTATTCGGTCCAAAATGAGAAGGAGTAAAAACAATGAGAAAAAGCATTAAAGAAATTATCAGGAACTGTTGCGAATCAAATGAAGAAATGAACTCGTCAGATTTCAAGGACTGCGTCAATGCGGTGTATTTTCACTTGGGGCAAGCAATGAAATACGAAGACGGCAGCCGAATGTCAAACAATCATTTGAGAATTGCAGACAATATCTGCGCAGCAACTTCGGATTGCTTTCTTGATGAGGAAGATAATCTTGTGAATTGGTTCAAAGGCGAAGAATGTACCTTTTGCCATCCTGTCACGCGTCAGACGATAAAAATTAGGATTCGCGATGACTGCGATGCAATTTACTTCTTCCTTCGCTACTGTATGAAGCTGAAAAGGAAAGAAAAAATTGAGGATGACTTTCTCAGCTATCTTTCCTACATTCTCTGCGAACCGTGCTTATCTTAATTTTTCTGTCCGGGGGCTTAGGTCCCCGATACATAACAAAACATAGGAGGTCAATTATGACACAAGAAAAAATCTACCGGGGCGATATATTTTTTGCAAATCTGAACCCTGTCAAGGGGTCTGAGCAAGGCGGAAAAAGGCCGGTCGTGATCCTGCAAAATGATGTAGGAAATAAGTTCAGTCCGACAGTTATCGTTGCGGCAATCACAAGCCGGACAAGAAAAAAAGCGAAAATGCCGACTCATGTTCCTTTGGACAATGCAGCACTCGAAAAAAACTCGCAGGTTCTTTTGGAGCAAATACGAACTTTGGATAAGTCACGATTGATTACTAAGGTCGGAAAACTGACAAAAGATGAGATGATTGCGATAGACCGAAGTCTTGAGGTTAGTCTTTCAATCAGTGGGAGTGTGTAATCATGCGCATTTCGGATTTAACCGTAGATGAAGAATTTGAAAGCGTTATTCCGCCGCTTACAGATGAAGAATTTGAGCTTCTGAAAGAAAGCATTTTGGATGACGGCGAGGTTTATCATCCGCTTGTAGTCTGGAATAACATCATTGTTGACGGACATCACCGATACAAGATTTTGAAAGAGCATCCTGAACTTAAATATCGTATTACGAAGCGAGAGTTTGAAAACAGATATGAAGCAATATCTTGGATTTGCCTGAATCAGCTTGGGCGAAGAAATCTTAACGATGCACAAAAGAAGTTGCTGATAGGCAGAAGATATAAGGCCGAAAAAGCATCACTTGGCGCTTCTGATGGGTTTCGTGGAAACCAACACACAAAGTTGGTAAAAGAACAAAATGTTCCTTTACCAGATGAAAACAGCACGGCAGATAAGATTGCAAGTGAACTTAATGTGTCGCACATGACAGTCAAGCGTGCCGAAAAATTCGTTGACGGTGTTGACGCTGCCGAAGAAGTATTGCCGGGTGTCACAAAGGACATTACCTCCGGGAAAATCAAGCCGAAGCAAGCGGATGTTGCAGCTATTGCCAAAGCTCCTGCCGAGGAACGCAGACAGCTTGCGGAAAATCTTTACAAGAAACCGACTCCCGAAGAAAAAGCCCGAAATAAGAACAAACGGGATTTGATGAAGGCAATACGGATGTGCGATGCAACTCATATTCCCTCAGATACAAACAAAATCACGCCGCAGGATATGCTGATGACCTTTGAGAGTGAAATAGAAAAGGTCATCAGTTCTATGGACTTTTGTCTCGATTATTTTCCCGAACTCTTGACCTTGCCGGAATATGTTGTACAGGTCAAAGAAATTATACAACCGCTGAAGGACTATATTAAAAATTTGGAGGAAAACAGATATGCAGCCACTTTATAAACTCATGGAAATCAACAGCGAACGCCTTGTGATCGACAGAAATGTCTATCAAAGAAAACAGCACAACGATAAAATAACGCAGATTGTTGCTTCCTGGGATGAACGAATCGCCAATGAGCCGAAGATAAGCCTGCGCGACGGCGTTTACCATGTATTTGACGGTCAGCACACCATTCTTGCCCGCGAAGCAATGAACGACAACAACCCGGTAAAAATTCTCTGTAAGGTGTATTACGGCCTTTCGGAAAAGGAGGAAGCATTGCTCTTTGCCAAGCAAACCGGGATTTCGTCAAAGCCAAGTGCAGGTGAACGACTACGAGCCAACCTGTACGGCGAGGATGAGGAAGCAAAAGCGTTTTGCCGCGCAACAGAAGAAGCCGGACTTTCGGTTGATGTGAAAGGAACGCGGCACAAAAAGCATATCGCCTGCGTCAGCACAGCCTTGAACGCTTACAGGGTGCTTGGAAAAGAGCTTTATGTTGAAGCGTTGAGCATTATTGCTGAGGCGTGGAACGGCAAGCCGGATTCTTTGCGCTATGAAATCGTAAAGGCAATCACCGAGTTCGTACAGTTTTATAACGGTAAGTATGACAGGCCTGTACTTATTGCAGCTTTGAAAAGCAAAAAGCCGATTTCCATTCGTAACAAAATTATCACCGACTGCGAGCATCCGCAGAACATTAAATATGCCAGACAGATTATGATTGCTTACAATGCGAAATCGGACAAGACACTGCCGGACCTTAAAAAGAACGACAAACAGTGAGGATGAGAATTGATGAGTGAATGTAAGGATAACATTCCAAATAAGGAAGCGGTTTATATAAGCGCATACACCATTATCAAAAAAATGCTTTCTGACGGAGTTATCAGCGAAAAAGTTTTCAGCAGGCTCAATGAGAAAATAGCAGAGCGGCAGAGTTGTCCCGCCTTTTCTCACTGAACTGAAAATGCCGGGGTTCCGGCATTCTACATAATCGCACATTTCACAAAAATCATAATTCGCCGTACAATCTTGATAAAAACATAAGGAAGTGAGTTACATGCAGCAATCAACAAAAGATGTAAAAGTGATATGTCCGACAAAAGGTTTGTACGGTGATAAAAAGCTACGAGTGGCTGCGTATTGCCGCGTTAGTACAGATTCGGATAATCAGGAAGATTCGTTTATCGCTCAGGTAAAATATTATAATGATTTTTTGCGCTTGTCCGATAATATGGAACTCGTAGATATTTATGCCGATGAAGGGATCACGGGAACGAGTATCAATAAAAGAGACGACTTCAATCGTATGTTGCGGGATAGCAGCCTCGGAAAAATCGACCGTATTTTTGTCAAAAGCGTGTCCAGATTTGCAAGAAACTCTTTGGAGTGCATTGAAAGCATAAGATTGCTTAAATCATATGGTACTACAGTTCTTTTTGAAAACGACGCTATAGATACAGACACTATGAACTCTGAGATGATTCTTTATATTAAAAGTGCGTTTGCACAAAGCGAATCATTGTCAGGATCAAAGAGAATGTCTACTGCTATACGCATGAAAATGTCAACCGGTGAGTTCTATAACCATATGGCTCCGTTTGGTTATAGGGCTGAGAACAGAACCCTTATTCCCATCCCCGAGGAAGCTGAGATCGTAAAAAGGATTTTTAACGAATACATTGCCGGTAAGGGAATCGGAAAAATTGTTTCGGATTTAAACAGGGATGATGTAGTCGGAAAACCTCTTGGGAAAAAAAGAGTACGGTATATACTAACAAACAAAAAATATTGCGGAGATAGCCTATATCAAAAGTCTTACACGCCGCCTGTGCTGCCGCTTCAAAGAATCACCAACAGAGGTGAACTTGATAAATATTATGTTGAAAATACGCATCAGGCGATTATTGATAAGTCTGTTTTTCAAACCGTCAACAAGATGTTTGAGAAGAATATGCTGCGATACGGAAACCGTCAGAAACGTGCATCTGAAAATTTCAGTGGCAGAATAATTTGCGGTGATTGTGGGTGGGCATATAAGAAGAAAAGCGGAAACGGAGAGCCGACATGGATCTGCACAAAGGACGGCATTGCAGGTCAGCGTTGCAACACTCATCCTATATCCGAAGCAGTGTTAAAAAAGGCTTTTGTTATGATGTTCAATCGGTTACAACAGCATAAGGATATAATAATTAAGGATACGCACCGTAAACTGTTGATTTTACGAAAAGCCTTTTTTAATAACAGTACGGCTGTTGAGGATATTGATAATGAATTGGCGGAGCTGGCAGAACAGAACTCAATGTATGTCCGTTTTCATTCTCAAAAAATCATTGACGAAATAACCTTTATGGAACAGACAAACGAAATCAAAAGGCGAATAAGTGAATTAAGAAGCCGTCGCATAAAACTGATGAATGAAAATGAAGAAGAACGCTGCATTGAACTGCTGAGAAAAACCGAGGAACAGCTTGACGAATTTCCACAGGCGATTTTATGCTTCGATTTTTGCCTTTTCGATAAGCTTATAAAAAGAATCATCGTTTTAAGCGATTCACTGGTATTTGAATTTCGTTGCGGAATAAAACTCAGGGAGACGATATAATGGAACTGCGCACCTTGCTTTACGGATACAATAAACATCAATTTCGCTTTTATCCAAACAGGGATGAAAGCGCTGTTGTAAAAATGATTTTCGATGAGTACATAAGCGGAAAGACGCTGCAACAAATCGCGGACCGCTTGACGGCAGAACAAATCGTATATTACAAGGATAAAACCGCATGGAATAAAAATATGGTGCGGCGTATTCTTGAAAACCGACATTATATCGGTGATGAAGAATACCCAGCTATTGTAACTGCCGATGAATTTGAAAAGGCAAACAAAAAACGTCTCAGCAAAGGCGGCGAACGGGTTACAGATACTGTGCAGGAAAAGTTTTTTAAGTATCATACCGTATGCGGACAATGCGGAGGTAGATTCACCCGTCGGAGAAATTGGAGCAAAACACGCGAAAAGTGGTATTGCACTTGCGGTTGTAAAAATACTGTATATATAGATGACAAGCTATTTTACAGTCAGATTCATTCTATTATTAGCTGTGTAATTGCAGAACCCGCATTACTTAATGTGTTGCCACAGGAGAATTCTTTATGTGTACTTACACCGGAGGTTATGAGGGCAGATAAAGAGATTGATCGAATGACAGAAAGAAAAAACATTGACTTTCTGCCTGTAAAAAAGGCAATCTTCTCAAATGTTTCGGACAAATTTGATTGTTGCACACTCGATAGAGCAAAGGCGTTCAGCGGTGTTCTTATGCAGTATTACGGAGAACAAACCGCATCGGATGCTATAAACATCAAGGTGCTTGAAGATACGGTTGATAAAATCACAGTTGATGAGAACGGTATTATTTCGGTTGAGTTCTTGAACGGATGTCGAATTTCAAAGGAGGACAATAATGGAAACAGCAGTAACACCCAGACAGAAAATTATAACTAAAATAGAAGCAAACCCGGCGTTGGTATCAAGAAAAAATTCAAATCGTCCGTTGAATGTAGCAGCTTACTGCCGCGTATCGACTGACGCAGAGGATCAGATAAACAGTTATCGTGCGCAGGTTTCATATTATACGGAGCATATTTCTCAAAATCCGAAATGGCGTTTTGTCGAGGTTTATGCCGATGAAGGTATAACGGGTACTATGGTTAAAAAGCGTGAGAACTTTCTTCGTATGATTAAGGATTGCGAAAAGGGCAAAATAGATATGATTCTTACGAAGTCTGTATCCCGTTTTGCCCGTAACATTGTAGACAGCATTAGTTATATCCGTAAGCTGAAAGCAATGGGGATTGGGATTTATTTTGAAGAACAGAATATAGACTCGCTAAAAGAGGACAGCGAGACATATATCGGTATTTACAGCGTAATGGCACAGTCCGAAAGCGAAAATATCAGTGCCAATGTTTCTTGGGGTATAAGGAAACGTATGCAAAACGGAACCTATGCCTGCCGCTTTAATATGCTTGGGTATCGCAAGGATAAAGATGAAACAGAGCCTCGTATTATTCCGGAGGAAGCCGAAATTGTTCGCACTGTTTTCAAAATGTATGATGAAGGATACAGCTTGGATCAGATTAAATCTTATCTTGAAGAAAAAGGCGTTAAAACCTCCAACGGCAAAACACAGTGGAGTAAAGAAAATATAAGAAGAATGCTCACAAATGAGAAGTATGTCGGCGATGTTATTTATCAAAAGACTTTTAGAACCGATTGCATAAGTAAACATACAAAAGTGAATCGGGGTGAACGGACAAAGTATCTCGTCAGTAACAATCATCCGGCTATCGTAGACAGAGATTTATTCAACGCGGTTCAGGCGGAAATTGCGCGGCGGAGCAGCAAACGACGGACTTCCGATAAAACGCTTACTTCGCTTGGCAAGTACAGCGGCAAATATGCTCTTTCAGAACTTTTAATATGCGCCGAGTGCGGTAGTCCTTATAAAAGAAAAACATGGACAAACGGAAATGAAAAGCGTATTTATTGGCGCTGCCTTAATCGAATTGAACACGGCGCAAAATATTGTCCGCACTCAAAAGGATTTGAAGAAAAAAGGTTACACAGTGCTATATGCAGAGCGTTAAAGAAAGCAGTAAATGATAATGCGGAATCGCTTTTGTTGATTAAGGCAAATCTTGCTTATGCAGTTACCGGAGATGAAGCCAACCTTGATTTGGGGGCTATTGAAAAGCGTATTAAGGAAGCGACAAAGGAAATGGGAGAGTACATGGTGAATTACCGCAACACAGGCGGTGATAAAAACCGGTATCTGGAGTGTATCCAAAGTGCTGCCGATGAAATTAAAGCCCTGCGTGTTCAACTTGAAACCGCAACGTCAAAGCTTGAAAAGTGCGACGAGGCTAATGCCGAGATCAAGCGGCTTTGCGATTGGTTGGATTGCCATGACACTTCCTTTGCTGATTATGATGACATCGTAATTCGTCGGGTTGTGGAGTGTATAAAGGTCTATAAAGACGGAACAATCAAGGTAATAACAAAATTCGGAACAGAAGCGACAGAAACTATATAATAAGAAAGTCGGCAGATAAACTGTCGGCTTTTTTACATACTGAGAGCTTGTATGGCTTTCCTGTATGACATCCCAAATCTGAACTGTTACGGTTCGATTGAGATGTCATTCATTCTTTTTAAATCCAGTAGGGAACGGCTTTCTTGGACGTTCCTTATTTTTTTATTTAATCGAACTTAAATGAAAGAAGTACTTAAAAACTGTGCTATATCCGAAAAATAAAAATGATTTGAACCACGAAAGTTCGATTAAATTGATCTGCTTAGATCATCAGCATGGCGCTTGTAATAAGCTTCTTCTGTAGCATTTGGCGTGCGATATCGATTGATTTGATGTGGTCTTTTGTCATTATAAAAATCAATGTACTTTTGTACCCGCTCTCTAAACTCCCTTTCAGAACGATAGTTGTTCCGATATAATTCCTCTGCTTTTAGAGATTTAAAGAACGCTTCCATAACTGAATTGTCGTATGGTGTTGCAGTTCTTGATAGTGATTGCGTAATTCCTAGCGTTTTGCAAAACGTTGAGAAAGAACGTGAAGTGTAGTTAGCACCGCGGTCACTATGGAATAATAAACCTTCCTTCGGATTTCGATGATAGTATGCTTTTGCTAGTGTTTCTTTTGTAATTCGTGAACTGTTGCCGGTGGAAATGGTATAAGCAATTACTTTTCTTGCGAATAGGTCAATAACTACGCAGATGAAATATTGAATTTTCTTGCATGTGAAGTAAGTCACATCACTAATCCATACTTCGTTTGGTGCTGAAGCAGTAAACTGTTGGCTGAGAATATTTTCTTTTCTTTCCTTATTCATTTCATAGATTGCCTTCGCGCCACCACGCACACTAAACCATCCGTTTTCGTGCATGATGGCTGTTACTGTTTTATCGGCAACAACGTATCCGCGGCTTCTCAAAATGGCATTAATTTTACTGGCACCAAAGATCTGATTGCTTTCGTTAAATATCTCTTTAATAATTTGGGTAATCTCTTTCTTTTTACGCATATACGAGGTGTTCTCGTTAGCATTTCTGAGGATGTGATTATAATAACTGCCTTTTGCTACTTTTAACGCTTGACAAAGTAGATTAACGGAATATGTTCCTGATAGATCTTTAATTACCTGATATCAATCATGCAAAGGTGCACTAACCGGACAGGGGGATAACTGCAATACCTCTACCATCTTTTCTAATGTTTCGCAGCGTTGTCGCAGTATCCGAAAGTCCGACATGTTTATTGCTTTGCTTTTCTTTTTATTATTGGATTTTGTCCACGCATAGAGAGTGCTTTTTGCAATGCCAGTGTCCTCACAAATACTTGATACTTTTTCTCCGGTGCGATACCGCTGTAGGATTTCGTTTCTCTGTTCCTCAGTATAAATTTTCTTCATAATATAAACCTCCTGAACTTTGTACGGGTAAAAAGTAAATTTACCCATCATTATTGTACAAAGTTCTGGATGCCAAGTGAACACACTAGGACCGTTACAGTAACGGTAGGACAGTGAGTTTTGCTACATTTTTTGTTTGTGTTATAATATTTTCAGAAATAAGTGAGACCTTTCAGGATCTTATCCGTTTAATAAGTGAAGGGATCAAAAAGAACCTTTCGGAAAGGAGTAAGTCAATGGATAACGGTGCAAGTAGCTACCGCCGTTTCCTTGATGGCGATGACAAAGGCTTAGCGGAAATCGTAAGAGATTACAGAGACGGGTTGATTCTTTATCTTCACGGTATCGTGAATAACATATCTGTGGCTGAAGAGTTGATGGAAGAAACCTTCTTTAAGATAGTAACAAAGAAGCCAAGATTTAATGTTAAATATTCGTTCAAAACCGGGCTTTATACCATCGGGCGAAATGTGGCGATTGATTATCTTAGGCATACCGCAAAGCAATCGGATACACCCTTTGATGATTTGGAGAACTATATTCAGGACGAATTTGATTTAGAAAAACTCTATATCATTGAGGAACGAAAGATTGCTGTACATAGAGCATTAAAGAAACTGAATCCGGAATACAGACAAGTCCTTTGGATGCTCTATTTCGATGGCATGACCAATTTTGATGCTGCAGTAGTTATGAAAAAGAATACCCGTCAGATGAAAACCTCGTTTACCGTGCTAAAAGCGCTTTGAAATCAGAACTTGAAAAGGAGGGCTTTGTTTATGAAGAGTTATGATGAATTGACAAATGATTTGCTTGAACGTAGAGACCGTTACGTTGCAGATCAAAAGAAGAAAAGAAAAAGAGTGATGGGCGTTGCAACCTCGTTGTGCTGCTTCTGCCTTGTGGCATTGCTCGGCTTCGGTATGTGGCAAGGTGGTATGTTTAATACAACTCCACCCGATGAGACAATCGATGATGCTTTATACCCCGGCATCAAGGATACCTTTGATGATAAGAATGGCGAATCTCTCGACAACCCTGCTGCGAACAACAAGATTATTATTAACACCATCAATGGGGTTTCGGCTGACAAGATGAATATTGCTCTTATGGTAGATGACCGTATTGAAATGTCGATTGAAGAACTGTGCGAGTATTATGGTGTGGATTATGTTCCCGATGTACCTGCTGATATTAAAATATGGCCGGATCAGAGTGGCGTTATCTACCGCAGAAACGGCGGGACCGGTGAAGTGTATTGGGATGGCAATGTACTGAACTTCTCAAATGAGGATTTCACACGTTTGGTTCACGTTGAGGTAGATAAAGGCAGTTATGTGCTGCAGGATTATCTCTATTTCAAAGGAACGAAAGAAAGATCTGTAATCAATAACCATGAGGTTTTAATCGGGCTTACAGAAAACGGTTATTACTATTCCGAGTTTATGTATAATGGTGTTGGATTCCTTATTGATGCAGAAGGTGTAACAGAAGATGAGTTTGTTGCAATTATTGCGTCGATCATACAGTAAATAACAAATATAAAGGCGTCGCAGAAATGCGGCGCCTTTTGTATGGTAAAATAGGGAGGAATATGTTATAATAAAATTATATAGATAGTTTATGATGTTTTGGTGGTGAATAATAATGTCGGATATTAAATTAAGTGAGCATAGATTTCATAAGGGGAAATTTATATCACCATGGAATGACATGGGTTTTACAATGACACAAACGCCTTGGTTTCAGAGGAGGTTACCCGAATATCTATGGATTGGATTAATCTTAGATAAATATGGACGTAGTGATGGGTTGCAAATTTGCGGTCGAATTATTCAACAAATTAAGAATCTTAATCTGCAAACATTGTGTTTTTCTGAATTGCTTGAGTTAAAGCAGGAAGACCAAGTAGAAGTTTGGGCGACAATTGCTGATATAGCGGGTGTTGAGACATTAAGTCCGATTACGGCCATCGTTTGTTATTCAGAACACCCGCTATTCGCCTCTCGTTTCTCTTGCATAGGTGAGTCACCAGAAGAGAGAATTAAAAAAGTCGGTGAAATATTAAAGAAAGGTGCAGATCATCAATCGTATTTTTCTACAGATATTAGATTTGTGGCGTTATATTTTATGATGGTGTCTGGTAAGATAAAATTCTTTGATGGGATGAAATCAGAGATTGAGCAAATATTAAAATATCCTTATTTATCTCACGATGAAGATGAAATGAAAATGATACGCCCCGCTATTAGATCTTCTGAAATGATGTCAGAACCAAAAACTGAAGAACATAATAAATTTATAAGATCTTTTTGGGAGAGTGTAAGCATAATGACTGATTGCGAATTATATATATTGCATTTTGAACCAGAAGCAGAAGATGCGGATGCATATGAAGAAAAAATCAAGGACATAATGGGTTATTATTCAGATATGTTTACATCTGCATATCCTTTGGATAATAAGATGTTAGTTCTGTTAGGTATAGCAACTTATTCGTATAAACGATTGTTAGAATTGATAAATTGTAATCTTTATAACGAAATATCCGGACGCTCTATTGTTAGAGTTATGGTAGAGAATTACATAATGATGAAATATTTGCTAAAGCATGAAACTGATCATGATGACATATGGACGGAATATCAATATTATGGTATTGGGCAGTATAAACTTATAGCAAAACGCGCGGATGATGCAACTTTCGATACAGAGTCAAGTCATGTTCCTTATAAATATTTAGATGTATTGGTTTCTGAATTTAGGGATGATAAGTATGTTGATATGGATACAAAATATTTTGACAAACATAACATCCGTGAAAAGGCAATTGATGTTGGGGAAAAAGATTTATTTGGTTTGTTTTATGATTATGACTCGGCTTTTGAACATGGATTATGGGGTGCAGTGAGAGAAAGTTCTTTGATTAAATGTGATGCAGCAGAACATCAATTTCATTGTGTCCCCGATATAACAAATGAGCAAAAATTAAAGTCGGTATGGAAAGACGCAAAAACGACTATGAATAAAATTTTGCGTGTTCTTAAGGAAGTATATGGTCTTCCAGAAAAATATGCAATTGATGAGGATTGATTATGCCGGATATATTAAAAGAGCAAATAGATAAATTGCAAGAAGAATATCTGGCGATTTTAAAAATGGCCAGCGAAAGAATAAATGAAGACACATATCATGCTGTGGTTGATGAAATTCTTGTATTTTGGAAGAAACATAAACGGGTTGCATTGAGCATAGCTACCCACTATATTACGCCAATGAGAACATTAGTGTTTACTGGTGCAACTTTTATGGATATTGACGATCTGGAACACTATCCATTTCTTGCTATTGGAGAGAAACATATTTTGGATGATCCTCTTTGTAGATATTTAGAGGTTGTTGACAAAATTACAGATAAAGAGGTGGCGCAAGGTTTTTACGAACAAGCATTGTTGACAATAAAGGATAATATAAAAGTCATTGAGCAATGCCATCCTCATATTATTATTTTGCCATTAAGATATTTGTACGGTAATGATGAGGAGGTTATATCAAAGGGTGCTATGAATGCTTTTCTAAGCATGTTTAATGATAATGTAAAAACACTTTCTGATTATCGACAGCTAAAAACGATAGATGAAATCCACGATTCTCTTTTACCAGAAATAGCTGAAAATATAGTGTTTGACAGTGGTGAAGATAAATCTATGAGTTTGATAGAGCGATTTAATGCTTATTTATCAAACGCCAAACACGTGCAACATTTAAAACGTGATATTAATCAGCTGTTTTTTATGGCGGTTATAGGTTACTTAGCGCAGGCCCTAAATATATTGTTTATGTGCTGTTCATGTCAGTGTATACCATATATTAGATATGAGGTTGCGTTTAAATATCTAATCAAAATATCGAGTAATTTCGAAGAGGTGCCTGAAATTCAAGAAATGGTATTCAAAAGCAGCGTAGCACATGTACTGTACAATAGTTTTGATAAGAATCAGTATGAGAAAATAGATTTTAATTCGTTTATGGTGTTGTGTGATAAGAACAAGTCTAAAAGTAAAGTTTTTGATGTTCTAGAAAAACAGGGGATGAATATTAAGACGGCTAATTTAAAATCAATTATTGATGTTGTGGAAAATTATCTAAGTGAGTTGAAACCTCAATAATATTTTTTTGATTATATGAAGGGGGCAATAGAGTGTGTTGTACAAATGACGTAATTCGGCATTATGATTTACTTATTGATGAAGGAAACGATCCGGTACATGACCCGGAGCCACTGCAGGACTATATGAATAAATGGGACGGACAAGATTTTATTAATGCAATGCAGCTCGACAAAACAAAAAGTGTCCTTGAAATAGGTGTGGGTACAGGCCGCTTGGCAGTAAGAGTTGCACCGCTTTGTGATAAATTTTGTGGCATAGATATTTCACCTAAGACCGTTAATAAGGCAAAAGAAAATCTTGTACAATATTCGAATGTAAATTTGATATGCGGGAATTTTTTAACTCATAGTTTTTTAGACCAATTCGATGTAATATATTCATCATTAACCTTTATGCATATTAAAGAAAAACAAGATGCAATCGACAAGGTGTTTATGTTGTTAAAGGATGGCGGAAGATTTATTTTATCTATTGACAAGAATCAAGATGAATGTATTGATATGGGGCTACGAAAAATCAAGATATTTCCAGATGATCCACTATTAATTGAACGGAATATTTCAAAATGTAGGTTGAACATAGTAGAATGTTTTGAGACGGAATTAGCTTACATACACGTTGCTGTGAAAGAGGTCTAGTATGAATTGTTTTGAAACAATGTTTCAAATGGAGCCGTATGTATTTTGCGATGAGAATCTTTCAGACTATAAAAAAACGATTTATATATTAGCAATTGCCTATGGTGCTTCTCCTATATATCGATTAAGTAAAAAGGATATCGAAGAACTATCTCTTTGGTTAGAAGTTGATTTTAAATTGCTTGCCAAGGCTCTTGAAAATGAGATGAATTTTCCTTGTGGAAATGCAATTATAAAATTTGGCGATGATACGATTGAATGCGGAGAATATTTTAAAAATGATTTCTTTGATGTCATTGTCAAGTTGTTTTTTGCGTATAAAAATTTAGAAGAGATATATGATGATTTTGGCAATGAGGCAGTTGGCGAAAACATCCAAACTTTCTTTACCATTAATCACTATTTTGAAATGGCAAATGCTATTGCTGCTACGTATGAGTGTATGCATGAGAATGCATTTTCTTATGATAATACTATGTATGATTCGGCTGAATGTTTTTATCCCAAGAATGATATTGAGATGCTATCGTTGCTTGCAATATCAGAGGACTGTTTAGGATATGATGAAGATTTAATAAATATTTTAACTAAACTTTTAAAATACGAGTTTAAAACGAGGATAAATGCATTGTATTTAGTTACTATATGCCAAATTTTCAAGCACTCTCCTTGTTTTACTCGGGAGATGAAAAATATTGCAACAGACATATATAATAAACTCTTATTAATATTGAAAAATGGCAAAGTCGTATCTATGATTATTAATTGTCTTCATAGAAAAACAGACAAGCAAGTCGATGAAAGATCTAAAAAGGATAATACTACTCGTATGCAAATTTTATATGGTTATCCTAATTATGATTGTTATGACTTGCGTTTTGACTTTTCACACAAGGGACAAGAAGTAGTTCATTTTAACAATGAAACTCCTGGAGGATTATCTTGCTGCATTTTTAATAAAAACGAATATCAAAATATAATTGATCAATATCCGGAGTTGAAAGATTGTTTTATATCGTATGATGATCGATGGGCGCTTAAAGAAAGAATTAATTGTGAGTTGACCGACGATATGAAAGTATCGTTTGATAGAGTAAGAAAAGAAAAGGCTCATGATCCAATTTTTACTCAATCATACTTAGAAACAGATATAAATGATTTTATTAATTTAGTTTCTAAAATGTTACCCAAAGAATGTAGAAGGGCAATTGATGTGGGTGGAACCTATGCGAAACTTTGCTTTAACTATAATGTGATAATGAGAGATACAACTTTGTTGTATTTAGCATATCTAGCTCGTGATAGCAAACGAGTAGATATGGTTGCTGAATGGATTTCTGATAAAGCATTTAGATATGGATTAACATCAGAAAGAATAAATATAGACACTTTGGGGCAAGTATTAGAAATTATTAAAACAGCTGAAAGTAGGATATGAAGAATAATTTTTATTTTAATTTGAAAAAATGTGTTTTTAAGTTTTTGAATGTGTTTTGGGGCCAAAATTAATGTTTTCTTGAAACCGCAAATAAAACAATTCTTATACTTATAAACGAAGAGTCGCGAGAGCGGCTCTTTAGTTTTTATATAAGTGAGGTTTTATTATGGAAAAGAAACTATGTTACGAAGATGGAAGAGAATTGTTCGTTAATAAGCTCTGCAAGTTAATGAACGAGAGAAATTTTTCTTGCCAGTATCTGAGTAGTAAGATAAAAAAGAATGATGGATATATCAACCGTATTATCAATGGTAAAAAAGATCCTTCTTTTGAGGTGCTGTTTGATATCGCATCTGCTCTGAAGGTCACAGTAGCTGAATTGTTCGAATAAAAATTTGCATGACCTGTGGGGGCATGTTTCTGCTAAACCCATTGACCTAGTATTTCGGCAATGGTATAATGAGTACAACAAAACATCAGAACGGCTTGAAGCACAAGACAAGTCGAAGGGTGAAAAAAGAGTAGCTTTCTTAAGTAAACTGTTTTGGTTCTTCTATAGGGGCCACGAAAGTGGAGAAGAGGTTGGAACGGTAGCAAATAGGGAAGTCTTGTTTCCGTGCGCTGGAAGCAGTCTGTTGGATTCCGGATTTTGATGTTGTAATAGTGCTTTTCTTTTGCAACGCAGTTTTAGGGTGAACTATGCGTTAATACAAGGGCTATATAAATGAATTATTTATAAAAAGCCAAAATAATATTCGACTAACGAAATGCTTAAAGTTGTTGATATGCCTTGTGAATTAACCAATATGGAAGGCTAACATTTTGAAATATCTTATTTTGTGACGGAACAGGTATGACTTTAACATAATTGTTGAATGAAATTAAAGGTTTGCGTAAACAAGGCTAATCCACATAGCGGTAATAAACGTCAAGACAGTTAGTATTGTGCTATTTCGTCTCTTTAATACAAATTATGAATAGGATTATAATTTAGGAAGAAAGGGCTGTGTTTTAAGGCTTAAACGCATTGTGCGATTTCGTCGCACAGTCACATAATGTGGAGACAAAAAAGATGTCTCCTGCGAAAAGCCCGAATATATCGGGCTTTTTTGCTACCCAAACGGCGATTTTTCTCTGTACCAAAACACAGATGTAAAATCGCCGTTTTCCCTTTGTGGATAGACTTGAACTCCCGAAAAGTAAATATCAGATACACAGGCAGATAGAAAGCAAAAATCTATCTGCCTTTTTTATTACCCTAAAAAGGAGAAACCAAATATGCTGCAGAAAGAATGAGCCAACCGGCTCAAGGCTCGGTACGACGCCAAGATGGACGGCAACGAATGGATGGAAGTATCCTCGGACGGCATCCCCCTCTGTCGGATCGACAGTATGCTGAGAACGCCCAACTGTCCGTTCGTGCTTTTCGTTGGCACAAAGAAGCTGGTCAAGCGAAAGGAGTTTGAACAGTTCATCAGTGAGAAACTGGTGATATAAGAGGTTCCGAAAAATTTACAAATAGGCGGAGAGTTTTTTCACG
>ERZ827512.1293-NODE-1293-length-25769-cov-7.214008_pt1 | contig 25769 bp, 21 predicted proteins | sample MGYA00519916_ERZ827512 | MGnify/ENA primary metagenome ERZ827512 (study PRJEB31778, sample SAMEA3449335) | human gut metagenome | biome: human gut; feature: human-associated habitat; material: faeces | place: United Kingdom | collected 2010/2012 ... | reverse complement strand
TATGCCGCCGACGGAGTCAAGGGTCAAGATGAACGGCTTCGCCGCCCTTGACACCGCCTCCGGCATATGCTCTACGGCAATTAAGCGGAGCGTAGCCGCTCCATCGCCGGAGTATCGGCGTATACTTCATTTTTTCAGAGACGCATTTGCGAAAAACTATTGACAGTACCGACACCTATGCAATATCGCAATACGTTTAAAGAAAAATGATATATTTGTCAAGGTGAAATTGTTCCACTATGACAAAAGATCGCTACCCTGAAGGATAGCGATCTCGTGTTATTCATCATGTGATTTTCCGACAAGTATTTGCATAAAGTTCCGGCTGCCGTATAGTACACGGATGATGTGAACCACGTCGCCCCCACCTTGAAAATGCAGTGTAGTTGCCGCAGACAAGGAAGCGGTACGGCACTTCAAGGCTGATGATAGAGGAAAGCGGCGCACCGATTTCGGGAAAACTGCCAGGCTGACGTAAAATTGATTTTAGCCATTTGCTCCCCCCAGAAGTGCTTCGACCTCCGAGATATCCATATATCCTTTTTCTTTAGCAGAAGCTTCATTCTTGGCAAGCTCGCTTATCAGCTTGGGCGTTGCCTGTGTCTTTTCAAATTATACATATTCATTGACAAGCGGTTATTCATCATGGCAAAGCAAAACCGTATATTTTTCTCCACAATATTTTTGAATAAAGGATCGGCTTTTTTCGGGGTTGTATGAAGCACCTGTTGGAATTTGCTTGTCAAGGCACTCCTTTACATAACATTCGTCGCCTGCTATAATATAGGTCTTTCTGTCATCAGCTACCTCAACAATCGACGAACCTTTGGAATGACCGCCGATTTTTACAGCTCTAATACCGTCGGATATTTCCATTTCTTCGTCAAAGGTCAGGATATTCATGTCTTCGTCGAAATAGTCTCGCCCCTCCTCATATTCGTCTTTTTGAATGTAAATAACGGCGTTTTTAAAACAACTTACACATTCAATATGGTCGTGGTGCGAATGTGTTATGATTACATCGGTAATTTCGTCAGGCGATACTCCGATATTTTGAAGTGCCTTTATCGGTCCTATAAACTCCTTCATATCAAAGCCGGGCATAGTCACACATCCTGCGTCAACCAACACCAAGCGGTTTTCGTTTTTTAACAGGAATATCCTAAATAGGATTGGGCGGTATTTACCCTCCGAACCATTTTCAAATACCATACTTTCAGGTAAAACCGATTTTCCGTAATTGACAGGAATGATCTCTATCATTCTACCCTCAATACCACCTTTCCGACATTTTGTCCCTGATAGAGAATATTGTGAGCCGCTTCGGCTTCCCTGATAGGCAAAATCTTGTAAACAGTCGGCTTGACTTCACCGCTTGAAATCTTTGACCAAACATTGTCAACAAGTTCTTTGAGTATCTGCGCTTTCATTTCGGGTGTTCTTGAACGCAGCGTCGAGCCGATGATTCTGACATTTCTTACATAAATATTTTTCAGGTCAATTTCGGTTTTCTGCCCCGCAAGTGCGGCGATCATAATCCAGCGGGCACCGTGCTTCAGATAATGGATGCATTTCCCCATCATTTCACCGCCGAGACAGTCGATGGCAACATCAATGGGGCGACCGTTTTCCAATTCTTCTTTTTGAGCTTTTCGTATTCATCAAACATTTTTTCACTCTTTAAATGCTGTAATATTTCGTAAGCTTCGATACAAGGGGACTCCTGATTGGCACCCCCCAACTCGTAATACTTATGAAGTACCCTTGACGATGTTAAAAGGCATTCCGTATCCTTTGAAAGTTATACCATTCCAGATAATGTGTTGACACCCATGGGAAATTATAAAGTCTTACGGTGTTTCTGTTCACCCCGTCGTTTACATATCCGCTGTTAAGATCAAGAATCTCACGCTCTATAAATTCTCTGTGCTTTCTTAATGATTCTTCTCTTTTCTTGTCATAGCAAATCCTTAATGACAGTGCCATGAGAGCTCCCATTGACAACCGCTCTCTCGCCGAATTATGGTCGGGAAAATCAGCGTTATGATAAATGGAATCGGTGGCTCTGTCAAATATTAAATATGCACCGTCTAATTTACTGCCGTTTTTTTGAAACTGTTGTTTTTCTGCAATAAACTTGACACGGCTTTCCAAAATGTCTTTAAGAGGTCTTAAAACATTCTGCTTGATAAATGTTCTTTTTCCGTTTACAGTAATATTTAGTTTCTTTTCACACAATTTATCGAATTTTAAGGTTGCCCATGCATTTTTTCGTTTGCTTCAAATGCGACCTCTTTATTTTCACACTCGGCAGATATGCTTTCTATCACGTTTACCGTTTTGCTCATTTATTGTAACAACGAAATCCTTGCAAGTCAACTTCATTTATATTCCCCTTTCTTTTAGCTGTCCCCAAGAAACAAAATATATATGTCATTTGAAATCGCCATGCTACTTTGATATTGTACCGATTTTTGCATGAAAAGTCAATACTATTAATACATCTTTTCATTTCAGACCAAGCATATTTAAACAAAGGAAAAATGGCAGCTCGTGCAAGTGAAAAATCGTGAAGACTGCCCTTAAATACATTTAATTTCAGTTTAAATCATCCCCGGAATCTTATTTATGAATTGGCATCAAACATCACTTGCTTTATCAAAAGGCAAAAAAGAGTATTTTGGCTATTATGTCCGAACGAAATAAATGCCATATAGAATTTGACAATCTCATATAATGTGAGAATCACTACGGAGAACAGCCGGCATCGGTCGGATGATGGCTTTAATAGTCTATAAGACACATCGACAATTTCGGAATCTCTCCTTCCGAAAGTGCTGTCCGCAGTTCAATGTTGTCTGTGGTACCGTGCTGCATGCTTATGGGTTGACAAAAAGCAAAGTGCGTGATACAATGGAAACAAAAAAAGGATAATTCGTTTCCAATGAAAAATAAAATCATCGAACAATCCATCGAGAACCTGAAAAAAGACGGTTTGAAGTTTTCGGTTGACAGTCTTGCCGCACAGCTTGGTATCTCAAAAAAGACCGTGTACAAATATTTCCCCGATAAAGAATCGCTTGCGCTCGCCATTTTTGAAAAATACTATGCAGACGCACGCAAAAAGGCTGTGGAAATAGGCGAGACATCAGACAATAAACGTTTTGGTCTGCTCAAGTTGTTTTTTGATTCCAAAGTAATGACACGGGATGACGTGTTCAACAAATATACTCTCAACCTTTCGGTTTCGGCATTTGCAAAGCAGAAGGAAAAAGAATTGTGGGATTCCATTTCTCCGTTTTTAACGCAATGCGACGATGCGGTAAAGATTATCGTGGACGGAGCGTTTGAGAAACTGTTGCACGAGAATGTCGATTGCGACAGCGTGATACGGAGGCTTGAGGCTTTATGGTGAATATTTTACGATTGTTTGCGGTGATCTGCACCGCATTTATTCTCGGCAAGCTCATTTCAAAGATAAAATTGCCGGCAATTCTCGGTTGGCTCATCACAGGAGTTGTTTTCGGTCCCTACCTTGCAGGTATTGTGACTTTTGAGATCACGAATTTAATGTGGTATAAGGTCACTGTCAAGGTTTTCGAGTGTTTTGCGGGCGTGATGATCGGACGTGAGATCATTTTCAAAAAGCTTGCAAGATCCGGCAAGCAGATCATAGGCATTACCTTCGTTCAGTCTATCGGCACGTTTCTTGTTGTCAGTGCAACCTTCTGCATCGTGTTTGCCATTGCACACATCCCGTATTGGCTCGGTTTCATTTTCGGAGGTATCGCATTGGCAACCGCACCGGCTCCTGCACTTTAGATTGTAAATGAATACCACACGAACGGTCCGGTCACGAAAACGCTGATTCCGCTTGCGGCACTTGACGACATCATCGGCGTTATCGTATTCTTTTCAACGATAGCCGTAATAAGTTCGGCGAGGGGCGGGGAGACAGTATCTGCACTGCATGTCATCGGTATGGTATTTTTACCTTTTGTCATTGGGATTTTTACGGGAACTATCGCCGGTCTTTCAATAAAGGTTGTCAAGAGTAAGATCATTGGTTTTGTGCTGCTTATCCTGTTCTTGTGTGCAAGCGCGGGGATCGGATTCTCAGTCGATTATTTCTTATATCATGCGTTCAATCTCAATTATCTGCTCATAGGCATGGCTTTCAGCGCTACCGTCGCCAATATCGTCCCGGATGAAAAACTCAACGGTATTCTGTATTTGTTTCAACAGCTTTTGACGCTTTCACTTGTCGTTGTGATCGTCAATCTCGGTATGCCTCTTGATTACAGGCTGATCGCCGGTGCAGGATTTTTTACTTTTATCTATATCGTATCCCGCGCAGCAGGCAAAATCGGCGGTGCATTTGTCGGCGGAAAGATCACGAAAGCCGATCCGAAAGTCACAAAATACCTCGGTTTTACACTTTTGCCTCACTCCGGCGTTTCACTCGTATTCACGGGAATTGCGGTGTCTGCACTGAACGGGATTGCTCCTTCGCTGGCTTCGATCGTATCAGGCACGATTGTTGCCGCCGCGATCATCAATGAAATAATTGCCGTGATAGTCGCAAAAGCCGCCTTCCGAAAGGCGGATGAGATCAATTGAGGCAAACCGGAGCCCCTGCGTTTTCAGACACAATTATTTAACAATTTTCTTGAGAAAAACAAAAAAAGGCGGTTTTCTGATAAAAACTCTCCAAAAGCCGCTCTGAAGCGTCGCAACTTGTTGCTGTCATATGTTCAAATCCTGTTTCCGTTTGTTTTGATGTAAAAGCAGGACGTCACACAGCGTCCTGCTTTTATGGCATACAATCCCCAACTCTATACAATGCACCACTTTTTCCGCGGGTGGTGCATATTTCCGGCTTGTTTTCGCAACTCTCTGCAAGCGGACAATGGGGACAAAACGGACAAACGGCAAGGTTGCCCCTGCCGTCAGTGATTGAACGTTGCTTATTGCCGTTCCGGTTCGGTAAAAACCTCAATGGCGATCCTCATCCCAAGCCGAAAAGCGTATACGAATATTTCACGTTCGTTGATATCCGTCAGCTCGGCATAGCAATACGAGAAACTCTATGAAGACAACGCCACCGGCAAGGTAAGCGACGAATGGCTTATGCAGTTATCCCACAAGTACGAGGTAGAACGGATGGAACTGAAAGCCAAAATAAAAGCTCTCCGTCAAAAGCTTTCCGAATGCGGACAATGCGAAAGAGACCGTGAAACCTTTACCTCAGCAATCCGCAGGTTCATGAGAATGGACAGACTGACCGCACCGTTGCTGCGTGAACTCATTGACCACATTGATGTGTTTGAAACAGAGGGTACAGGTAAAAGCAGAACCCAAAGAATAGTTATCTATTACCGCTTTGTCGGGTATGTGAAAATCCCCGAGGTATCTCAAAGGACTCGCATCAAAGCAGACACCCGCAAAGGCGTTGCCGTGGAGTATCTTACCGAGCCGAAAACAGCATAACAAAAAGAGCAGGCATACCGCCTGCTCAGTACATAAAGCCGTATCAAGACAAAAAATCGAGTATTCATAAGTGAAATCCCTTATGAATACTCGATATGGCACGTCGCACCGAAAAAGATATCGGCATAAATTAGTCGGGGAAAGCCATTTTATATGGAACGCCTACATAGTTTTTCTTCAGTGTTTCAAAGTTTTGAATATACTTTTCGATGCGCTTTTCGTTATTTTCGACAGTTAACATAGGTTTGCGCTTTCCCACTATCAACACTTCAGCAGCATGATTACTTGTAGCTGCGAAATCTACTTTTGCCTTTAATGCATAACCTTCCAGATTTGGAAAGTTAGCAACAATCCAAGCAACTTGTTCTGTAGTAAGCATATTTGTGGGAAAATCAAATTGTTTTAAGTTTGGCATATCGCTAAGAAAAGAGTAATCATTTTCTGTAATTGATTTCCCACAAAACATAAATTTTTCAATATTTGTATTTGCAAGGGGTAATAAACTTTTAAGTATCATCGTACTCCACACCGCATTTCCGATTCGAAATTCTCTAAGTGCGGGTGCTGTTCCGATGCCTTCCATTGAATCGAGTTTTGTAAAATTTTCGATACAGAGGCCTGATAAAGCGGTATTTCTACTCATATCCCATAAAGAAGAAATGCGCTGATTAGCAAAAAAGTGAATATATTCAAGGTTGGAAAGCGTGCCAAGCAAAGAGCAATCTTCAACAAGCTTATTTTTGAAAAAACGAATTGCCTTAAACTGCGTGCCGTATGTTTTGATAAAATATTCAAATGTATCTTGATGCAAACCGGAAATAGTTACAACATCTGTATCAGGGTAATCTTTTAATTTATCAATATCCTCAATCGAAATTGTTCCACCGCCGATGTCCATCTTTTCTTCCCGAAGCCACAAGCAAGAATGAGTCTGTGTTGCTTTATCATAATCGAAACTACCATTAACAAAAGATTCAAAAGAAAAGTTCATTTCTCCACCTCCTATGCTTTAATTATATCAAAATCACAAAGAATCTTCAATATGTTTTAGTCCAAGTCCTCCCCAAAGGCGTTTTTGGGAAATGATATCTTTTGAATTGCACCTTGAAAAATGGCACGAAAAAACCCAAAAACCGTTGTGGTTTCTGGGTTTTCCGAACCGATATCTTTTTCGGTTCGCAATGTTGGTCCCGCAGAGTGATACGGAAGTGAGAGCAACACCCGCAAACACATTGAAAACACTACATTTTTACGGCATGGACGCACGGGTTTCTCAATAAAAACAAGGAGAAACTGCCATGAATAGTTTTATTGAAGAGTTTTACTACGGCAATATTGACCCGCAGGCGCGAAGCTCCGAGCAGAACAAGAAGGTCCAGCACGATATGCAGACGCTGAACGAAAGCGAGGATTTTCTCACGGATAAACTCTCCGGCGAGGAGAAGAAACGATTCCTCCAGTACGTCGATGCCTGGGCATCCGTTAATGGCGAATCCACCCTCGACAGCTTCATCACCGGCTTTCGCCTCGGCGCTCAGTTCACGTTCGATACTTTCGTCACTACGAAGGCGCCCTATGTGGACTACCTGAAAGACGAGATATAAACCACGATCCGGCTCTGCCAAAACGGCAGAGCCGGATTTTTCTGTTCTATCGGCAAAATTCAGAAAAAAGTTAGTAAAAATATCGCAGGTTTTTTGCCGATAGCGGCAAAATTCATTTTGTCTCTTTCAATCGGAGCAATATTTTTCTTATCGAAAGTTTGAAATTCTTATCATATTCTTGATTTTTCAGTCGAACTGTGATATACTATATTGGTATTATTGTATTCAACGCCAAATAGCTCGTAAAGGAGATTCAAAATGGCTGTTAGTTATAAGAAATTGTGGCACATCCTTGTTGACAGAAACATGAAGAAAAAAGATCTGGAAGAAGCTGCCGGCATCACCCACTATCAGATGTACAAGCTTGCCAACGATAAAGATATCACCACCGATGTGATAGGCGCGATTTGTGCTGCCCTTGAGGTGGAACCAAACGATATTATGGATTTTGTACCCGATAAGAAGTGATGTCCGTTTTATGGGACAGTATTAATGCTATTCTATTATTGGGATACTTATAAGGAGATGTCAAAATGCTTCTTGAGTATTTTAAGCAGTACATAAAAATAACCCGTGGAGTTACTGACAAGTCTGTCGGTCACTATATCACGGGGCTTAATACGATCAATTCTCTCTTGGCCAAATACGACTATCCCATCAAAAATGTTTTTGAAGTTAAGAGCGTTGAAGATTTGGACGGTATTCTCTTATTTCTGACCAACAATGAAGAATTCAAAAAGAAGGATTCTGTCGGACACAACATGTATAGCGTTGCATTTAAGCATTTTTACAGTTTTGCAACAGAGGATACGGCTTTCTTCGACAAAAACATTGAAACAATGGATGTTGTAGTAAGCATTCCGAAGCAATCGACTGCTGTTTCGACGAGATGGGCCAGAAATCAAATATTGATTTCACAGGCGATTGAGGGCGCACATCACATGTGTGAGCATAATCATGAGCATTTGACATTTACCGCAAAGTCTACCGGTAAAGCCTATATGGAAGGGCACCATCTGATTCCGTTGAAGTACCAGAACCAATTTAACTGCGGTATAGACGTATATGCAAATATTGTGTGCCTTTGCCCTGTTTGCCATAGATTGCTGCATTTTGGAATCGAAAAAGAAAAAATATATGCTGCTGAAAAATTATATGATGAGAGAAAAGACAGATTAGCTCACAGTGGTATTGATATTTCGAAAAAAGACTTTCTCAGTCTTGTAATTTGAAATGCATTTGCCCGTATGATTTCACTATAAGGAATAATTGCCATGAAATATAAAATGCCGACAAAGTCAGACTTAAAAGGGCGAAGTTCAACCATCAGCAATGCATTTGCCATATCGGTTACTCCGTTTATTCGTCCAACAGAAGAAGAGCTTGCTACATATTACTCCCTTTTGGGGATCAAAGAAGGACAATGTGCCTATTGTCTTGGCGACGGCAATGAAAGAGATCACTTAAAGCCACTTGTCAATAATGGAATGCCGACCGGCTATATTACGGATATTCACAATTTGGTTCCGTGTTGCCAAAAATGCAATAGTAGCAAGGGATCAAAAAGCTTTAAGGCTTGGTATAAATCAGAAGAGAATATCCTTCGCTTAAAAAAACAAGGCATGAATGATGATGCTATTAATGAACGATATGAAGTGTTATGTGCCTTTGAAGATTTAGTGCCACCTCCGCTTGATTATGAAGCAATTGTCGGAAAAGAATTGTGGGATGAGTATAAGGTGAGACGCATCGCATTATTGGAAACGCTCAATGATAATCAAGCGTTTTGTGACAGAATCTATAAGATCGTTATGGACAAAATACAAATAAAGTAAGCTGGATGTAAAATGGATAAACACACGCCTGAACAACGGCATAAGAATATGCAAGCCGTAAAAAACAAGGACTCAGAAATCGAATTACTGCTCCGGAGAGAACTTTGGAGCAGAGGCATTCGATACCAAAAGAACTCTAATAAAGTATTCGGGCATCCTGATATTGTTTTTATCGGAAAAAAGATCGCCGTGTTCTGTGACAGTGAGTTTTGGCACGGTTATAATTGGGAAACGAAAAAAGAGGAAATCAAATCTCATCAAGATTTTTGGATTCCGAAAATAGAAAAAAATATACAACGAGATATAGAAGTAAATCAGAAACTTCAAAGTGAAGGATGGCTTGTAATTCGCTTTTGGGGAAAAGAAATAAAGAAAGATGTATCCGCTTGCGCTGATCTTGTTGTTAAAAGGTTGGAGGAAAGATAATGCCATACAAAACAATAGATCTATGCGCCGGTATAGGCGGAATACGTCGGGGATTTGAGCTTGCCGGAGATTTTCAAAACGTTATTTCCGCCGAAATAGATGAACTTGCCTGCACTACTTATGAGCACCTATTCCATGATAATCCGAGAAACGATTTAACCACCGACGGTTTCAAAGAAACAGTTAAAAAGTTGCATTATGATGTTCTGCTCGCTGGATTCCCATGTCAGGCATTCAGCAGCGTCGGACAGAAACTCGGTTTTGAGGATGCAACACGCGGTACGATATTCTTTGAGATTGCAAAAATCATTAAAAATACGATGCCAAAAGTTGTATTTCTTGAGAATGTTGAAAATCTGATTATCCACGATAAAGGCAACACTTTCAAAACCATAATAAAAACTCTTGATGAGGAGTTAGATTATGAAATTATCGGTTATCCTCACGGGAATCTCGAAAATCTAAAAGAATATTCAAGATCATTCGTTCGCAATAGTAGATTTTTCGGCTTGCCGCAAAATCGCCCTCGCGTATACATTATTGCATTTAGTCGTGCATATTTCGGAAAACACATTTCCTTATTACCGAAATCCATGCCAGAGAAACGCTCACGTGTGGCAATATACGATAGTTTGAATGAAATACTCGAGAAAGATGTTCCAGCTCGTTATTTTCTCTCATCAGGATATTTGCTTACACTTGAAAAGCATATAGAACGTCAGAAAAATAACGGCAACGGTTTCGGCTACAGAATTGTAAATGCTCCCGGCGTAGATAATCCGGTTGCGAATACTCTGCTTGCAACCGGAGGATCTGGCAGAGAAAGGAACTTGATATATGACCCAGTAAACGGGAAAAAGTGTGCCGGTACAACTGTAAAAGGAAAGTATTCTGAAATTAACCGAAAAAACATCCGTGCAATGACACCAACCGAATGGGGTAGGTTACAAGGCTTTATCGGATACGGTTTTTTGGATAAAGACAAGAAAGAACAATTTTCTTTCCCCAAAAGCATACCAATGACGCAACAATATAAGCAGCTCGGGAATTCCGTAACAATTCCCGTTATTGAAGAGATGGCTCTGTTTATCAAGAACTGCCTTTCAAAGATGGAAAGTGAATTCTCGGAGACGGAAAAACGGTTGTATTCCATGTACGGCAAAGAGTTTCGTATCTGCAAGAAAATAGAGAAAAAATTGGCTGATAATTTGCAAAAAGATACGCTAAATAAGTATTTTGACGTAGTATATCATTTTTCAAGCAAAGAAGCATTTTGCAATTCAGAGTTAATGGAATTTTTGCACTGTACATCGGCTCGTGCATCGCAAATTCTAAAACAACTGTCTTCAGCAGAATGTGTTATCAAGGTTGATAGTAGAAAATATACGTTTTTTGACATGTGATAATCGGAAGAGAGGAGAAAGAAATGACCGCGAAAGAGGCACTTGACAGGATAATTGACAAATGCGATTTGCTTATTGATGGCCAAATCATATCAAAAGAATTGCTCATGCGCACCTATGCTGAATTTCTTTCTTCCGTTACCGAGAAAGAAAAGCATAATGTCGGTTTTGTCCTGCATACAGGGTCGGTATGTTTTGATGCTATTGCCCTCGCTTATGCCCTTGCAACATGCCTTGTGTATAACGAATACCAAACTGATGATGTTATTGCGTCGTTGCAGGAAGGTGACACAGTATTATATGGCGACAAGAAAAAGGAAAGATATATTTTTAACGGATACACGAATCTTCCCTCTGCCCCAGATATAACATATGTCTTGCTGTCGCAGGGCGGCGGCAACAAAACATTTGTTCCGCAAAAAAGGTGGGGATACATTCAGCCGTACTTCGGAGCTTCAAAAAGGTTTGATGGACGCGGATTGCGAAAAAAAAGTACTATTCGTGAAGACTTTTATAATGAGGTGCTGGAGTATAAGACGGAGGATATTCCCTCCGTACTAAATGTGTCGGTGGTTCTTGTACTCCCACGTGAACAGGCAAATTATTTGATTGACCATGTTTCACTCCGTTTCAACGATAAGGAAGCGAAACTGCTTGACCTCGTAACGGCATCTTATTTTTCGGAAAACGATGATTATCCATATGGTGGGAATACCGCCAAAACGGAACCTATACTGAAAATTGCAGGAAAAATCTCTGTAGCCCGTCAGCTTGTCATTTCAAAGAGAGGAAACAAACATATCGGAATTATGGTATTCGGTAACGAAACCGTGTCCAGAAGCTTTTCCGAACTTCCAGAGCTACTGAATCGTCAATCACTCCGGTACATATATGTTTTGATGAACATGGATTGCGAGTATGCCCTGCCGCTTATAAGAGAAGTTTCTGCGCCGAATGTGTTTTTGTGTTCGAAGGATTTTCTGCTTTCAAATTCATTGCCACCCAAAGCGGAAAACAAGTATGTTGAGGAACTTGCCAGGCAAGTATCTGCTGTTATCGACAGAAACATCGAACCATACACAGTCAATGGATGGTTTTCATGGGACGATTATAAGGCTTTCAAAAAAGCAATTTTTTCAATCAGAAATTCTGATTATATTGCGGATGAAAAAGAAGATTTCATCATTACTGCATGTTATTTGATAAACATCTTTTTGACGTCGGTCTTTAAGATCACCGAATTAGAACGGTGTATAACCGCCGGAATTTTGAAAATACCGTCAATCGAGCAGCGCATAGATGACCTGAATGCTGCGATTGGCTCTTTCCCGAAGGCATTACAAGAAAAAGCCCAATCGGTGGTCTCATTTCTTGAAAGCTCATATCTTTTCCTTATGGATAATTCGGAAAAAGAGAATTATCTGCGAGCTGTTCTTGCGGAAAACAAAGACAAACACATTGCCGTTGTTGTTCCGAAGTCGTATTATGCGACTGTTATGCGCGAGTCCGGATATTTCGATATCATGGATGATGAGCGACTGCTTACCGTCGTAAATGCAAATAGCTTTGACAACACCTTACTATATGATCGAATCATCATTACCGGCAATTTCAACGGCAAGCGTTTTGATTCGTTCAGATGTATGTCTTCGCCGCGTATCGAAACGCTGTTGTACGATTTCGAATCAAATATTTACAGGTATCGAATGAAGAATGCCCGCAAAGAAATAGCCGAATTAAATTCGATGAATACGGCTGCGACAATAGCGGATGACGAATCCATAATTGACGAGTTGTATTACTCGGATAATGCTTCTGAAACTGACATTATTGAGATTTCGGAAATAGACGCGAATGTGGATGAATACATAAATCAATTAAACGAAATTGCTTCTTTCCGAGGCGTAGAGTCTTTCGGTTCACAGCAAGGCAGCCAAAATGCAGATGTTATAGCTGTCGGCACATTCGACAGCGGAGAAAAGGTGTTTTTTACGAAGTTTTACAAAGCATATGTTTTTGATGAAAGTGACGGTGTCGTAAAAGAAATAAATGCATCTGAGTTGAATGAAGGAGATACTCTTGTCTTTACTCAGAATACAGCCGAAACAAGAGATATTGTTGATAGCGTTTTGGCGCGGTTAATTAATGAACATAAAGTCAACGATAATATTGTTGACTGTTACGGGATGTCAAAACGTTGGAAGCAAGCATTGCAAAAACATATGCGAGATAATAATATCCCTGCCAGTGAGATTGCCAAAGAGATGATAAAAAACGGGGTTTCCGTTCAGGAAATCACTATTCGCGGATGGCTCGATGAGGATTCACATACAGTAGGTCCACGCAAGCAAGAATCGATAGAACAGATTGCCCTTCTTATCGAAGACGAAGATATGCTTGAGCATGCAGATCAATATTTTGAAGCATGCGGAACAATACGACGAATCCGCAGAGAGATATTGGGCTGGATCGGTGAAGCTATCATTGACAAGCTCAGTGGACGTGCACCGCTTCCCGGAACGGTAAATGCAGATATCTATGATCGAATAGATTCCGTTGCTCAAATTCTTCGACTTGAAACGATTTCATTTGTTAACCGTTCGGTTCCGATGAATATGACAAATAGACCTATAAGTTTATAGGAGGTATAAGATGGCAGCTGACGATACTACAAAAACTCTGATAGAGGTTAGAAAAGAATACATTGAGTTGGTAAAAAAGGAACTGCTCGGACCGGGATCGGAAATATCCGTTCCCGATGAAGCGCACGAACTCATTACTAATTCTCCGGATGTCCGCTATTCTATTGGAATACTATTTCCCCGGAACAATCAGATTAACGCAAACAATGATGATAGCGCCAAGTCGAAAGAAGAAAGCACCGAGAATCCTTTCGATGGTGAGGACGAATTAGAAGACGCCGATTTGAGAGAAGAAACGGGCAATACTGTCAAGCGTTCTTACCAACCTGATGACAGATATAGGATAAAGGAAGACTTTGATCTGGATGATATAAGCGAGGCAAATCTCGATGATGAAATCGGTCTTGCTGCACAGAACATGCCTTCCTCGATGGGAATCACATTTTTTGCTTTCGGGGATTCTTCTTCTATCAAGTGTAAAGTCTCCTTTGCTACATATAAGCATGCGCGAGCTAATGACTGCCGCATACCGTTTTGTCCCCGCAACCCGGATGAATATACAGTTCCGGAGCAATTGTCAAGTTATATTGTATTCGACAAATCCGAACGTTGCTTGAAGTTTACAAACGGCGGTGTCAGCAAAAAAGCTGTTCGAGAGTTGGAAGAACGAGATTTGCTGGACTTTGACGAATACAATATCTTTAATTCCATGTACAAGCTTTCCGATCAACTTCGCGGAGGCTTTGTTCGCATCCCGCATAATGTAGATGTTTCCCTTGAGTTTCATGATTCCGATTATGTTGATAATAATAAGGAATTGGACGGAACTACCGCAAAAATCACAGCTCTCCGCAGAAAAATAAACGAAGAGTTATATTCCGTTACGATAATGCTTGTAAACGATTCGGAAGAAAAGTCAAACGGAGCCAGATGCATTTTTCAACCCGAAATTGTTATCTCCTCTTCCGAAAATGCTTTCGTTTTTCATGAGTATTCCGGAGTGGCTGATTTTTCTACGCTTGATTCCGAGGAACAGTCACTTGAACTTCAGTATAGAAATAAAAAGGTCTTCGGAACCGGTCTTGGTACGTCAATTAATTGGGATATTGACGGAAACGGCAACGGGACATTATATAATGATTATTTCCCGATGACCGAAGTACCTCAGATGGATTTTGAACTGCCATCAAAATATGCCATTGACTCCGAAACCCTTTCCATGAGATACCTTTCGGATCTGGACGATACATCCAAAGAAGAAAAAATACGCCTGTTGAATGAATTCGTAAATGCATATAAAACATGGATTGACGAACTGACAGAAAAACTGTCGGCAATAGATGAGACCTACGGCGGCAGATATCATGAAATAGCGCAAAAAAACATTGACGGTTGCATGACCTCTTACAATCGAATGGTTAATGGTGTTGCGGCTCTTTCGGATTCAGAAGAAAAATGGTCTGCCTTTTTGCTGGCAAATCGCGCAATGTTTATGCAAAGAATTCATCTCAAACTTCAAAGCAACACTTCTGATGTTGATCGTTATCCCGGTGACGAAGTGTTGTCATCTATGCTTGATGAGATTGATTATGCTGACGAAAAAGGCATTACGGCAGATAAATACTTCTGGCGTCCGTTTCAGCTTGCTTTTATCCTGATGAGTATTGATTCCGTAACGGATGATAAAAGCCCGGATAGAGATATTGTTGATCTTATTTGGTTTCCTACCGGTGGCGGCAAAACCGAAGCATATCTCGGATTAACTGCGTTTACGATATTTTACAGAAGATTAGTACATAAGGAAAATGCCGCAGGGACAACTGTCATTATGCGGTATACTCTTCGTCTGCTGGCTGCTCAACAGTTCACAAGAGCTTCCACGCTGATCTGCGCCTGTGAGTTTATCAGACGAGACTCTCTTGAAAGGCGTCCGCAGTACAAAGCGTATCCGCTCGGAGCGGAAGAAATATCGATCGGTTTGTGGATAGGCGGTGAACATACTCCGAATAAAAATGATCAAGCAAAAGAGCACCTAAACAAGCTTACGACTTCGACAGCCGACAACATCCGCGAAAACAAAGATAAGCATAACAAGTTCCAAGTGTTAAAATGTCCGTGGTGCGGAACGAAATTGGTTAAGGATAAAAAAGACGGTCATCTTATCGGTCAGTTTGGCTATAGAATGAAAAACAATCGGCACTTTGAGTTGTTCTGCCCGCAGGAAAGTTGTTATTTCAATCAAGTCGGAAAACTGCCGATACAGATTGTTGACCAAGAACTCTATCAGGCACCCCCTACATTATTGTTCGGAACTGTCGATAAATTTGCCATGCTTCCTTGGAAAAAAGAAATTGGTTCTTTTTTCGGATTAAATAGTGTGAATCGCTCGCCAGAACTGATTATTCAGGATGAGTTGCATCTGATTTCCGGGCCGCTGGGCACAATGGTCGGCCTATATGAAACGGCCATTGATGCTTTGTGCAGTTCAAAGGGCAATAAAACGAAAATAGTTGCTTCCACAGCCACTATTCGAAGAGCCACTGAACAGTGTTCTGCTCTTTATGACCGGGAAGTAGCACAATTTCCGCATCCGGGATTGGATGCCGAAGATTCGTTTTTTGCAAGAGAATCAACCGTAAATTATGAAACAAACAAATACGGAAGATTATATGTTGGATTAATGCCGTCCGGTAAAACGAAGGCGATGATGGAAGTCCGTTCCATTGCGGCTTTATTGCAAAAGATCAACACAATGGATATACCGGGCGAAATAAAAGATAAGTTTTGGACATTGACTGTATATTTCAACAGTCTGAAGGATCTCGGAAAATGTTCAACACTTGTAGACGATGACGTAAAAGACTTTATCAAGCGTACTGCATATCGTTTGGGAACGGCAAAAGATGCGAGAATGATTGCAGGGGCTGATGAGCTGACAAGCCGTGTATCCACAACCGAGCTGAACGAAACGCTGGATAAATTAGAAAAACTCGTTTATTCAAAAGAGAATATCGAAAATAAGCGCTACGCTTCAAATGTTCTTCTTGCGACTAATATGATATCCGTCGGAATTGATGTTGCGCGTTTGAATGTTATGCTTCTTGTCGGACAGCCGAAACTTACAAGTGAGTATATTCAGGCATCAAGCCGAATCGGGCGTTCTTTCCCTGGTGTGGCTTTTGCAATGTATGATGGTTCAAAGAGCAGAGACAGATCTCATTATGAGCAGTTCAAGCCATATCATGAATCGTTCTATAAATATGTTGAGCCAACCGGAGCTACGCCTTTTTCAAAGCCTGCGCGCGAACGTGCATTGCATGCTATCGTAATAGCTTTATTACGGCATCTGAATATAGATTTGTCTCCGGAAAGCGGTGCTGCTGCATTTACTCGTGAGAAGTATTCAGAGTGCATATCAAAAATTCGCAGTTATATTGTCGCACGAGACTCTTCTATCATTAGCCGTATGAATTCCGGTATGGATGATGACAGTGCAATAATTGCGGAAGAAATAGATGTGATTGTTGATGAATGGGAACGTATTGCCGAAGGTTTCGGTGAAGATCATTTCATATACGGAGAAAAATATATGACAAAACACCCCGAAGACGGAGAAGGACGGTTACTGAAAGTATTTAATACAAGTCGCTCTGATACCGCTTTTGATACGATGACATCCATGCGTAACGTTGACAGCTCCGTTGCCGGAAATGTGTTGGTTTGGGAGGAATAAATCATGGAACTTGATTCTGCTTCTAAAATACAATTGAACAGCATAACGCACTCCGTTAGAGCTTCTCAGGCTGTTCTGCAGTACGGAGTCGGGGCTATGGTGGATTTCCCCGATCAAACGCTTATGACCGCAGCACCGGAATACTGGCAAGAGCGCGTTATCCAAATTCACGATGAGCGTCTCGAAAAGGCATTGCATGTTGATTATTTCGGCATGCCCGGAGGAAAAGATGACTTGCGGTGTAAGGAAGGAATATCATATGCACGTTTTCCCGAATGGTATTTTTGTCCGAAATGCAGGAAGTTTCAACCACTGAATCTTTGGATTGAAGACTATAAAAGAAAAGCACGGCAACGCGCCAAAGAAGATGATCCTAATATGGTTAAACATATGCGCTGCCCGTCCTGCAATCAAGATTTGGTTGTTGCACGTATTGTAACAGTCTGTGAACACGGACACATAGATGATTTTCCGTGGGTGAAATGGGTCCATTGCCAGAATCTCGGCGGTGCAAAAAAGATTTGCGATCGCCCTTCGCTCACATTCAAAACGGGTGCTTCCTCAACAGAAGGTCTTGAGGGCTTAGTTATTACTTGTGAAAATTGCAAGGCCAAGGCAACGCTAAAAGGTGCTTTCGATAAGGATAAACTCGAAGATCTCGATAAGAAACACGGATATGAATACGACTTCACATGTACTGGAAGACATCCGTGGAAGAACAAAAAAGAATCATGCTCAGACTACCCCAAAGTCTTACAACGTGGCAGCTCATCGGTGTATTTTCCGGTAACGGCAAGCTCTTTGGTTATTCCCCCGTATTCAAGTTTGCTTACAAGAAAAATTGAAGACAGCAATGCGTTTGTTGAGTGCAAGACTTTAATATCTGGTTTTATGCGAACCCCCGGTATGACACAGGAGATCAAAGATGCCTTTATTGTTGCACAGATAGGTACTTACTCAAATCGTATTGGACTGGAAATAGGCGTATCGGGGGATAAGGTTAAACCCGTACTTGAACGCAAATGGCGTCAACCGGCAGATGAAGAATACAGCACCCTAAGTGTAAAATATAGGGCTGAGGAGTATGATGCTTTAAGCGGAGAAATATCTTTCGGGAAAGATTCCTACGGAGATTTTCAAAGAGAGTCCACGGATATTACAGCGTATGATTTGCCATATGTCAAACGTATTTCTTTAATCCATAAGATCCGTGAAGTACAGGCATTAACCGGATTTTCGCGCATAAAACCTGCCGACAAATCCGAGCCTGTCGGTAAACAAGGTAATGTTGTCTCCATAAAAGAACCGGAAACAAACTGGTATCCGGCATATGAAGTCCGCGGAGAAGGCATTTTCATTGAGTTTGATTCGGATGAAATCAACAAGTGGAGAAGCGGCAACGAAGAACTTCAGTCCCGAATCGACCGATTAAATGAGAACTACAAAAAATCGTTTATCGGTTCCAATAATCCGCGCACTGTTACAAGCAAATATGTTCTTTTGCATACGATTTCGCACTTGCTGATAAAGCAACTCAGTTTTGAATGCGGATATAGCATTGCATCCTTGAAAGAAAGAATATATTGTAGCGAAAGCAGCGAAGGCAAAGAAATGTCGGGAATCTTGATCTATACGGCAAGCGGCGATTCGGAAGGCACTCTCGGCGGACTTGTTCGCCAGGGTTATCCCGATACTTTCCCGAGCATTTTCAAAAAAGCTATTGAGTCAAGCGTCACTTGTTCAAATGATCCCGTTTGCTCACTGAGTCTCGGTCAGGGGCGCGATTCGCTCAATTTGGCTGCCTGTTATTCGTGTACCCTTATACCTGAAACGAGTTGTGAAGAGTTTAATATTTTCTTGGATCGCGGCATGGTAATAGGAACATTTAGCAACTACCGTTTGGGATTGTTTTATGAGCAGATTTACGGCAGCAAATTATGGAGCCGAGGAAGCACGGATTCTCATCCCTCGTCCTCAAGGGGAAATGGCACAAGTGCTCAAATAGTTATCCCCGAAGTCGGTACGGATATGAGCGATGTATCGTATGGCGATATATGGAAAACGGTAAAAGAGTGGACGGATAATCCGACGGAATTATCATTGCTTGGTGAATTAACGGGTATGTCCGGGTCCTTTTCAATAAAAGAAAAACCCGTTTACGATTGTACCTTTATGATTGCCGGTGACAGCGAAAAACACAAAGCAACTCTGCTGTGGAAGAATTCAAAAGTAATGTATTTTTCTGCCGATGACAGAGATGAATACGAATCTGTTGTGTCAAAAGAGTGGAAATGTTTTTGCGGCGATGATGTCGCAATCAATGCAAACGATATTTTAGGTGCAATCAAGGAGAAATAGTATGGCAATATTGATACCGGAAAAGCCTCATCAATTTGATCCTGCAAGCCAAGAAGGGCTAATGTTTGACGCATTGAAATTGCTTTCGGACGACTATTATGTATTCCATTCATTCAGAATTACGTCCGTCAATGATAATATGTTCCGCGAGAGCGAAACGGATTTTGTTATTTTCAATCGCAAACTCGGTGTTTTGTGCCTTGAAGCAAAAGCAGGACAGGTAAAATATGAAAACGGGTACTGGTATTATTCAAGCGGCGAACCGATGCACAACGGCGGTCCGTTTAACCAGGCGTCATCTAACAAATACAAGCTTATTCATTACATTGAAAGAAGCAGTTTCTCCGGTATGCTTACCCGATGCAAATTTCTTCATGCAGTTTGGTTCCCTTCGGTAAGTGACACTCGGCTCAGAACCATGACTTTGCCTTCTGAGGCAGACAAAGCTCTTATTATGACTAAGGAAGCCCTTGAAGATCCGCAAAAATACATAGATCGAATCTTCGGAACGGAGTTACCGAATGGTATCAAAACAGATTTGAGTGAGTATGATGAGAAGAAGATTATCAGAGAAATCTTTTGCCCGCAGTTTAATATTTTTCCTACCGCATCGTTTGACAACGACCTGAAGAAAATAGTTTTTCATCGCCTTCTCAATGAACAAGCAGGTATTTTGAATTTCCTTACCGAGCAAAAAACCGCAGTAATTAACGGTGCAGCCGGTACCGGTAAAACAATGATAGCGGTTGAAAAGGCACATCGACACGCTATGTGCGGGGAAAAAGTTCTTTTCCTCTGCTACAACAATAAATTAAAGACATATCTTTCGGAGAATTATCCCGAAGAATACGTAGATTATTATACCGTTGCGGGATTAGCGTGCAAAATATGTAACACAACTACACCGGATTATTCAAAGTTGAATACCAGCCTTGAAGATATGTATTTAGCGGAGTCTTTTCCATATCAACACGTAATTGTTGATGAAGGTCAGGATTTCGGGATTGATGTTATTGATGAGGCTGATATTTTGCAGCAAATCAAAGAGATAATCACGGATACCAAACCCGACAACGGTACCTTTTACGTGTTTTATGACAGACTTCAAATGATCCAGGCAGATCATATGCCGCGATTTATTGAAGATGCTGATTGCAAGTTGACATTATACAAAAATTGCCGAAATACCGAAAATATAGCTACCACATCATTACGACCTGTAACGGTAAGAAAGCCGCTTTTACTCGAAGGCTGCGTAAAAGGTACGCCTGCAAAGTTGCGTTTTTGTGCTTCCGATGAAAGTGTATTGGCACAGATCAATGCTTCTATCGATGAGTTAAAGGCTGATGGTTATTCGGACATAGTGATTCTGACATGTAAGACAGAAAATGAGAGCGTCTTGGCTGATAAATGCAAAGATGGCATATATCGCAACAAATACAGGTTTACAACTTGCAGAAAGTTCAAGGGTCTTGAAGCTGATGCCGTGATTCTGATTGATGTTGACGGGAGCACCTTTAACTCGAAAAATGTTTTGATCTTCTATGTAGGCACATCTCGAGCAAGATTGAAACTCGACGTTATAACGAAATTGTCTTATGAAGATTGTGTTGATATTCTAAAAAACAATTTGGAATACACTGCTAAAATCAAAAAGCCCAAAAAGGAACTTGCAAGCGCATTGAATGCTATCGGAAGCGCTGAGAATCCTCAGTAACTGCGCTTTAGATATTTGGATATCATATTTTTAGCGGATAACCATATTATTAAAGCTGATTTTGAAAACTGTTTAGTAGTAATAGCAAGCGGGAAATGTCATGAAGTCAGTCAAAAGAAGTTTAGAGATTTTTCAATCGATAATTCAAAATATCGAGAATAATTTTAATGAGCTGTGTGGCTATTGGAACATATATGAAAAACAGAGATTTTTTGTTAGTGCAATCTCGATATATGATGATTGTTTCCTAAAAACATTGGAGTCACAATCGTCAAAAGATGATAAATCGTATTATCATCAAATAATAAAATACGGATATCCTATCTTCATTACTTGGTTTTACGATAAATCGTTTTCCTCGTTACCAGGAGTTGTCCTCAAGCCGATGGATGATGAGCTTTTGGAGCTATACTCCAAGTTGATTTATTCATGCGGTATAGTTGGATGGCTGAAACAATTTATTGATAATACAAAAAGTGGGTATGTGAAAACATTTGCCGTCGGCAATTATATTCGAATTAAATTCAGTGACAAATATCATTGGAATGAATATCTTGAGAATGAATACCTGACATGGTATTCGCATACCGTATCCCATCTCCAACGTGAAAAAACAGAAAACTTAGAATCAATTCGCGGTAAAATATTAGAAAAGCTCCAGCAAAGAACTTTCATTTGGCAAGATGCGTTTCTCGGATACAGCAATGACATAGAAACAGAAACCTATTTTCAAGATTTAGCTTTAATTGATGCTCAACAATCAGTTAAATGGGATTTCTTCCCTCCGGATTGCAAATTTGACGATGTATATTATGGGGATTTAGTTCATGCGCTTGTTGATTTTTCGGGCTATGCCATTAAACACATGTATGCCGCTCGATTGCTTTTTAAAGAACATCCTAATTTGATATTTCAAAATCTACTTAGTTGCATTTTTGTCGAGGATGATATTGTTCGTTTAATAAGCAGTAATCGAGAAGTATCAATTGAACAAGCCAGAAAGATACTGAATATTATTTCACTTAATCCTATTGAGATTAGTTATTACCATAATAGCACGCCGGAGTTTGCTCCAATAATCAAGATTTCAAAAAACCAGTATGTGAGATCGATTTGCGGTTTGTTGGATGAACCATTCGGATTCGCGTTGTATGCCTTGAAATGTAGATATAAGAAAGATTGGGATCGAAACGTTAACTGCAGAGAAGAATATTTTAGAGCACAGCTATATTCCTTATTCTCAAATGGAAAATATCTTTGTATAAATCATCCGGTAATAATAAAAATTGACGGAAAGGTTAAAACAGATATTGACGCAGTAATCGTTGACCAGACCAATGGCGACATTGCTTTTTTTCAATTGAAGTGGCAAGATCCTTCAAACTATTCTCCCTATGCGCTTAAGAGTAAACGAGCAAACTATGAAGCTCAAACAGAAAAGTGGATAAATGCCGTATCAGATTGGATTTATAGTGCAACAGAAAAGCAGATGTCTGATCTGTTGGGCGTTCCTCAAAAATATATTTCAAAAAATAAAATCAAACTATTTATCCTTGGAAGAGAACACGGGAACTATTCAAGTAATACTGTCCGTAGTGATAACTGTGCATGGTGTCAATGGTATCAACTACTCTGCACTGTAACAACTCTTAGCAACAAGGAAAATCTTGCTATTCAATCATTGTTTGATTCTATACAAAATCAGTCGCCCTATAAGAAAAGAATAATTGAAAGGTCGACAAAATTTATCTACGGAAAATACAAAATAATGTACGGAGGTTTTAGCCCGATAGATTTATTCATTAAGTAAAACCTTCAATTTGAGGGTCTCAGGGGGATCCCCTGACAAGTGAATCTGTGCTCACAGATTCGTTGCTTGTTAAGACAATACCACATCATAGGCGACAGCCCTTTCCGATCAATTTCGGAGAGGGCTTTTTCTTTTTGCCAAAAAATATTTTTCCGAAATGGGTGTACGATTCGGGCTTCTCAGTGGGAACAAGTGAAGGGTCAAACCTTCACTGTTCCTTGACAACCGAATACACTCACAAGATACCATCCCCGTCAAATCTGCAAATCCGATTTTTGCACATTGGTGTTTTCTTCCGCTTTTCGCTACCATATACGCGAAGGGAGGCGAAAGCCATGAAGAAAATCATCATCCTGCTGATAGCTCTTCTGATGAGCGCGTGTTCGGCGTTAAAGCTTGCTGAGACCTTGTCAAGCATCCGCGAGGGCGTTGCCGTGGAGTATGTTTCCTGTGAGCCGACGGGGGGCATGAGGGAACTGTTCCCAGAGCAGTACGGTGAGGGTGATGATTCTTTTGAGGAAGAAGAAACGGAGCAGGCATAAACCTGCTCCGTACATAAGGGTTTCAAATCATTTGACATCAAAAATATTATATTTGTTTTTCTTGAGGAAATAGGCGTAAGCTGCGCCGGAAACGATACTGTCAAAGGCGTTGCCGATCCCGAACATCAGCGCGATACCGATGAGGGTCGGTGTCCAAGCTCCGGTGAGGTACAGTACAAAGAACGTGCCGTAATAAACCGAGTTTGTAACAACCGACTCGAACAGCATGTAATTCGTTTTGCCCCTGCCGTAAAAGGTACAGTCAAAGACATTCTGAAAGGCATACAGGATATAGAAAGCAAACAGCACCATAATCAGTCTGAAAAGCTTATCTACATCGGCATAACCGAGAACGTACTGCATAAACGGCTTGTAGGTCGGAATGAGTACCGCCCACAGCGCACAGACAATGGCAGTAACGGAAAAATATCCAAGTGAGTTGTTATTGACGGCTTTTTCATCGGTAGCGGTTTCCTGCTTGATGAGTTCACCGAGCTGTGTGATGGGAAGCAGCATCCAACCCCATATAAAGTTGTTTGCGACCCAGTAAGTGCCTTGTTCACCGACCATGTTTACCATACGGGAAACCATCAGCATATAGGCAATGTTGCGCACAAAGGATTCCAGCCCCGAAACGCCGCCGATTTTGGCAAAGTCCTTTGCCCACGCAAAGGAAAGTTTGCCTTTGCTGAAAACATGGCATCCCTGACCGGCAAGCAGGATAACGGCTGAAGCAAAAAGCAGAGCGTTCACAATGATGTTGGAAACGCCGATGCCGTTCACACCGAGATTGAGCGAGACGGGCAATGTGGATACAAGGAATGTATCGGAAATGATGCAGAGGACGAGCTTGATACCCGTCAGTATGTAAACAAAACGGTCTTTTCCGAGAGAAATGAGTGCTACGGAGACAAAACTGAAAAGAATCCCGAAAATGTTGGCAATTCCCTCAATTCGGATATAAGTTGCCGATTCTTTGATGATATCCGGCGAGGCTGCCATTGCCGAAAGCAGAGGCTCCGCAAAAATCAGTATTACCGCTGACAGAATCGCATAGACACCGAGAGAAATCAAAAGTCCGGTTTTTACGCGGTTGGTAAATTCTTTTTTATCGGAAATGACTTTGCCGATAAAGAAGAACAGCGGCAGAATGATCGCTTCATTGACAATTTCGTAAATCAGATTGACCCAGCTTAGCTGACCTGCGATGGAATAGGACCATTCACCGGGAAGCTGTCCGAGAAAGAACGTGCGAACCGTTGTATAAACGGCAGGACACAGTCCGAGCACAAGGAGTGCCGCAAACAATCGCCAGTTGATGTTTCTTAATGATTTGAAAACTTTGTTCATTATCATCCGTCCAAACATTATTTTACTTATTTTACCACAAAAAGCCTTATTTCTCAACGAGTGGGTAAAAAAGAAGTGGATGTAACTGAAATCCGTTACATCCACTCGATATGGTTGCGGGGGTGGGACTTGAACCTCACGACCTCCGGGTTATGAGCCCGACGAGCTACCAACTGCTCTACCCCGCGATATATGACTGGTGCCGGAGACCGGGATCGAACCGGTACGATACTCGCGTATCACAGGATTTTAAGTCCCGTGCGTCTGCCTGTTCCGCCACTCCGGCGCGCTCTCTGACAACAAGTAACATTATACCACACCTCGCGTCCGTTGTCAAGACTTTTTTAAAATATTTTCAGCGCACTGCAGAGCTGCAACGGGTGTGAGACAGAAAAAGCAAAAAAGGTACAGAACAATTGAGATCTGACAGAACGGTTTAACCGCAAAAAAATCGACGATGTCCACACATTTTGACGGCAGGAGTTCACACAGCAGAGGTATACCGGCAGGCAAATGATATATTGCATGTCAGGCGCGCCGCAAGAAGGCAGCCGCCGTGGTCCTGAACCCCGCCGGTCAGCTCCGTGACGGATTTGAGTCTGAAATATGATTCTGACGTCTCATTTGCGAGACCACAGAATCAAACTCAAAACTCCCACAAACCCCGATAATACAAGGAAAAACCCGCATATCCAACAGATACGCGGGTTTGTTCATATGGGGTGAGTGATGGGATTCGAACCCACGGCCTCCAGGGCCACAACCTGGCGCTATAACCAGCTTAGCTACACCCACCGTATGGCGTACCTTGGGGGATTCGAACCCTCGACCTACTGCTTAGAAGGCAGTTGCTCTATCC
>ERZ827512.1286-NODE-1286-length-25857-cov-17.650143_pt1 | contig 25857 bp, 16 predicted proteins | sample MGYA00519916_ERZ827512 | MGnify/ENA primary metagenome ERZ827512 (study PRJEB31778, sample SAMEA3449335) | human gut metagenome | biome: human gut; feature: human-associated habitat; material: faeces | place: United Kingdom | collected 2010/2012 ... | reverse complement strand
AATTTCCTTTTTACTCCTTGCGTTTGCACTGTATCTCGCAATAAATCTTGAATTGTTACTCCCAAATGTTGTGCTATTTGGATAAGCGTTTCCAAAGGTGGTTGAGATGTATTAGTACACCACTTTGAAACAGTTGAAGGGTTAACACCCAGTTGTTCTGCCAACCATTTGCTTGTGCGTTTTTGCTCTACAAGAACCAACTTTAAACGATTTATATCTCCCATCTTTATAATTTTTGCTCCAAAGATAATGAATATTTATCACTTAAATTCCTGTTGGTAACTTTTTAACATGTTGTAATCGTCATAAAAACGAAATGGATTTGCGAGTGAGTATATAATATTAGTTTGTTACTGTATTGTTACCTAAGATAATACTTATTAGATTATATATTTAATTATAAGATAGTTAAGTTGTATATTTATCTTGGAGGGAAAGGGTTAAAATGACAATCCAAATTTTCTTTCAACCCCTCCGTCCTACGGACACCTCCCCTATTGGCTCCGCAACACCCCGCAGCATTGCGGGGCACGGCAGGGGAGGTGTTAAAAGTAACTCTCTATCTCATTTGCGATGAGCAGAAGGAGTGGGCTATATTTTTCTATTTCAACCCCCTCGCCCCGCAGGCACTCCCCCTATCGCTATGTGCACCCCGCAATGCTGCGGGGCACAGCAGGGGGGGAGAGGGATATGCATCACTCTGTTCCCGTTATCGAAGGTATTATCCCTTCTCTCCTTACCGTGTCCCGTAGTATTACAGGGTACTCTGCATTAGCAATATAAAGGAGCATGTTCGCAAAGGGAAAGGAGTTGCTATGTATCTGTAAAATTGGTACAACTATCCGTAATTTATCTACATGTATCACTAATATTCCCATTTATCTTTGTACTCTGAAATGAAGGTGATCTAAGCTCGGAAAAAGAATGCCTATAAAATTGACATTTACACCATAGGCTGTTACTTTTCGAATCATATCATCTTATTTCTTTCCTTGCAAATGGAAAATCGAGAAGGCAAAAAAGAATATAAAAAACTCTTTTTTATTGATTATGAGCAAAAAAAATTAAAAAATCTTTGTGTATTTTCGTAGCGATTTTCTGTACTATGCCCAACAGATTTATCGAAATATATCATTTAACAGCTAAAAACGAACCTTTATGTTAAGAAAAATCAGGATAGTCGCAGCGACTATCTGTTTCACGCTAATCACCTTATTATTCCTCGATTTCACGGGGACTCTGCATCTGTGGTTCGGGTGGCTCGCTAAAATACAGTTCCTCCCGGCCGTATTGGCTTTGAACGTAGGAGTCGTCGCATTCCTCGTTATCCTCACTTTATTGTTCGGACGTGTCTACTGCTCGGTAATCTGTCCGCTCGGTGTATTCCAAGATATCGTTTCGTGGATATCGGGTAAACGAAAAAAGAACCGATTCCGTTATTCACCGGCTATCTCATGGCTGCGTTACAGCATGTTGGCATTGTTCATCGTCGCCCTGCTTGCCGGATTCACGGCTATTGCGGCCCTCATCGCTCCATACAGCGCATACGGACGAATCGCATCCAATCTGTTCGCTCCACTCTATCAATGGGGAAACAATTTACTCGCTTACTTTGCCGAGCGTATCGACAGTTATGCGTTCTATTCCACCGACGTGTGGCTGAAAAGCATACCCACTTTTATCATTGCCCTCGTCACATTCATCTCGTTAATTATATTAGCATGGAAAAACGGACGCACCTATTGCAACACGATTTGCCCGGTGGGTACTGTTCTGGGGCTATTGTCCCGATTCTCTCTTTTCCGCCCCGTTATCGACACGAAAAAATGTAACGGTTGCCAATCGTGTGCCCGCAACTGCAAAGCCTCGTGTATCGATGCCAAAAACCACATCATCGATTACAGCCGTTGCGTGGCTTGCATGGATTGCATCGAAAAGTGCAGGCAGGGAGCTATACGATACATTCCCCGAAGAAAGACTATTTCGGAATCTGTCGAACCAGCACATGAAGACAAAAAGGAAAATCCCAGACGAGAGTTCCTCTCGTTCGCCGGATTGTTGGCCGGTACTGCCTTACTGAAAGCTCAGGAGAAAAAAGTAGACGGAGGTCTAGCGGTCATCGAAGATAAAAAAATTCCCAACCGAATCACACCCATTACCCCGCCGGGTTCGCTAAGCGCATCGAACATCGCCCAGCATTGTACGGCATGCCAGTTGTGCATATCGGCTTGTCCCAATCAAGTCTTGCGGCCATCGGGTAATCTGATGACTTTCATGCAGCCCGAAATGTCGTACGAACGCGGATATTGCCGTCCCGAATGTACCAAGTGCTCGGAGGTGTGCCCGCAGGGGCCATACGCCCCATCACCGTTGCCGAAAAATCGAGCATACAGATAGGCCACGCCGTGTGGGTGAAAAAGAACTGCATCCCGCTTACCGATGGAGTAGATTGCGGGAATTGTGCTCGACATTGTCCTGTCGGAGCTATACAAATGGTTCCGTTCCACGGCCGTCACCGCCATAGAGGAGGTCGCGAAAACAGCGAACAGGACAAGACCATAATGATCCCGGTCATCAATACGGAACGCTGTATCGGTTGCGGTACTTGCGAAAACCTGTGTCCGGCACGTCCGTTCAGCGCGATCTATGTAGAAGGTCACGAACACCATCGTATCATCTAATCTCCAAAACGAAAAGCAATGAAAAACGAACATAACAAGAATTTAGACAGAAGGGATTTCCTGAAAGTATTGGGTGGTGCGGCTGCCGTCACATCGGCAACCTTTCTTCCCGGCTGCAAAAACAAACAAGAATCGGCATACACGGCGACAACCGATATTCCCACCGACCAGATGACCTATCGGATAAACCCATCGACCCAAGACCGAGTATCTCTACTGGGTTACGGCTGCATGCGCTGGCCGACCGTCTCGAACAACAGCGCCAGAGACAGCAGCGACGATATAGACCAAGAAACTGTCAATAAGCTGGTCGATGTCGCCATTGCCCACGGAGTAAATTATTTCGATACATCTCCCGCCTATTGCAAAGGCCGCTCGGAGCGGGCTACCGGAATCGCCCTCAGCCGCTATCCGAGAGACAAATATTTCATCGCCACGAAACTATCGAATTTCGCGCCCTCGACTTGGAGCCGGGAGGCTTCGATAGCCATGTATCACAATTCGTTCAAAGAACTACAAGTAAACTACATAGACTATTTGTTGCTGCATGGCGTAGGCATGGGGAACGGATTACAAGAGTTCAACGCCCGTTACATCGATAACGGGGTCCTCGATTTCCTCCTCGCCGAACGACAAGCCGGACGAATACGAAACCTCGGATTTTCTTATCACGGAGACATCAAGGTATTCGACTATCTTCTTTCCCGCCACGATGAATTCAAATGGGACTTCGTACAGATACAACTCAATTATGTCGATTGGAAACATGCCAAAGAAGTAAACGAACGGAACACCAACGCCGAATATCTCTATGGAGAATTATCGAAACGGGGAATACCCGCCATTATCATGGAACCGTTATTAGGCGGCCGCCTGTCGAATGTACACGACCACATAGCCGCCAAACTGAAACAGAGGAAACCGGAATCGAGCGTGGCATCATGGGCATTCCGTTTTGCCGGCTCTTTTCCCGATGTATTGACCGTACTGAGCGGCATGACTTATATGGAACACCTGCAAGATAATCTGCGCACGTTTTGTCCGCTCGATCCACTGAGCGACGCCGACAAAGAGTTTCTGGAAGAGACGGCACAACAATTATTGCGTTACCCGACCATACCGTGCAACGATTGCAAATATTGCATGCCCTGCCCTTACGGACTGGATATTCCGGGCATTCTGCTGCATTTCAATAAATGTATAAACGAGGGAAACATGCCTTCATCGTCCCGAGATGCCAATTATAGCAAAGCCCGCCGGGCGTTTCTTGTCGGGTATGACCGAAGTGTTCCCAAACTACGCCAAGCCAACCATTGTATCGGGTGCAACCAATGCGTACACCATTGTCCGCAAAACATTCATATCCCGGAAGAAATGCAACGCATCGACAAGTTTGTCGAAGACCTGAAACAAGGAAGAGAATTTTAAAGCCTCGTTATGGAATATAGAACATTAGGAAGAACCGGAATCCGGGTAAGTACCATCGCTCTTGGTTGCGAAGGGTTCATGCACAAAACCGCCGAAGAGGTCAAGGCCGATTTCGATTTCGCCATAGAAAACGGAATCAATTTCGTGGACATCTATTCTTCGAATCCCGTCCTTAGGAGCCATATCGGATTTGCCTTAGAGGGAAGACGAGAAAATTTCGTCATACAAGGTCACCTATGTACCACATGGGAAAACGACCAATACCTGCGTACCCGTAACCCCCAAAAGACCATAGCCTCTTTCGAAGCGCTTTTGAAACAACTGCGCACCGATTATCTCGACATCGGTATGATACATTACGTGGATGCCGAAAAAGATTTTCACACGGTATTCGATTATGAAATCATCGAAATCGCGCAACGGTTGAAAGCCGAGGGAAAGATACGGGCCATCGGCATGAGCAGCCACAATCCGACCGTGGCGAGCATGGCGGTCAAAACGGGGCTGATAGATGTCGTTTTATTTTCCATCAATCCCTGTTACGACCTGCTTCCTCCCAACGAAGATGTCGACACACTGTGGGCAGAAGAAAGTTATACCAACGCTTTGCAGAATATAGACCCGGTTCGGGAACAATTCTATACCTTGTGCGAAAGGGAAGGCGTGGGTATCGACGTAATGAAAGTTTATGGCGGAGGCGACTTATTGAATAAAGAAAATTCCCCCTTCGGCCGGGCCATGACACCCGTGCAGGCCATCGAATACGCACTGACGCGTCCGGGAGTGGCGGCCGTCATGGTAGGCTGCAAAAATAGGGAAGAAATCGCCGAGGCAGTCGCTTGGAGCCATGCCACTCCACAAGAACGCGACTATACCGCCGTAATGAGCGGCTTGGAGAAATTCTCGTGGAAAGGTCATTGTATGTATTGCGGTCACTGTGCGCCCTGTACTTCAAAAATAGATATTGCCGCCGTGAACAAATTTTATAACTTAACTGTTGCACAAGGAGAAATACCCGAAACCGTGCGAGAACATTACAAGGCACTCACACACCATGCCTCGGAATGTGTCGAATGCGGCGCATGCGAAGTCCGTTGCCCGTTCGGAGTTAAAATCATAGAGTCCATGCATCAGGCAGCTCAACGGTTCGGGTTCTAAACACAGTAATAAAAATGACTACCGAAAAAAAACAAGAAATCATCAATCGGCTCTTTGCCGAACAATGTTCCTGCATTATTTGCAATAATCACGAAATCCGCTTGTTTCACGAACGAGGCGTAAAAGATATTTACCGATTATTGAAAGAAGAACCGGATTTTCTCAACGGATCATTCATTGCCGACAAAGTCATAGGAAAGGCCGCAGCGGCCTTGATGATCTTGGGAGGCGTAAAAGAAGTGTTCGCCGGTGTCATCAGTCGGCCGGCACTCTCCTTATTTCAATCTCACGGCATAGAACCCGAATACAAAATCGAGACAGAATACATTATCAACCGTACCCGAACCGGCTGGTGTCCGTTGGAGAGTCGTTGTAAAAATTTGGAAACTCCGGAAGATTGTCTCGCAGAGATAGACGATTTCATGAACACGATGAAGAATATATAAACGCATGAGGACAAAACTTTTACTTTTATTTTTTGCATTAGGAGAAATAACGGCATCGGCTCAAACCGACTCGTTGCCAAATATAACGAAAACCTCAAATGGAAAACTGATCGACCCGATACAAATCCATGAAGTGGTCGTTACCGGCACTCGCAATGAGACAGATATTCGTCATTTGCCTATGACTATTTCCGTCATAGACCGTAAACAAATCGAGCAGAGCATGCAACCGTCGATTCTCCCTATACTTACCCAACAAGTACCCGGACTATTCATCACAGCCAGAGGTATCATGGGTTACGGTGTATCGGGAGGTGCGGCCGGTGGCATGTCGTTACGGGGAATAGGCAGCGGATCGGGTCGCTTGATGGTTCTCATCGACGGACACCCCCAATACATGGGACTAATGGGACACCCTATCGCCGATGCTTACCAATCGCTAATGGCCGAACGAGTGGAAGTCTTGCGCGGACCGGCCTCGGTATTGTACGGCTCGAACGCCATGGGGGGCGTTATCAACATCGTTACCCGCCAATTACATGAAGAGGGAGTAAAAACCAACCTCAACTTAGGATACGGTTCGTTCAACACTTTACAGAGCGAAGTCACGAACCGCATTCGAAAAGGCGGATTTACCAGCCTGATAAGCGGTTCGTACAACCGAACCGACGGACATCGCCGAAATATGGGATTCGAGCAATACGGGGGATATGCCAAACTGGGTTATGAATTTTCTCCCTATTGGAATATCCGCGGCGACGTAAATGTCACCCACTTCAACGCTTCGCAACCGGGTGAGGTAACCGACCCGATGATCGACGCAGACCAAAGTATCACCCGCGGTATGACCTCGGTTGCCGTAGAAAACCGCTACGAACGCACATCGGGAGCTGTGAGCTTTTTCTACAACTGGGGAGACCATTGGATCAACGACGGTTATACCGCCAACCCCGATGACAAGAATAACCCCAAACCATACCGGTTCGACTCGCACGACGACATGATGGGCATATCGTGGTATCAAAGCGCACAGCTTTTTACCGGCAACCGCCTGACTGCCGGAGTTGACTACTACCGCTTCGGTGGCAAAGCACAAAACCGTTACGTCGAAGGTGAACGAAACGGAGAACGTGAACACATCGTCGATAAGGTACAGCACGAAATAGCCGGTTATATCGATTTTCGGCAAGACATCAGCCATTGGCTCACCCTCGATGCCGGTATCCGTATCGACCACCATTCGCATATCGGTACGGAATGGATTCCACAAGCGGGATTATCGTTCCATTTACCCGGCTCCATCGAATTGAAAGCAAGTGCAGGCAAAGGATTTCGCTATCCTACCATACGGGAAATGTATATGTTCCCTCCCAAAAACCCCGATCTTCGACCAGAGTCCATGTGGAATTACGAACTGGCCTTCGCCCAACGTTTACTCGACAGAAGATTGTCGTATGGTATCAATGTTTTTTATATCGACGGGAAAAATCTGATCGTCGCCGTACCTCGTGCGGGAGCGACCCCCTTGAACATGAACACCGGGAAAATAGACAACACCGGAGTCGAAGCGGAAGCTGCTTACCGTATTCACCCCCATTGGTCGGTCGAAACCAATTACAGCTATCTGCACATGGACAATCCGGTACTCGGCGCACCCGAACATAAGTTCTACGCCGGAGCCATGTTCTCCAAAAATCGCTGGACTGTCTCCACCGGGCTCCAATATGTAGCCAATCTCTACACAGACGTAGACCATGTTCAAACCGAAGATTTCGTACTATGGAACATCAACGGGTCATTCAAAGTCACCGAATGGTTCGACATTTGGGCACGTGGAGAAAACCTCTTGGCACAACGATACGAAATAAATGCCGGATACCCCATGCCCAAAGCTACAATCATGGCCGGTATAAACGTAAAATTTTAATTTCTTTCATTCACACACATATATGAAAAAGTACATCAATATCGCCCTATGCGCTTTCTTATCCGCCCTTATAGGGATAAGCTGTAACACCCGCGCACAAAATTCGGAAACTCAACTTTCCAAGAAGGACAATGAAACGCCCAAAGTATACATGTTCAAAGAGATTTCTTCCGAAAACTTGGTGAAAATATACGAAGCGTTGAACCGCAAAGCGACCGGAAAAGTCGCAGTAAAACTATCTACCGGAGAACCGGGTGGTCATAACTTCTTACAACCGGCTCTTATCAAAGACCTCGTACAGAAGGTGAACGGGACGATCGTCGAATGCAACACGGCCTACGGGGGTGGAAGAGCCGACACAGAAAGTCATCTGAAAGCTGCTGCCGACCACGGTTTCACGGCTATCGCCCCTGTCGACATCATGGATTCGGAAGGAGAAACAGCCCTACCCGTACACGGCGGTAAGCACCTTAAAGAGAATTATGTGGGAGCCCATTACCCGAACTACGACTTTACCATAATCCTCTCTCATTTCAAAGGCCATGCTATGGGAGGATTCGGCGGAGCAATAAAAAACATGTCCATCGGCATCGCTTCATCTACCGGAAAAGCATGGATACATTCTGCCGGGAAAACCAAAGGGAACCCGTGGGAAAACCTGCCTGCACAAGACGATTTCTTGGAGTCGATGGCCGAAGCCGCCAAATCGGTGGCTGAACATTGCGGTGAGAAAATCATTTATATAAGTGTAGCCAATAACCTATCTGTGGATTGCGACTGCGATGCCTCCCCCGAAGATCCGAAAATGGGCGACATAGGTATCCTCGCATCACTCGACCCGGTCGCTCTCGACAAGGCTTGTACCGATTTGGTGAGAGCATCGGAAGACCACGGAAAAATCCACCTCATCGAACGTATCGATTCCCGTCACGGCATGCATACGTTGGAATACGGGGAACAAATAGGTTTGGGCAGTCAAAAATACGAACTGGTAAAACTGGATTAACAACAATAAATAATAAACGACTATGCAAACGACCACGGCAAAACTCTACTCCTTAGAGTATAACAATGCGAGAACCTACGGTTTTTCCGCCTTGTTCATAGCGGGGAATATTCTTCTTCCCCAATTGTGTCATACGATTCATCTGGGTGGCCCCATGCTATTGCCCATCTACTTCTTCACGCTTATCGGGGCCTATAAATACGGGTGGCGCGTGGGGTTGCTCACGGCAGTACTCTCGCCCCTCATAAACTCCATGCTATTCGGGATGCCTCTACCCGAAGCTCTACCCGCGATTCTCTCCAAATCGATATTGTTGGCCGCAGCCGCCGGATATGCCGCATATCGATTCGGGAAAGTCTCTCTACTCATCTTAACGGGAGTCGTACTCTCCTATCAAGTAGCAGGGAGCCTTGTAGAATGGGCTTTTGCAGGTAATTTTTTCACCGCCATACAAGATTTTCGAATAGGCATTCCCGGCATGCTTCTGCAAATATTCGGAGGCTATATCGTTTTAAAATTAATGACCGAATAATAAAACCAAACCTATTCGCATTTTGCGAGCAGAGGAAGTATGGCGACAATACAGAGAGGAAAGCCCAATAAAGGGCGATTCTGAGAGAGGCAAGCGGTATTCCTATTTCAGAATTTCCCCTGCCGTGTCCCAGCATTACGGGATATGACACGCGCAGGGAGGAAAAATATTAATTCAAATAGCTTCTAACCCTTTCGCTCGGAGGAGTCCTGTATGCGCGGTCAAAAACTGTCATTTTTTTAATGGGGCTGTGTCGATGTTTTGACACAACCCCATTTTCTATATTGGATTCTACCAAACAATAATATTCTGTTACAAAATTGTTCCCGATGATCGTTACGGTTCTGTCGTTTCCTCCGGAGTAATCGTTACCACATCGACACTGTTTTTATGCCCGTAGAAAGGACTCTGAGGTTTATAAGTAGTATTGGGCTCTCCGGTTCTGTCATTGATGTAATAAACGTTTTGAGCCGGGTTGCAATTGTTGATTTCTATGGCTGCCGACCAACTGATGTTAATTCCACCGTCGCCAATATTCCCTATAAAACCTGATGATGACGAAATACTCGAATAACGTATATAGACATTTTCCGTCTGACAATCATCGAACGATACGCCTCGATCGCCCAACACTTGTCCGACAAGACCGCCGGCCTGATATCCCGTGAGATGTACATCTGTCGCAGAACAGTTTTTTAAAGCGGCGACTCTATTCCCGGCACTTCCTCCGCCTGAACCAATCCAACCGACCAGACCACCGAGATTTTGAGAAGGAGTAGCAGACGACTTAATCTGTATGTGTCTGACGTGTACATTCTCGAACTTGCTGTTCATACTCCACTGATTACCTCCGGTATAACCGATACACCCTGCAAAATAAGAGAACTCTTTGCTGTGATCGACGGGTTCTCCGTCTACATCTTTTACCGGGAACTCCGCATAGGCAAGACCATTGATCGTTATATTTTCGAAAGTAAGGTTCTTCATGATTCCGTCGAATTTACCCCATACGCCGGTATATGCATTATATCTACCCAAAACAAATGAACCCAGCTTATACTCATAGACCGCCCCGAACTTCCCGCTCATGGAAAAATTGCGCAACGTGTGACCTTGTCCGTCGACCGTATATGTCCTACCGCTGGAACCGGGATAAATCGGGCTCCACTCGACACCGCTCATATCTATATCGTTGCAGATACGCAAAGTAAAACCGGGGGTAGCCGCAAGCATATCGTCTATATGAGTAGGCAGCCAAGCAAACTCTTCTCTCGTATAGACCGAATAGGTATTGGTCTGTTCATCGTAAGCCGGTTGAGAAGGTGTGATTTCCTCCGGATTCCACCATTCTTCGCCCTCGATCCATTCGTTCTTGAAACCTTCCTGAATATCTACATCTATCGTTCCGCCCACAGTCAACAGATTTCCCAAAATCGTAGTGAGATAATTCCTTTGTACGGGTATATTGGTTGTAAAATCTTTTGTAACGACCGGGGCTGTTCCTTTCAACATCTCCAAACTGAAATGTATGGCACGTTGCTCGTCGCCGGTAATGAGATAGTCGACTACCAACGTACGGTTATTCGCAGTAGCATCATATCCCCCTTCATAAAATTTATCACCTGTTTCATCTTGCATAATCGCTGCGGTATAAACCTTCGAACTTTCGGCATCGGCACTACCGACAGCCTCGCCGGTAACGGCATTTAAAGCAGAGAAACGTACACAATCGTGATAAGCGACCTTGAAATTATCGGGCATCTCCATGCCTTCGGATGCCCAATCGGTGGTAATCACACGAAGTTTTGCAAACGGACGTTTCAAAGTCATGGCTTCACCGAACGTTTGTGTCACCGAGATATTTTTCATAAAGAAATAGGCATCTCTACTCTCGTCGTTCAATTGAGCATCAAGCCCATCTTTTATCGAAATGTTGGTAAAATCGGACGTGTTGTAATGCAAATCGGACGTTTCTCCTTGTTTTACAAAATCGGCCCACGCTACAAATTTGTAGGTATTGTTCGGCGTAAGACGAAATTCGAAGGAAACAGGTCCATAGGTATCGACTACCTGAGTCTGGGGTGCAACGAGCAATGTCGCACCATCTTCGGAATAAACAGCCACCTGATAACGAAGATCGTACTTACTCCAATCTACGTTTGTCAATCCTCCTTGTGCACTATTCGTACCAGTCACCGCACGTGTCACCTGCAAGGCTTCGGGAGCTTCGAACATGATACGCACTACGTCGCCATTCGGGTTCACCCCGGGTTCGTCCAATTCATTGGAACAGCCTGTCATCAGTCCCAACAAAGCCATTCCCGCTAAAAAATAATAACTCTTTTTCATGATGAAATGATATAAAATGGTTAAAAATATATTCTCAATCGGGTATCACCACAACATGTTCATTATCGAAATCACCGTCAATACCGATATCGCCGCTTCCTATGGTCTTTGTCAAAAACGGCCCCTTAATAACGGTCTCTCTATTGCGATAAAGAGGTACGTCGATATTCTGGTAATGATTTATTTCTTTCCCATTTTCATCGTATACAAAGACATCTACCAACACGTGATCTTCCCGACGATCCGAAGCAAGCACATAATCATAAGCCAAAAGAAGCGTTCCATCGTCGGTCAGTGTCGTGGGAGAGGTTTCCATTGTACGAGTCTCGACAAAAGCATTGGGCATTTCTGTTCCCACATTATATCCGACACTGACATATTGCTTGTATATGATTTTAATATGCAAATCGTCCACAGCACTCCTTTTCTTTCTAAACTCTTGTAAATCGGTAGCCCATAACCGAAAACGGCCAGAGGCTCGCTCCATATATACCGAAACCATACGACCATCGGCAGCAGCCCCAGAAGCATCATTTCCCGACAAACTAACCGGACCTGCTTTATCATCTCGGCTCGAATCGACTGTAAAATCACAATTCCCGGCAGCCGAATTTTTATGATGATTATCCAACGGTTTATGAGATACATTCGCCCTAACGGCATCGAGTTTATCGGTACTGAAATGCCAATCGGCAGGCTCTTCCTTCGGCACATAATCGGCCCATGCCAACACTTTATAATTTCCATCTGCCAAACAGAAATACAATGTATCTTGCGGAGCGTCTGTCAATCTTTCTACCGATATTTCACGGCGTTCCACCAGATTGCCTTTATTCACATCGTCCGTCGCCCCCGGCATTTCATACAGCTCGACAACAAAGCGCAAACACAATCGCTCATCGGCTGTGTAGTTTCCCGAAAGGACAGGTTCTAAATCATTTATCGAAGATTCACCCTCAGCATCATACGTCAATTCTTTATAATACACAGGAGGTGTACGATCGGCATTCAGTTCCACCATTACCCATGTTTTCTCCGACTCGGGATATTGATGGATCGTTTTGTCACATGCCGTTACGAATAACGACACAATGCAAACAAACGCTATGATATGAAAACCGAACTCTTTCATCTCTATTCCTATCTGTTTTTCTTATTCCTACGAGCGAAAGACCATTTATACGACAGATTTACTCCTGCACGCGTAACTCCCCAATAGACATCGGAACCGGATTTAAATAAAGCGCCATTTCTGCGATTACGATAGGCATCATAATCGTACTCGGCAAAACCGACTCCTATGTTAAACTCTATTCCCCACCGATTGTCCTTTCCCCATGAAAAGGCATATCCATAGCTCAGCCCCATACCCCAAAGCGCATGGTTAGGATCTTGATAACGCGCCTTATCGTTTATGGCGACATTGAACCCCGCCACATGAGTATGCAACCCTATGAAATGACCATTCATAACCGCTCCCGGCCACCACCGTACTTCGGGTTGAACCGCCAGCAAACGCAACTTACGAGTCGATGTAATATCGTAAGGCGAATACCATACCGGAAGGTCTATCGACCAGTGAGGCCACAGCTCGGCCTCAAAACCGAGATTGGCGGTCAGCGCAGCGACAAACAACAAATTGGTCTTAACGGCAATCACTCTTCTTCGATTTTCTGCCGTATTCATCGGAAACGAAGATACCGGTTCCCTTACAGGCAACGAATAGTCGAAAGATAACCTCTCGACATTTACCGGAATACGTTCAGGCCGTTCATGGCATACGATAGCCATACGTGCATTGCGGAACGGAGGGAATATATCGCGAATAATTCTATGCCATGTATAGCCCTTGTCAAGAGCGATAATCTGCGACTTTCTCCGTTCATTGTCTTTCTCTTTCCCCAAAATATCGAGAACTTTTTCTTTATTGGGAATCTGTGCCCCATTCTTCAATGCAACTTCAAAAGAGTACCAATCTTCCCACAGATTTTCCACCCTCATCAAATCCTTCGGAAATCCTGTCTCTTTCGATAAATATTTCGCCAACGCTTGCGAACGATACTCCCCCAACTTATGGTTCCATTTCGAGGGCCCCTCGGGAGAAGCGCTTCCTCCGATCCAAAGATAGGCTATACGTACCGAAGCGTTTTTTTGTACTCGGCTCAACACTTCGACGATACTATCCAATTGTTTATTAGGGAACAAATCGTATTTATTCACTTTAAATATAACCGGTATAATAGAAGAATGCGCATGATAAAAAACCGAATCTATTTTCCCCTCGGGTAAAAAAACGACATAATCCGGGTAACTCTTAGAAAATGAAGATATAGGGGACTTGGATTCTTGAGCTTGAACCAAGCTCACAAGCAATATCCCCAAAAAGATTAGCAAGATTCCCCTTTTTATGTGATTACACTTATTCACTCCGTGATTTCATTTAATATTAAAATTCAAAAGATTTTTTGCGGTCCCTCTTATGTTAATTATTCTGAATGCAAAGATAATTTACCACTCAGAAATTACATAGATTAAACAAAATCTGTTAAATTATAATTTTATATTAACACATATAGCTAATAATCAAACACCTACAAAACATGTCTCTTGTATAAAAAATAAAAGCCACAGCAAAACTGTGGCTTTTAAGTGTTTATAAACATTAGAAATTGTTTCAGAACATCAACTTTGCTCCGGCAAAATAGCTACGAGGCATAGAGGGACCATAAATATAACCCGAATCTCTTTCCTTTCCCTGATCGAAATCTCTTTGATAAGCGTTAAAAATATTCTGAATACCAGCATTCAGTTGCAGAGTGATGAATTTATACAACGAAAAATCATAGGATATTTTCAGGTTCATATCAAAGAAATCGGGAGTAGTTACAGCTATATCCTTCGGTATGTAACCTTTCATGTGCTGAACGATCATAGAACCGGTATAAGTTCCCGAAAGAGCTATGTTCAGAGGTTTTACCGGAGAATATGTGGCCGTAAAATAACCATACCAATCGGGGGTACGGAATATTCGCTTTTCTGCCGGAACAGAACTATCTTTGCTCCATTTTTCAGGCCTTGTATAATGACTTTTCTGCCAAGTCACACCTGCTTGTAACTGCACCAAAGAAAGATAGGCTACCTTGCCTTCGACCGTCACCCCTGCAACCTCCGCACCCTGTCCGTTACGTCGTTCTTTTATCACCGCATTGTGTTCTTCGTCTTTCCCTATCTCTTCAAGAACAAAAACATGATTCAATCGAGTATAAAAACCTTCCAACAACAGGTTACATTGAAAAGCCCCGAAACGACGATACATATCGGCCGAAAGACTTACACTGTGGGATTTTTCTTCCCTCAAATTCTCAGCTTGTCTTATCATCGTAGCTTCTCCTCCTACCGCAGCAACATGCAAATCTTCATCATACGTTTGGGGAGCCCGAAACCCGGAAGAATAACTTAAACGCAAATTCACATCTCTAACAGGATTGAAACGCAAGTTGGCTCTCGGACTGAAAATGACATGATCTATCAGATTATGTTTATCCAACCGTCCTCCAACAAGGATACTCCAACGATCGTTCTTCCATTCGTTTTGCAAAAAAGCACTCTCGGTATGTACCTCTTGACGAGTCTTGCGATTATACCCTTTCATCTCATCTCGCAAATTATCATAATTATATTCGATACCGGCTGTTAAATCGGCAGGCATAAACAAACATTTATCGAAACTGTATATGTATTGAGTACCTGCCACGACAGTCAAGTCCTCCGTTTCGCCGTATGCGTTAAGATTTTGTTCCGTTCCGTAATAACTGTCCCTGCCGATATGCTGAGCCGAAGCATATACATTAACCCGATGTTTTTCATCGGGAGTAAACAGGCTATAATTCAAACCTCCTCCGTCGATAGAATGATTCAACTGCTCCGCTATATCGGCTTCGTGCGGCGGACGGTTCAGGCGATCGCCACCTCGTCGATATTCACTGATATGATGATATTCAAACGTTAGTTTGGAATAATTGCTGGTTTTCAAATAAGAGCGAAAGCCCAATGTCTGAGCCTTTAATTCGGGCAACTCTGTGAACCCGTCGTTATCGTGGTCGTAACCGCTTCGCTGACGATTCTGCCCGAAAATGTAAATACCGGCTTTATTATTGTCGGTTACGAGCGAAGCATTCAGCGAAGTGCTATTGTCGAAGTCGCCGCTTCCACCAATAGAAGTGATACTGTGCGCTATCGAACCACTATTACGCAACGGTTCCTTCGTAATAATATTGATTGTCCCCGCTATTGCCGAAGCACCGAATAATGCAGAACCTCCTCCCCGCATCACTTCCACTCGCTCTATCATATTGGCCGGAATCTGTTCCAACCCATATACACCCGACAATGCGCTGAATATGGGACGAGAATCCATCAATATCTGTGTATACGGACCGTCGAGCCCATTTATACGGACTTGTTGAAAACCGCAGTTTTGACAATCGTTCTCGACCCTGACACCCGGCTGAAAATTAAGGCCTTGTGCCAAAGAGTTGGAGTTGGTATTTTCAAACGTCTTTATATTCAAAACATTGACCAAAGTCGGCGCTAATTGGCGTGTGGTTTCACTACGATTGGCAGAAACGACAACCCCGTCTAAAACAACGGCATCCTCTTCGATTTCAAAATCGATTTCCAAAGTCGTCCCCCTCCTCAGCGAAACCTTACGACGCTCTGTCTTATATCCTACGGAAGAGGTTTCGAGAAAGAAATCTCCCTCCGGCAAATTTTTCAAAAAATAGTGACCCGATGCATCGGTCATTACACCGATAGTCGTACCTTTCAAAACAACTGAAATATACGGTAAATGTTCTCGTGTGTTCTTATCCAATACATGACCGACAATATTGATGTCCAAAGATTTCGATACGGCAGTTTCGGCACATAACTGCCCGGCACACCACAGGCATACCCATAATAATATATAATTCTTCATTTTTCGATTCTAAATAATAAAATACAATCTGTTGTCCCTACCTTGAAATAAGATAAGGACAACAACTCTTTTCTCCTAAATATATCATATTACAGAACCGAAACGGGCGGAGCTCGCAAACCATGAGCGCCCCATTTCTCGGAAATGAGACAGAAATATCTGGACGGGAAAAACAACCAGCTGCAATAAGAAAACAAAATCACCGATACAAAAGCCCACATCGACGGATTCTCCGTCTCGATACTGGACAACATGTGTATCAACTGAAACTCAGCCGTTGTATGTTCGTGTTCCGTTCCCGGTTTATACGGGTGAGAATGGACAATCGTCACTCCATTGACTACATGCGAGTGTGTGAACAGCGAAATGCAGCCTATGTACGAAATGAATAGTACAGGCAGAAAATATCTCGCTATTTTATGGAGCAACTGTTTCAAAGGTATTTCTATTAAAAATACAAATTTAAGATTTTTTTATCGATTCCGCAAAAATTACAAAACAAACACCGTCATCATTTATTTCAAAACTACGATAATTCCCAATCAAGCCTTTCTTCGCATGGCTACTATTCGGTCAAAGCGTTTCTGAGAAGGAGTCCCGACAACAAGTTCTTTCGGTTCAAATTTTTTATCGAACTCAATAGCCTGAGATTCATCTATATTATATACAGGATTTTCAATATAACGTCCTCTTGCATCGGATAATGCGTTTTCATATAACTCGCACACATGCAACGCATCGGCATACATGTCGTCTGCTGTCCGTATTCCTAAGGTCTCGGCAGGCACAAATCCCCTTCGCAAATAGTAGTCGGGATCCCCGCATAATAAGATTGCACGAAAGCCCATACATTTGGCTAAATTTCGAGTATGGTCGATCAATCTTTTCCCGATACCCATGTTCTGATATTCCGGCAACACCGAAATAGGCCCCAAAGATAAAACCTCGTATTCTTTTCCGGTATCGGCTTGAATGACCGATTTCAAAAAGACTATATTCCCAACGATCTTATCATCGAATACGGCAACAAAATCCAACTGCGGTACAAACGCCCGACTATACCGCATGATATGAATCAAATAATGTTCGTAACACCCGGGAGAATAACGATTCCAAAAAGCCTCCCGAACTACATTTTCTGTTTCGGGATAGTCCGAGAAACGTTCATTTCTAAGTTCTATTTCCATACAGACTTCTCTTTCCACTCATTTTTCACAAAAATACAAAATGCTTCATATAAAATAGATTTTATCGTTTACAACGATCGGAATTTATACTCCAATTTACGGTTCGTTCGTCTGATATACCAAATACAAATCAGCAACGAAACAAATGTCGAAATAGGAGGAGCAAATCCCATCAGATGCAATGATGCCGAGTCTATCTGTCCGAACAGATAAGATAACGGGACACGAAAAACGAAAGTCGCTATTATACTATGAATCATAGGGAATAACGAATTTCCCTGCCCACTGAAAAAAGAATTGATACAAAACACGAAACTGACGATAATACAGTCGATACTATATCCACGCAAGTATTCGGAAGCCATTGCAATTACAGCCGGATCCTTTGTAAAGATTCCGGTTAGCGTATCGGGTAAAAACTGGGAATAAACGCAGACCGATACCCCGAATATCAATGCCAAACCAATTCCCGAATAAAGGCAGCGTTTCATTCGTAACAACAATCCTGCCCCATAATTCTGAGCCGTCATCGTAGCTACTGCCGACGAGATGGCCATCGGGGGCAACATGGCAAATACGATAATTTTCTCGACGACTCCCAATGCTGCCGAAGCAATAACACCCATTTGATTGACAATAACGGTTATCAATAAAAATGATACATTCACCAAAGCATCCTGTAAAGCGATAGGCGCTCCCAACACAAAAATCCGGCGAGAAAGAATCGGGCTTAATCGAATATCCCGACGGGAAAAGGGAAATGAAATCCTCGTTTATGGAGGAACCAGAGTGCCGTTAAAAAACTAATGCCTTGCGAAGATGCCGTGGCAATCGCTGCTCCCGCCGCTCTCAAATGACAAAAACCGACAAGAACGACATCAAACACGATATTGATAACACAAGCCAAAGCGACAAAATAAAGCGGAGTTTTCGAATCGCCCAATCCTCGAAGAATCCCGCATACAACGTTATATCCCATAATAAACGGAATGCCTATCGAACAAATCAGTAAATAATGTTTTGCATCACGCATGGCCTCGACCGGCGTGTGCATGAGAACAGCAATATAATTATGAGAAACAACCATAATCAACGTCAAAAACAAACCGGCCGAAGCAAATAGGCAAATGGACGTACCAATAGAAGTCGCGACATCGCGATAATTCTTCGCACCCGTTGCCATAGCTATAACGACCGTAGTACCGGTGGTCAGTCCTAAAATAATCCCTGTAATCGTCTGCATAACCTGACTGCCAATGGCAACGGCAGCGACACTGGCGGCATCGTCGAACCACCCTACTACAAACAGATCGGCTCCGCCATAAAGAGCTTGAAGCAGATTCGCAATCAAAAAAGGAACGGCAAATTGAAGTAGCGTTTTGAGTACACTCCCTTTCGTCAAATCCAATTCTTTCATAAAACCACTTTTAAGAAAAAGCCGGACAAGAGAATGATTTTCACCATTCATCTTATCCGTCATTACAACTATCATTATAATACCCTCCGATGAGGATTTTCCTTATTTTTCGGGTGCAAAGATGGGTCTAAATTCGCTACGAACCAAATTCTTTTATAAAAATTCCGAATCGTCTTTTATTTTCCCACGGCTTCGGGAAGTGCGACGAATGTATATCCTTCTCTCTGCAATACACGAATAAGCCGTTCGAGATAGCGCTCATAAAACTTATCGGTACGTTTGTCATCGGTTCCTAAATGAAACAACATAATATGACCATTCAATCCATTGCGTTTTTCGACCTCCATTACCCTATCGTATATAGACTCGCTACTACGATAATTCTTCATATCGGGAGTCGTATAGTCGGCATTGGTCCATGTGCCGGGAGTAAAATTCACAAGCCTTAACCCTAATCCTCTCGCCCAAGCTGAAATCTTCTCATTATAATATTCATAAGGAGGAATGAACAGATTGGATCGCGATACATCTATACCAGATTTGCGCATGCGAGCATATACATCTAACATGTCTTGCTCGAACTGTGCTTGACTTACCAAAGTAGAGTCCCGATTTTCCCAAGCACAATATAACAGATGCGCATCACCGTGAGCCCCTACATAGTGTCCGGCATTGTACAAAGTCTGTATAGTCTCGGGGAAACGCTCATAAAATTCGCCGGTGAAGAAAAATGAACCTTTCACATCGCATTTTCCCAAAACTTCTAAAATACGCCGAGCACCATCGCTCTTATCAGCAGCCGTAAAAACAAGCGAAATTTGTTTCTTCTCGGCATCGGTACGGACGATTCCTCCATAAGCATACTCGTTTCTATCCAATCCGCGAGATTTCATACCTTCCTTTTGCAGAGATGACAGCAAATAACTGAGGCTGGCCGTTCCGTCCATCGTAGGTTCATTCGTAGAGTAATCTTGTATATCGTCATGATATACTACCTCTGATTGAAAACGGGCATAAGGATCTCTTCTCGTCAAACGAACGCCTCTCAAACTATCGAAGATGGACGAATATACGGGGCCATCGACCAATCCACCGACTGTCGTACCAACACCCAAAGCGATTAACGGCGTGTGCGGATTGATGGGATAATCGCCCCATAAAGGTAACTCGGTAATCATACTCGTACCCCACGGATTGCACCCGAATAACCAATCGATCAACGAGGACTCCATCTCCCGATATCGGTTATCACCTGTCAATTCACGATAAAGGCGACATTGTGTAGCCATAGCGACTGTCAAATTATTGGAACACCATATTGCCGGGATTCCATTCAAAAAAGGATTTCCCTGCGCCCGTTCATAAACTCGTTCGATACCACTACGCAAATTGCGTCCAAACTCCTTACTTATGCGCGAATCGCTCACACTCGCCAAATGATAATGCCCTAAATTAATAAAAGGATACCATTGATAGTGACGAGCACTATCGGCTCCCATCCACGGTGTAACCGGTTCGAATCTTCCATATTCGACAGCTTCTTGTAAAAAAGAGGTTTCTCCCGTAGATACATATAATTGAACGGCTGCCAATTCCATGTCGTCAGTCCAGTTACACTCCTCATAAATGTATGGAGAAACGACCGAAGCTGTTTGGCAAACTCCGGGATTATTCGCTCCATGCCAATAGGCCTCACGAGCTTTAACAAGCAAAGTATCGGCCATATCGGGATAAAAATCTTTCAATATCTCGGCTCCCAATGCGAAGCAAGATGCATATTTCCCAGCCGTACTGGCAACACCAGTCGTTGCATTGGAGAACTCGCCTCGCACCTGAGGCTTTCCCGAACAATAATAAACAGGACGTCCCGTACCTTTCCCCCAACCATAATCTATATGGTCTTGCGAGGGTAATTTAAAGCCTTTGTGATCTCGGTCGTCTGCAATTTGATTGTACATTTCGCCTTTCGAGGGATTCATACGATTAAGCCAATCCAACCCCCATTTAATCTCATCGACAATATCGGGAATGCCGTTTGCTCCGGGTAAACCGTATGCATCGTACACATCTCCATAGACCTCCGGATTTTTCAAATAGGCAAACATCATTTGATAGGTAGCATTAGCCGATGTGGTGACATATTGTAACTGGTCGCTCGCATCATGCCAACCACCCCGAACGTCGATTCGTTCGCCATTTCTCGTCGGGTGATAAACGATATATCCATCGTGAATATGGCAACTGTCCCGTTCGAACGGATTAAAACCGCAACGTTGCTGTCGCATATACCGCAAGATGAAATCGGCGGTTCCGTCATATACCCGATTACCTATGACAAACCGAGGAGACATAGTTTCCCCTACTCTTAACACATAAGTTCCCTCTGTTTTAAAATCGCTGAAATCGAGACGATAAACAGACTGCATACGTCCCCATGTATTCGCCTTTTTCGGATTATCAAACCGCTTCACAATCTCCCCGGTAAACACCTCGACAAGTACATATTCTTCCACAGCAGCTTTTCCTTCGCTCATAAATACCGCTACCTTAGGAGATTCGGGCAAATAACCTAATTGATTGATACGAATCCATTCGCCCGCAGACACAGATGAAAGAAGAGAAACAAGCCCTATTATGATACCGGAAATACTGTACTTCATACACCTTATGGTTTTGTAGATCCGGAGGTCTGTTTCCTTATCAGGAACAATAAACCTATGAATGTGAACAGAGCATTCAATATCAGTAATTCATAACTGAACGAATATCCCCCGAACCAAGCCTGAGAATTCCGATCTAATATGAAGCATAGAATAGGTGAAAGTATGGCAACCAATGGTATGTACTTATCTTTTACCTGCTTCTTTACAAATATACCAAAAGCAAATAACCCCAATATAGGACCATAGGTATAACTGGCTAAAATATAAACGGCATCGATGACACTCGTATTATTGAGCAAGTTAAAAACAAAAATCACAATACCCATGACCACGGCCATACCCACATGCACTCGCTTACGAAGCCTGACAACTTGGTCTTCGCTTTTACCTTTCACACCCAGAATATCGACTGTAAACGAAGTTGTCAATGCGGTCAAAGCCGAGCCTGCTGCCGAATATGCCGAAGATATAAGTCCGACAACAAACAAAATTCCGACAATTACAGGAAAATATCCTTGTGTCGCAATCATAGGAAACAATTCGTCACTCTTTTGTGGAGCTTGAATGCCGTTTATCTCGGCATATACATACAAAAGAACGCCCAGCATCAAAAACAGGGATATTACGAAAAACTGTGAAATACCGCTAGTTATCATATTTTTTTGAGAATCCTTGAAGTTCTTGCAACTCAAATTTCGTTGCATCATGTCTTGGTCGAGACCATTCATGGCAATCATCGTAAAGACCCCTGCCAAGAATTGCTTAAAGAAATATCGCTTGTCGTTCACATCGTCAAAATAGAACATGCGTGACATATCCGATTGGTTTATCGTCTGCCATAAACCGCCAAAGTCCAAATGCAAATCGGTAGCGATATAATAAATACACAATATGACAGAAACAATGAGACACACGGTTTTCAACGTATCGGTCCAAATCAATGACTTTACTCCACCTCGAAAGGTATAAAGCCAAACTAATCCAACTGTAAAAATTACATTTAAAAGAAATGGTAACTTCATCGGCCCGAAAACGAGTAATTGCAAAACCACACAGACCAAAAATAATCTTACCGCAGCACCTAACATCTTGGATATGAAGAAAAACCAAGCTCCCGTACGATAGGAAGACATGCCGAACCGGTTCTCCAAATACTCATAAATGGAAACTAAGTTCATTTTATAAAATAGCGGAACCAGCACATAAGCAATCAGTATCTGTCCGACCACAAAACCTAAAACCATTTGTAAATAGGAAAAGCCACTGGCCGCAACCATACCCGGAACCGAAATGAATGTTACGCCTGAAATCATAGAGCCAATCATGGCAAAAGCTACAACATACCAAGGAGATTTACGATTACCCACAAAAAAGCCCTGGTTATCGGCTCTATGTCCTACTATATAGGAAATACCGAACAACACAATGAAATAAGCAAAAATGGTGATCAAGACAACAGCAGGTGTCATTTATTTTTATTAAATTTAATGGTTATTACTCTTCATATAATAAATAAGGACGACGTTGCTCTCTGAATTTTTCTACGTCATCATGCCACATAGCCTTTATTTCTTCGGACGATTTCCCCGCCTTTATCATTTCACGTACATAATCCACACCTATCAATTTCTCGAAAAACGGGCGAAAGAAATGATCTCCTAAATTAAGGTTGCGATAAGCATCTATCACATAATCGAAATTAATACCCCTTTCCCATATTTCTTCATTGGATAATCGAGTCAAATCCACACCGTAACATTTCTTATTCAACAAAGGAGGATTTTTCGCTCCCGGCACACTACGAGGAGTAAAAGAGAATGTATAACCTACCATGTTGGGATGTCCATAAATTTGAAACGGCCAATTGGTTCCCCGGCCCAAACTTACCGGAGTCGCCTCGAAATAACAAGTCGACGGATAAAGATATATCGATTTCATATTCGGCAAATTAGGAGAAGGAGGAATGGGAAGTTCATACATAGTTCGATGTGTATAATTTTTACACGGTATTACAGTCAAATCACAAATGCGACCATCGGAGAGCCAACGCTCCCCGTTTACCATACGAGCCAATTCTCCCAAAGTCATACCGTGCACTACCGGTATAGGCAACCAACCTACTCCTGATTTATATTTCATATCAAGAATAGGCCCGTCGATATAATGACCGTTAGGATTCGGACGATCCAAAACAATCACCATACGACCATGTTCGGCACATGCATCCATCAACTTAACCATTGAAATATAGTAGGTGTAAAACCGTAGTCCCACATCTTGAATATCGACTACCAGAACATCGAACATACGCATAGATTCGTCCGACGGACGTCCAGATTTTCCATCATACAGCGAACTTATTTTTATTCCTGTCTTAGGATCGATCGACCCCGACACAAGCTCTCCGGCATCGGCATTTCCTCGAAACCCATGCTCGGGAGAGAAGATAGTTACCACATTCAAACCCTCTCCGACCAGAACATCTACTAAATGTCTATTACCAATCATACCCGTATGATTGGAAAAAACGGCTACTCGTTTTCCTTCCAAAAGAGGATAATATTCAGCCGTTCTTTCAGCCCCTACGATAACACGGTTTTCCTCGGCTTGAACAATAGAAATACTACAAATGAACAATAAAAATAAGATTTGCTTTCCCATGGCATTTATCCGTCTCATAGCACTATATTTCACAATTTATTTGTAAATGTAAACACATTTTCAGAACAAGACAACCCGTATAAAAATATTTAATAGATTTTATAAACTATATAGAAAGTCGTTCCCTTTTAAATTATAATATTATATATTTGTCTAAGAAAAATCAATATGATACAAACACCCATTTTCAATGATTAAGTATACCCAACAATCATTTCATAAGAATTGCAAGTTCATGTTTACCTCCATATATAATCGTATTCTAAACTATTGCAACTCGGTCTATAAATCTCCATCTTCCAAAACCGTAAAAAAGATGAAAGAGGAGTCTGCAAGATGGTTTATCGATTTATTGCAACAACGTTATTCAACGGGAACAAGCGACTCACCATGCATTCATACAGGGAACAAATGCGTAATCATAATGGTAGACAATACCATTTACAATCCGGGATTGGCAGACAAGCTACGGGGAATATTGTCTATTTACTCCTTATGCAAGGAAAAACACATCGACTTCAAAATCAACTGGACCTATCCGTTCGAATTGACCGAATACTTGCTCCCCAATAAAATTAACTGGATTATAGAACAAGAAAAAATCAAATACTCTCTATCCGACTCTAAAATCGTAGTCATCGACACATCGCCTAATATTCATGCTTCCAGACAAAGTATCATCGATAAAAAAATATTCGACGATACCGTTCTAAACTCTCAATATCTACAATATCACATCTACACCAACAGCATCATACATACCCAAGCGTTTCCAAACTTATTCAGAGAACTTTTCACACCCTCCGAAAAACTACAATCGCTCATTGATTTACATCACAAAAACATCGGGGAAAAATATGTGGCCGCTTCCTTCCGATTCCTCGAATTACTCGGTGATTTCAAAGACTCGGAGGGTATGGACGAAATGCTTCCTCCCAGAGAACAGAAGCTACTAATAGAACAATGCTATATCGAATTAAAAAAATTCATAGATACTTTACCCGAATTTTACAAAATATTAGTAACCTCCGACAGTGAACGTTTCCTTGCAAAAGCGAGTACACTACCCCGCACCTATATTATACCCGGAAAAGTGATTCACATCAGATACAAAACGACCGATACTTCGGCCTATATGAAAACCTTCCTCGATATGTTCCTATTGAGCGGTGCTGAAAGTCTTGTTCTCTTTAAGACCGGTAAAATGTACAATAGCGGGTTTCCTCGCTTAGCTTCCCAAATCGGTAACAAACATTTCAAAATACACGAGTTCTAACAGTAATATATCAAATCGAAAGGCGTCGAAATTGCCTATAAGTCCAACAAATCGTACTATTCCTCTCTGCACTCGTTCCCGAGGGGCTTAGCACTTCTCTCCTGTTCAGCATTCCGGTACAGGGGAGAGGGGTAATCATGGAAACGAT
>ERZ827512.1280-NODE-1280-length-25964-cov-5.655178_pt1 | contig 25964 bp, 21 predicted proteins | sample MGYA00519916_ERZ827512 | MGnify/ENA primary metagenome ERZ827512 (study PRJEB31778, sample SAMEA3449335) | human gut metagenome | biome: human gut; feature: human-associated habitat; material: faeces | place: United Kingdom | collected 2010/2012 ... | reverse complement strand
TGTTATAACTCCATATGCTAATTAAAGGGTGACTTTTATTTTTGAAAAATCCCTAAATATAAATTTTTTATACTTCTTCATTAATAATCCTTTACTAAAGATATAACTTTCTCTATATTAACACTTACAAATCCTAATAGTCCAATTGCTCCTATAGCAATTCCTAGTATAGCCATTAATTTTTTATTAGAATTAGCACCACTTGTATCTATTTCGCCATTATTTATCTTAATTAAAGCAAATACTGAAAAAACTAAACCAACTATTGAAAATAATCTACAACATAAAAATCCAATTGCTGAAAAAATTAAACCTAACTTTGGATAATCTGTTCCCTCACTACTAACTTTCTTAGAATTATTCTCGCTTGCGTTAACATTTTCTTTCATATTATTATCCAAATTATCAACTTTCTCTAAACAATTAGAACAAACTCCATCTTCATTTTCTATTTTTGCACCACATTTAGGACAATACTTAGCCATAATAATTCCTCCTATCTAGTTAAAGGATAGATGAATAACTCGTTTTTGTAAATAACTTTTTAACAATTTTACATCTTATTTTCAAATATATGATAGACTATTGTCAAATTAAGTCGAAAATGATATAATTCATATCAGATAAATAAAGGAAGTTGGTGTAGTATTGAAAAAGAAGTCTAATAAAAGAAAAAATTCTACTAAAGATAGACAAAAAATAAAAATAAACAAACAAAAATTATTTATATTTATAAGTTCTATCTTTATAATAATATGTATCTTATGGTATGGTTCTAGAGCCATCTACTACTATTTAGATACTAGAAAGAAAGTAAAAAATGAAGATAAGTTCTTAGCTCAAACTATTATAGATAAAAATTATAATACAGATAATTTTAAAAAGATTAATAATGATTATTATTTCTATAAAGATGCTAAAAATAATTATCTTAGTTACTCTAATATGTTATGGAGAATAGTCAAAGTAAATAAAGATAATCAAATAACTCTAATCTTAGATAATCCAATTACTTACTTAGCAAATGGTAAAGGTAAAGATTTTAAATCATCTTATATTACTAAATGGCTTAATAAAAAAGAATCTACTAGCAGTACTAGTACTACTTCTAGTGATAATAGTACAAAAAATAAAACAGGTATTCTTGAAAACAACTTAAATAATAAGCAAAAATATTTAATGAAAACAACAACCTGTATTGATAACATCAAAAATATTAAGAGTGCTACTTGTAACAAAACATCTAATGATAACTATTTATCTCTTTTATCTGTAATTGATTATATAAATACAGGGGCTGAGGATAGTTTCATTAACAACGGCTACTACTCTTATCTTGCCAATAATAAGAATAAAGAAGTTTGGTATATTACTGATGATGGTAAACTAGATACTAGTGATGGAGAAGATATTTATAGTGTTAAACCTGTTATTACTATTAAGGCAAATGTATCTGTAATAAGTGGTAAAGGTAGTAAAAAAACTCCTTATATCATTGAAGATGATAAGTCATACTTTGCATCATATGTAAAATTAGATGATGATTTATATAGAGTATACGATAGTAATGATGATTATGTTAAATTAGTTGCTAATGATTATCTAAAAGTTGATGATGAATATCTAGAATATAATTACTCATCTAAAAACTATTTATATAATGATAAAGTATCTAAAAGTTTAGCATATTATCTTAATAGAATCTATATTAATAAGTTAAGCTATAAAAACTTAATTGTAACAAATAACTATTCTAATAGCTATTATGGAGAAGATAATAAATTTAATTATCAATTAACACTAAATAATTCTCTAAGCACTAAAATTGCTATTCCAAGTATAGGAGACGCTGTTGTTAATAAATTATCTAACTATTCTACAACAACAGGTACTGAAGAAGATAGTGACGAAATATATACAATATCTAAAGATGGAACATTAGACCAAATTGACATACAAGATAAAACTTATGTTCTACCTTGTATCACTATAGCTAAAGAAAATTTAAAAGCAGGACAAGGTTCAATTGATGACCCTTATAGGACGGAGTAAAATCATGGCAAAAAAAAGAAAGAAAACTAAAGAAAAGAAAATAATGAAAAAAACTATTATCTTTATAGTATTGGATATTATAGTATTAGCGTGTTTTATTTTAATGTATGGTCCCTTTAGTTACTTTAGAAATCTCTATATCCAAACCGCAATGAATACTATGGATCATCAATGGATGGCTAAAATATTTTTCAGTGACAAAACAATAGAAAAAATGCTAAATAGTAACTACTTTGTTGCTATTGATGAAGATGCAAATACTGATGACATTGTAATTAATACTAAGGAAAAAACAAAATACAAAAACAAATATGAAAAAGAATTACTAGAAAGAGATTCTGATAACGATTTATATAAAGTTTTAAGTATAAAGGTTGGTGGTTCCAATGCTAAATTAGTAGCCATTTATGACCCAACCAAAATTCATATTATTACTACTAAACAATTTGATGTTGGAACATATGGTGAAAGAGTTGTAACTATGTGTGAAAGATATAAAGGCGTTGTTTGTATAAATGGTGGTGGTTTTGTAGATAATGGTCTAGGCTCTGATATTCCAACAGGTTATGTTATTAAAAATAAAGAAATATTATGGTCAAATAAAGAAAGTCCTGATACTTATAGAAGCAACTTAATAGGATTTACTAAAGATGGAAAACTAAAATTAATGTCAAATACTACAGGAAAACAAGCCTTAAAAGCTGGTATTGTTGATGCCCTAACCTTTGATCCATTCTTAATTGTAAATGGCAAAACATTAGAAATAGTTGGAGATCCTTGGGGAAGTTCTCCTAGAATGGCTATTGCTCAAAGAAAAGATGGTGTTACAATGTTTTTAGCAGTCGATGGAGAAAATTACATCAATGGAGCTACTTTAAAAGACGTTGTTAATACTCTAAAAAAATATGGTGCTTATAACGCTGCCAACTTGGATGGTGGAACTTCTGGTACAATGGTTGAAAATGGAAAACTTATTAATAATCCCCCATCATCAGCTAGAAAAACTAATGGTAGATATGTCGTTACAGGTTGGGGGCTAATACCTTAAAAATACAAAATATTAATATCAAAGATTGGCGCCTATTCACCAATCTTTTTTATAAAAAATAAAGTAAAATATATATTAATTAAAAAAATTATGATATAATGTTGTCGAATAAATAGTAAGGAGGATAATAATGAAGAAAAGAAAATATTTATTGCTATTACTAACTCTTTTATGTCTAAACATAAAAAACGTTAAAGCTGATAGCATTCCTAATAAAATATATACAATCAAAAGCTTTCTTAGTGGGAATAAAGTTGTTGACCTAGATGGTGCTATTACATCAAACTACTCTAACATTCAATTATACGACTCTAATGATACAAAAGCTCAAAAATGGTATTTTGAACAACAAAGTGATGGCTACTACATAATAAAAAGTAGCATAAATAAAAATAAAGCTATTGATATGTATGATAATTCAAGAAGAAATGGTACAAATATAAATTTATATGATAGTAATGGTACATCTGCTCAAAGATGGGACATCATATATAGAGGACAAAGCCAATTTACAATCAAAGCTATTGATAGTGATTATTGTATGGATATATATGGTGGTCTTCCATGGAATAAAAATAATATTCAACTTTATATGTGTAATAATACAGCAGCCCAAAGATTTAAATTAGTTCCTGAAGTCGTAAAAGAAAAAACCATTGAAGATGGTGAATATATTATTAACAGTAGTAAAGATGAAAATAAAGTAATCAACTTAAAAGATGGTAAAACTGCCAGTAATACTAATGTAAATATATATCAAAATAATAATGTAGGTTCACAAAAATGGATTATTACCTATCAAAAGAATGGTTACTATACAATAAAAAGTAAACTAAATAAAAATAAATGTCTAGATGTTGCAGATGCTAATTTCATAAGTGATACTAACGTTCAAGTATATGATTGTAATAATACTGATGCTCAAATGTGGGCTATTGCAAAAAATACTGATGATACTTATAGTATAATTTCCAAAGGTGATGGATTAACTCTAGATATTTATGGAGGCTATACAGCCAATAATACTAATGTCCAAGTTTATTTTAATAATGAAACTCAAGCTCAAAAATTCAAATTTACAAAAATAGAAAATGATAATTTTCTAGAAAATGGTACATATACTATTTCAAATAATGCAAGCCCTAAAAATAATGCTATTGATGTATCTGAAGGTAAAAGCTATGCTGATAAAAAAATATGGTTATGGTCATCTAATAATACAAATGCTCAAAAATGGTTTATAACCAAAAATGATGATAATAGTTATTATATAAAATCAGGATTAAATTCTAATTTATATTTATCAACTTCTAACAATAGTGCTATAACCTCATTAACAGCAAAAAAATGGGAATTACAATATAAATCTGAAAACGTCTATTACATAATTGATCCTGACACAGGACTTTACTTAAACCTTGATAATTCATCTCTTGCAGATGGTACTTCTATAAATTTAATGTCTGAGAGTTCTGGGATAGCTCAAGAATGGTACTTTGACTTAACAGAAATAAATGAAAAAAGTCCTACATTGACTGATGGCTATTACACTATAAGTAGTATTCTTAATAATAACAAAGCTATCGATATAGCTGGTGCTTCTAAAACTAATGGCACTAATATCCAACTTTATGATTCAAATAAAACAATGGCTCAAAATTGGTATCTTAAATCGCTTGGAAATGGATACTACACTATAACAAGCAGTCTAAATCCAAATATAACATTAGATCTTACAAGTGGTAGTACTCAAAGTGGTACTAATATCCAATTATATAAAGCAAACGGAACTGATGCCCAAATTTGGAGATTGAAAGATGATCAAAACGGAAATATTGAAATAATTTCTAAAAAAGCTAATATTAGTTTAACGGTTGCTAATGGAAAGACTCAAAATGGTGCTAACATTCAAGCAGAAACTTCATTAAGTAACAATAATCAAAAATTCAAGTTTGATCTTAATAATATAAATAAAGTATATACTGGTATTGATATTAGCTATCATCAAGAAAAACGCGAAAAAATCAACTGGGAAGCCTTAGCAAACACCAACATAAATTTCGTAGTATTAAGAATTGGTTGGGGTGATAATTTTACAAGTCAAGATGATGCTTCATTTAAAAATGCCGTTGCTAATTGTGAAAAATATAATATTCCTTATGCAGTATATTTATATTCATATGCAACAAAAGTAGATGGTACTGACGCTTTAAATAAAGATTCCGCTTCTGCAAATAGTGAAGCAAAGCATGTTTTAAGAGTACTAAATAGCGTATCTCATAAACCTAATCTAAAAACTTCTGTCTACCTAGATATGGAAGATAATAGTACTGCTAACCTACCAAGCTCTACTCTATCAGCAATTGCTAACAGATTTTGCTCAATAATTGAAGGAAATGGTTATGGCTGTAGTGTATATGCTAACGCATATTGGTTAAATCAAAAATTAGATACTAGAAGTATCACTACCAATAATAGAGTGTGGGTAGCTCATTATGGTAGCAATAATATTACTAATCATAGTCAAGCAATGACAACAACTGTTCCTTATAACTTAACAAACTATAAACTTTGGCAATTCTCAAGTCGTGGTCAAGTTAGTGGCGTTCACGGAAATGTTGATTTAGACTTAGGGTATAATATATTTGATTAATATCTTAAAGTTAAATAGATTAAAAACACATCCAAAATCCAAATTTGGGTGTGTTTTATAATACTTTAAACATTTTCTATAATATCTTTTAAATAATTAGCATATTCCGTTAATTCTTCCAAATTTCCTCCCTCTACTAATATTCTAATAAAATTTTCTGTCCCTGATGCTCTTACTAATACTCTTCCATTATCTCCTAATTTTCTACTAATCTTATTAATCGCACCTCTAACTATTTTATCATGTAAAACACTATCCTTCTTATCATCAGTAACTGAAGCATTTACCATAACTTGTGGGTATTTCTTCATAATTTTACTAAGCTCATGTAAAGATTTACCAGTCTCTTGCATTATCTTTAAAATTTGTAATGCTACTAATTCTCCATCACTAATAGAAGCATACTCCTTTAAAATAATATGACCTACCTGCTCACCACCAATCAAACTATTAGTCTTAATCATTTTATTCATAACATTAATATCACCAACATCTGCCCTAATAAAATGAATATTATTATCTTCACAAAACTTCACAAGGCCAAAATTTGACATAACTGTTCCCACCAAAATATTATTTTCAAGTTTGCCTTTTTCCTTTAAATATTTTACAACAATTGCTAACATTATATCTCCATCTATTACTACTCCATTAGCATCTACCATTATACATCTATCAGCATCTCCATCAAAAGAAATACCACAGTCATATTCTAATTCTTTTACTCTCTTTATTAATACTTTAGTATCAGTAGCACCACACTTATGATTAATACTATAACCATCACTAAGATCATTAATAATATCTACCTTACAACCAATTTTCTCGAAAATCAGCTCTGCTGTTTTTATAGCACTTCCATTAGCACAATCTATAACAACCCTTAAACCAGCTACTTTCTTACTACATAAACTTACTAAATAATCAACATATTCTAAATAAAGTTTATCATCACTCTTATATGTCCCCATACCAGAAGAACAATTATACTTATCAATATTATAATATATATTCTCTATTCTACTTTCTAGTTCTTTATTACTTTTTCTTCCGTTAGAATCAATAATCTTAATTCCGTTATAATAATAAGGATTATGAGACGCTGTTATCATTACTCCATAGTCAGCTTTATACTTTTTTACTAAATAAGATAAACATGGCGTTGGAACTATTGAAACATAGGTAACATCAACATGAGCTTCTCTAAGACCTAATATTAAATATTTACTAATAGTAGGACTAGAAATCCTAGTATCAATCCCAACCATTACCTTAGGATTTTTATTTTCTATGGAAAGACCTATAACCTTTCCTAATCTTTTAGCAAACTTCTCATTCATATCTTCCCCATAAATACCTCTTATACCATCAGTACCAAAAAGTTTTTTATATTTATTTTGTGAAACTATAACTCCATCATCTTTTACAATACTATTTTCCCAAATATTACCCTTAACTCTAACCAAAGGATATACTCTAACATTTTTCTCTATAATAGTTCCTGGATATATAACACTATTACAACCAATAAAACATCCACTTCCTATAATTGCACCAAATTTATTTAATTGTGTTTTAATTATCTTATTTTTATATTTAAGATTAATAGAAGTTCCATCTAGTTTATAATTAGAAATAACCGCACCTGCTCCCATTTTAACAAAACTACCAATAATAGAATTTCCTACATAATTTAAATGGGCTAAGCTAACATTATTTAATAAAATAGATTGCTTAACTTCAACACTATTACCAATAGTACAAAAGGAGGATATAATAGTCCCTCCTCTAATACTAACATTATTTCTTATAATAGTATTTTTTTCTATAATGCAAGGTGCATCAACAGAAAAATTCTCTCCTATTTCTACATTATCTCTAGATACCCAAACATTTTCCTTAATCATATAGTAATCTGTATCGCTTAAACTTCTCCCAATACTAATTATATAATCATTTATATTACAAAATAGTGAACATACATCATCACATCTATCTAATAACTCTGCTACTATTTCATCACATTCCCCTATAATATTCTTAATATTCACTATTATTACCTCCTACATATTATGTATTTGTAATTCCATTCTTTTAAGAAGCGTATTAAAAAACTCTCCACTAATAAGCAAGCTATTCATACAATTAGCATTTGTTTTGCAATAATAATTATTTTCTTTATCATAATAATTTATATTACAATTATAATCTTCATTATACTTATTTAAAATATCTAATAATAAAGTATCTTCAAAAACAGTAACATCTGTATAAATATATCTATACTCATCACTATCTATCTTGACATCTATATACCTTTCATTATCATTTGGTACATAAATTTTAACAACATATTTATGTGTTTTATCCCTACTTATAATATCAAACATTTCATTAAAACTTTCTTTAATATCTTCTTTTGCTATCTTTTCTACTTTCAATATTGACACTCCTACTCCAAATTATTTTTACTACAAATAAAGTATAACATAAAAAGAATAGCTATTTCAACTATTCTTTAGGTAAATTACAATTATTACACTTTATTCCATCTTTTCCTTCAACCATCATGCCACCACATTTAATGCATAAATCCCCTGTTGGTCTTTCCCAAGTTGCTGTTTTACATTTAGGGAAATTGTTACAGCCATAAAAAATCTTTCCTTTTCTTGTTTTTTTCTCAACTATCACACCATCATTACAATTAGGACATTGCATAATTGGAACAACGTTTTCTTCCTTTTTGTCGTTATCTTGAATATATTTGCATTCAGGATAGTTTGAACAAGCTACAAATTTTCCATAACGCGAATGCTTTCTTACTAATGGGCTTCCACATTTAGGACACATCTCTCCAGTTTCCTCAGGGGCTTTCTTTTCCATTTCTTTAAAAGCGACTTCTACTTTTGGCTCAAATTCCTTATAAAATCTATCCAAAAGATTATACCAAACCAAATTACCACTAGCAATCTTATCTAAATCATCTTCCATTTCTTTAGTATATTCTACATTTATAATATCTTTAAAAAATTGTTGTAACCTATCTGTTATATCTATACCAATCTCTGTTGGAATAAACTTTTTATCACTAACAATTACATACGCTCTATCTTTTAAAGTATCTATAGTTTTAGCATATGTTGATGGTCTACCAATTCCTAGCTCTTCCATTTCTTTTATTAATTTTGATTCTGTATATCTTGCAGGTGGCTTTGTTTCATGCTCACTATAATTAACTTCAATGGCTAAAATAGAATCTTTCTCTTTTAATACTGGAAGAATTTTATCTTTATTATCCTCATAATCAGAATAAACTTTTAAATATCCATCAAATATAAGTATTTGACCACTAGCCTTAAATTTATAATTATTATTATCAAGAACTATAGTTGTTGCCTCTACTTTCGCTTGTTTCATTAAACTAGCTAAAGCTCTATAATAAATCATTCTATATAATTTATATTCATCTTCTGATAAATACTTTTTAACGGTATCAGGCTCTCTATTAATACTAGTAGGCCTTATAGCCTCATGAGCGTCTTGAACATTCTCTGTCTTCTTAGCTTTTTTTACGTAACCTACATAATCTTCTCCATAATGACTTTTAATATATCCATAAGTATTTTTTACAAACTCATCACTCATACGCACAGAATCAGTTCTCATATAAGTAATCAAACCAACAGTCTCATTTTCTAGAGTTATACCTTCATAAAGCTTTTGAGCTAACATCATTGTCTTTTTAGAAGTAAAATTCAACTTATTAGAAGCATCCTGTTGCATAGTAGAAGTAGTATAAGGAAACTTACTTTTCTTTTCTTTCTCCTTTTTAGAAACACTCTCAACCAAAAAATCTTCTTTTAAATTATTTAAAATATTTTCTGCCTCGGCTACAGTTTTTATTTCTATTTTATCACTACCATAGCTTTCTAATTTAGCTGAAAAATCTTTAAATAAAGCATCTATTTCATAATATTTTTCTATATTAAAAGCCTGAATTTCTCTTTCTCTATCTACAATAAGCTTAAGAGCAACACTCTGCACTCTACCAGCAGACTTACCTTCTGTTTTAGATTGCATTAATTTACTTAATCTAAAACCAATTATTCTATCTAATATTCTTCTAGTTTCCTGAGATTTTACCAAATCTTCATCAATTTTTCTAGCACTATTAAATGATTTTAATATAACTTCTTTCGTTATTTCATTAAATACTATTCTATCATAATCATCATCTTTTAATCCTAAAGTATCATAAAGATGCCAAGATATAGCTTCTCCCTCTCTATCAGGGTCGGTAGCTAAATAAACAAAATCAGAATTTTTAACATCTTTTTTCAACTCTGTAACAAGCTTTTTCTTTCCCTTTATAATTTTATAATCTGGTTTAAAATGATTTTCTATATCAACACCAAAACCAAATTTACCAGTTGTAGTTAAATCTCTTATATGTCCAAGTGAAGATACCACTTTATAATCTTTACCTAAATACTTTTCAATAGTCTTACTTTTACTAGGAGACTCCACTATTACTAATTTCTTTGCCATAATATTATCTGCTCCTCTCACAAGTTAAATTATATACTAAATATTATGTATGTTGTCAAGCCATTTTCCATAACTTTACAAATAAATTTTTATCACTATATCATTTTATTACTTATCTGTCAACATATACACAAACATTTGTTCTAGCAAAATAATCTCATTTAAAACATTCTTCTACACAAAAAGCACCTATCTTTATAAGTGCCTAATAATTATATTTTTATTATATTTCCAAGCCTTTTAATTACTTTCTTTTCTATTCTAGAAATATATGACTGTGATATTCCCATTAACTTAGCAACTTCTTTCTGGGTCATTTCCTTCTTACCATTTAACCCATATCTATATTCTATAATATCTTTATCTCTTCCCTTTAATTTATTAACCTCACTATAAAGCATACTTTTATCTAATTTTTCTTCTAAATGTTTAGTTACTATATCTCCATCTGTTCCTAAAACATCCTCTAAATGTAACTCATTACCATCAGCATCAAAACTTAAACTATCTTCAAAACTTATTTCTGTACGCTTCTTCTTTGTCTTTCTAAGATACATTAAAATCTCATTATCAATACATCTAGAAGCATAAGTAGCAAGTTTTATATTCTTATCTAATTTATAAGTATTTACTCCCTTTATCAAACCAATTGTCCCAATAGAAACAAGATCCTCTAAATCTATTTTCGTATTTTCATACTTTTTGGCTAAAAAAACTACCAACCTCAAATTATGTTCAATTAACTTATTCCTAGCTTCCATATCTCCATCTTGAGATTTCTTTACAAGTCTAATTTCTTCCTCTTTATCAAGTGGTGGTGGCAAAATATCTGTACTTCCTAAATAAAATAAATAATTCTTTCTTCTTAATATCCTTAAAATTAAATTTATTAATCTCTTCATTTATATATTCCTTTCTATTAATTTATCATGTAAAATACAATCTATTCCATCCATTTTTATTTTTTCATTAGAAATACCTACTAAAAAGTTCTTTTTATAACCTACTCCCTGAATAAATATTTTATCTGGTACTAAACACTTTAAAAGTCCATGATTGTTAAGAGTATCATACGGCACTAAAAGATAATTGTTATCCAATGTAACAGGGCCTAGTAACTCTTTATTAAGAAGTATTATTGGTCTTCTTTTATAAGGATCAGTTAATTTATTACCCGTATCTAAAAAAGCTGTTGCTTCTATTACCTTACCACTTTTTAAATATATATCTATATTATAATAATTAGAATAATTATTCTTTAACTCCAGCCCTTGCTTAATATATGCAAATATAATTAAAGGACTTGTTATTATCATTATTATAAAATTTATAGATAATCCCTCATAATAGAAAACCAATCCCGTATGTTTATAAGAAAACTGAACATTTAGAAAATATAAAAAACCTCCTAGGATAATAGATGATGTATATAGATAAAACATATTTTTTAAGGTATATTTTATATCTTTATACCCAAAAGTTACAATAACCATAATAATAGAAATAACAACTTTAATAATAAATAAAAGCAAGCTACTTACTTTAATAAACATACAAAATATAGTTATTGCTCCTATCGCTGATCCTGTTAAAATTTTTTTTAAATTAGTTTGTCTTCTTAAAATAACACCTACACTAAACAGCAATAATAAATCGAAACCAAAATTTAGCAATAACACCATATCTATATATATCTTCATTTTATCACCAAAACTATTATAAAAAAAATATGACAAATATTATGTCATATTTTAGATATAAGTTATAATTTTTTATATTTTATAATCATCTTCTAAAGAGAAAACAACATTTTCATTAATCCAATTTTTTCTAGGTTCTACAGAATCTCCCATTAGAACAGATACTCTTTTCTCAGCAAGTGCTACATCTTCTATATCAACTTTTACAAGGCTTCGCCTATCTGGATCCATCGTTGTTTCCCATAACTGATGAGCATTCATCTCACCTAATCCTTTATATCTTTGAATTTTATAGTTATTTTTTCCTTTAGTTAATTCTTTTAACTCTTCATTTGTCCAAAGATAATGTTCTTTATTAGCTAATGTAACTTTATATAAAGGTGGCATTGCTATATAAAGGTGTCCTTCTTCTATTAAAGGTTTCATATAACGATAAAAGAAAGTTAAAAGTAAACATTGAATATGAGCTCCATCATCATCAGCATCGGTCATAATTATAACTTTATCATAATTTATATCTTTTACATTAAAATTACTTCCATATCCTGCTCCTACAGTATGAATTAAAGTATTTATTTCCTCATTTTTAAATATATCTTCTATTTTAGCTTTTTCCGTATTAATTACTTTTCCTCTAAGTGGCAAAATAGCCTGTGTCTTTCTATTACGACCTTGCTTTGCAGAACCACCTGCTGAATCTCCCTCTACTATAAATAATTCTTTAACTTTTTTATCTTTCGTTTGAGCTGGTGTCAATTTACCACTTAAAATTTTTTCTAATTTTTTACTATCTTTCCCTTTTCTAGTTTCTTCTCTTGCTTTTCTAGCCGCTTCTCTTGCAGCTTTTCCCTTTAAAGCTTTATTCACAATCATAGTTGCTACGCTTTTATTTTCTTCTAAAAAGAATTTTAATTGTTCTGTTGTTATAGCTTCAACAATACTTCTAGCTATAGGTGTACCAAGTTTTGACTTTGTCTGTCCCTCAAATTGAAGAATATCTTCAGGAATTTGCACACTAATAATAGCCGTTAATCCTTCTCTTACATCAGTTCCCTCAAATGACTTCTCACGAGCTTTAATAAAACCATTTTCTTTGGCATAATCATTTAATACTTTAGTTATCGCTGTCTTAAATCCTACCTCATGTGTTCCACCATCAGTTGTTTTTACATTATTAACAAATGAGACAATATTATCAGAATAACTATCTGTATATTGTAAAGCTACTGAAACATTAACATTATCCTTACTAGAATCAAAGCAAAGAACTTTATGTAAAGTATTTTTTCCCTCATTCAAATACTTACAAAACGATTCCAAACCATTCTTATATAAATACTTTTCTTCTTTATTCTCAATCTCATCTATTATCTCTATAGTAAGTCCATTAATTAAAAAAGCACATTCTTGCATTCTCTCACAAATAGTTGAAAAATTAAAGTTCGTTGTAGAAAAGATTTCCTTATCAGGCATAAATCTTACAGTTGTTCCTGTTTTATTAGTTGCCCCTAACTTTTTTAATTTCTGATCGATATGTCCTCCATCTTTAAAGCTAATAAAATATTCATACCCATTGTATCTAGTTGTTACTTCAAGCCAAGAAGATAGAGCGTTTACAACTGAAGCTCCTACTCCATGTAATCCACCACTTACTTTATATCCGCCTTCAGAAAACTTTCCTCCAGCATGAAGAACTGTATATATTACCTCAGGGGTACTTTTTCCTGATGAATGCATTCCTGTTGGAATTCCACGTCCACTATCAGTAACACTAATTGAACCATCTTTATGTAAAACTATTTTTAAATGATCTCCATAACCATTTAAAGCTTCATCTACTCCATTATCAACAATTTCCCACACTAAGTGATGTAATCCTCTTTTATCAGTTGAGCCTATATACATACCTGGTCTTTTTCTAACTGCTTCTAAGCCCTCTAATATTTTTATAGAATTTTCATCATAATTACTTGTTTTTTTCACCATGTTATCAACTACTTTCCTTGTTATTACGTCTTTCATTATATCATTGTTTTTTTTAAAAATCAATAACTACCCCTTATAAACTCCTTATTTTATAAGGGATTAGAGTGCTTTTATTGTTTAGAAAAAGTGAGATAACCTAAGTTACCTCATTAAGATTAAAAGAAACATGATCCCAAAATAATTGCAAGCAATATATATAATACAACAATAATTAGAAAACCATTTCCTGTATGGCAATTACTTGGAGTTTGATTGCATGATGAACTGCAAGAACCTGTTGTCATATTTGTCACCTCCTAATAAATTATATCCATGCACCTAGTATAATTATAAGTAAAATAAATAATACTAGTACAATAGCTGCAGAAGATCCATAATTAGCCAATTACATCCCCTCCTTTTTTATCTATTCACATTATTTTATGGATAATTTTGAATAATGTGAGTATTTTCCCCCAAAGAAAAAAGAAGTTACAAAATTGACTTCTCTATACTTTTGGAATAACTTTTTTATATTCACCACGACTATACCTATATAAAGAATATTCTTTAGCTTCAAACTTTGTCTCACTAAGTAATATATCATTGTATGAACTACTAGACGTACTTAAAATCCAACCTAAATTATAACTATTTATCTTTTCTTCATTTACTTGCTTGTTAATAGTTACATATTTATTATCAATTTTAGCAAAAATTATATAAAATACTTCATCACTATATAATTGATTAGATAATATATATATATAATCTTTTGTATCATTATTATTTAAATTAGTTTCATACTTTTCCTGAACACTATAATCTCCAGAATATGATACTTTAATCTTTCTTAAATATCTATCTATAATGTTATAATCATTATCATCAAATTCTTGTTTTTTATATTTTTTTATTGCCATATTACTTTTTTTACTAAAGGCTATATATGGTGATTTTATTTTAATACTTTCATAATCATCATCAAAGAAATAATATTTATTATTTGTCTCAGTAATTTTATATTCTCCAACATAAGAATTTTTTCTATATACTTTAAATTTCTCCATAGCAATATCATCGATTGAATATAAATTAGTCCATTCTCCTCTATTATATTTTAAAACTAAATCACTATCAACAACAACATTTGTATTTATTGTTGTTTTATTTTTATTATCTTTTAATGATAAAGCAACTGCTACAAACACAATAATAGCAAACAATATTAATATATATATTAATGTTTTAATATTAGTTTTATTCAAAAGTCATCACCTCTTTATTAAGAACAAGTAGTCTTTCCTTTACATTTTTTGGCAAAATCTCTATCTTTATCGCCAATAAAACTAAAGTGCATAGCATCATGTGGATTATTCCAATCACTACCATTCATTATTGTATACTTGTGCGCTATTTGAGTAATAGCTGAACCTATATATACAGATTCATATTTTGCTCTTGTTTCAGGTAAAGATTGCCATTTGCTCTTTGAATAAGAAGTTGTTTCATATTTATTGGCCGTAACAGAATAGTTTATATCACAAGCTACGCCATATGCGTGAGCAGATAAACGGTTTCCACTAGTTTTAGTTCTATAATCATAACACGATAAACTACTAATTACAAAATCAGGAGCATTATTATAAACATCTGTAAAGAAAGCTAACCAAAATGATGCTAAGTTTTTATTAACAGTTATAGAAACTTCTTTTTTAGCAGTATCCTTTCCTGGATTATGACCAGATTGACTAGACCATTGTCTTACTGGAACTTTAATCGTTGTTGTTCTCTTATCCATTTCTGATTTACTTATATAAGGTGCATATTCATTGCTACTTTTTCCTATCAATAAATTCCAAGCCTCACTTTGTGATAGGTTGGTTATCTTTTCTACATCAGCACTATCAATATTAGAATCAACATTACTATCAGAACTAGAACAGCTAGCATCAATTTTAGCAGCATTTTGACTACCATAATCACTCATTAATATTTCATAATAATCCTTTCCTTCTTTAGCTAGTTTATTCCATTTCTGTTGATTGCTATTAGTAAAGTCAGTTACAACAATTACTCCATTTTTATCTAATAAAACTTCTCCCTCTGTTTCTTTAACTGCTTGTCTAACCTTACTATTTTCACTTATTGCTGCCCTACTCCACTTTTTACTTTTATCTTCACCAGAATGAACAGTACACTGTGACCAAGTACCCTTTCCGTGGGTTTGCCCACCTTCACAATTTGACCAACAACCTTTATCTGGATTACAAAAAACTTGATCGTTAACACAACTTCGCAAAGATAAAATCCATTGCCCATTTTTTTCTTCTAATTTTGTTCCAAAACCTCCACCCATTTGCTTGGGTCTAGTCAAGGCAAAACTTCTTGAAGCTACTGCTTGTGCTTTTAGAGCTTCATAACCACCATCACCATTTTCTTGAGAAACAACACCTGTTATATATGTTTCAAAGTCTATTAACTCTTCACCTTCAACTGGAGTATTCCCCTCACAATTAAGTAACTGAACTTTTACGTTGCTTACTTCTTTATTATTAACTCTATAAGAGCATACTCCATTCCCAGCATTAGATGAATTACTATCATCATCAAATAATCCTGATCCTAAAGATGATGCAGCAACAAGTAAAATAAACAATATCAGACCTATTAAAAGAAATGGCATACACCCAGCAAACAATGATCCGACAATTGCTATAACTTTTCTAGCAACTACTACTTTAACTTTTTGCTTTGCATATTCAACAGGATGAGCCACATTTTGTAAAGCCTCAACTGCTCCCTCAGCATAACTTTTAGCAACACCAAGTCCAGCCCCTGCTACTTTAGCTTTATCCATCCCTCTTTGTAAAGCATTTTTTTTCTGAGGTTCCGTAGATTTACCACTCGAACTAGCTCCTTTAGGTTGTACCCCAGGTCGTTTTTTACCAGAGTTATTTTTATATGGGTTTCTTGCATTCTGTTTAGCCTGATTATACCTTTGTTTAGCATTATTAATATTATCTCTTGCAGATGGTCTTCCTTTAGGAGAGAATGGATTTTTACCTTTTCCACTATTACTGCTAGCATTATTATTACCATTATTTCTCGGAAGAGCACTTTCCATAAATCTATTATTTCCGCCTCTTCTAGAAGAACCACCACTAAATATTCCTCCTAAACCACTAGCTAAATCTTTAGCATCACTTGCTCTTGAAGCATTTTGATTATCTACATTTTGAGAATTAGTTGGTGCATTATTAACTACATTATTATTCTGATTTTGATTTGAATTAACATTATTATTCTGATCCATAATACACCTCCTACTAACGTAAAACTAAATGATTATAAACCTCCACCTGCTCCAAATGATTCTAATTCTTCCTCACTTACAACAACATTTATCTGCATTCTTCTAGAACCACATACAAATAAAGCATCACCTTGATTATAACGTTTTATACTTTCTCTTTCATTATCATTTAAATCAATTAACATTGATAAATCATCTACAGATTGCTTCTTCAAGCCCATGATTAAATAATAAGATGAATTATCAAATATAGCTTTACCATGAACAATTATATCTTGTCCAACAAAATCACTTGGTTGTTGAGTAATTATAATTGTACCCGTATTATACTTACGAGCTCTTCTTTGTACCTGAGCTAAGAATTCTGCTCCTAGAGTATTCTTAGCACTTAAAAGCACATGAGCCTCATCTACAGATAATATTGTATTTACATTTGGATTTAAGCATAATCCCCAAGCATACTTTAAAACATTAAATAGTAGTGCGTTTCTTATATTAGCATCACTATTCATTAATTCTTTTATATTAAATACCAAAAAGTCTCCACTAGCATCTATACTAGTATGTCCATTAAAATAATATCTTAATTCTCTAGTAAATGGTCTAATTTTAATTTCCAGTCTTTCCATTATATCTCGCTCACGAGTTTTTTCTGTCATTGATCTAAGTCTTGCTACTATAGTCTCATATACATCTTGCATTACTGGAAAATCATTTGATGTAAATCTACTAAAATCACTATTAAAATTAATTCCAAATCTAGCATAAGTATCTTGTACAACTTCACTAAACATATTTAAAACATCTTCTTCTATATCAGGAGAATAATATTTCATAAATGCTTTTAAATTCTGAATAGTTGTATTTAATACTGTATATCCTAATCCATTCTTAATATCTGTTTCATCAGCATCAACAATTATTTCTAATGGATTAATTAAACCATATGCTCCACCTTTTCCTAAGTCTATAACTTGTCCACCATACATTTGTGTCATATTACTTATTTCACCTTCTGGATCAATTGCTACTATTTGATATCCATTTCTTATATGGCTTCTTAGCATTAATTTTGCAGCTGTACTTTTTCCTGAACCTGATGTTCCTAAAATAATCATATTAGCATTATTTCTATTATTTTCTTTTCTTACTTGATATAAAAATTGATTAAATAAAACTACTCCTCCAGAGAAATCTACACCAAGTAATGTTGATAAGCCTTCATCTTTAATACTATCAAAAACAAAAGGATACATAGCAGCCATTGTAGATGCTGGCATTGGTGTACCAATTCTTTCTTCTACTTCTTGCTTCTCAAATATTGGTAACATTGATTTAAATACACGTTCTTGTTCAAAACTCAAAGGAATAGCTCTCATCTCCATAGCATCAAGATAATTCTTCAAGTTTAATTTTTTACTTTCAAGTTCATCTTTACTATCTGCTGAAACTAAAATATGCATCTGAAAATCAAATGTCTTTACCTGACTTGCTGTGAATTGTTGAATATAATACTCCAAACTGTCAACATCTTGTCTAATTCTCTCTTGAATAGTAATATCTTTTTCTTGTTGATATTTCATCTTTAAGTCAGCTACTTCTTTATTTAACATGGTTGCTAAAACAGAAAAAGGTATAGGCATATGTTTTATAACCATCTTTACTCCAGACATATTTGTTAAATTAGACAAATAACCTGGATAAATATATCTTGGATATGATATTACAGTTAATACTGTGCAATATTTATCACTCATTACAAAATCTCTAGGATGCCATTCAATTCCTTTAGGTGCTATTTCACTCTTAAACTTCATTATCCTATCACCGTCCCGAAATCAGTCCTCATGCCCCCATTTAAGAAATTATCAAGTATTATTCTTAAATCTTCATTAGATGTTTGAGCACTATCTAATCCACAATTAGCAAGCCCAGTAATTAATGTTCTAAGTTTCTTCTGAATTAAATCTAAATTTTTTTCTTTAAACAAAATATAATATTCTGTATCTGTAACATTATTATCCATAAAATTATTAGCTTTCATTATATCTTGATTAATTAACTTTCTAATTACAGGATTAGGCGTTTGATTATATAAAAGCTGTAATCTTGCTAAATATCCACTTATATCTACTGGTCTATCAGCACTTATCAACCAAAAATCAAAATCTACTGTATTATAAAAATTCTTAAGTGCTATAATAGTATTCTCTTGAGTACCCCCATCTAATATAAAGATATTTCTAGGTCTAATTTTAACTCCTGTAACTCTAGACTTATTATCAAGTATTATAACCCCATTTTCTATTCCCTTTACAGGAATCCAACTTTCTGTATATTTACCTTTTGGTGTTGGCTGGACGCTTGAATTGTTCATATAAACACCATCCTTTCCATACATATCTTCTTCTTTCACTATAGAATCTATTTATGCTTTGTAAAACGCACAAAACATTATGATAATTAGGAATCGGAAACACTAAAAGTCCCGTTATACATCCAGGTAATATTCCTAATATTGCCATCACTATATTTTCAGTTGGTAATATTATCAATAATAATATTGATATTACTACTCCAACTGAAAATAATATTAAATCAAATGGCCTAAATATATTAAATATCAAAGTTCCTCTCTTAGCATTTGATGGAACTAAATATCCATTCATATAGTATCACACTCCTTTTATTTATCATTTGGCTTCCAATTTCTAATATTTTTAACTTCAATGTTCTTTTTGGTCTCTTTAAAGTCATCCAAATCCTTAAAATTCATTCCAGAAGCCTGAATAGCTGCTTTTACCTTATCATCAGTTTTAAGTGCTTCAGCCTTTGCATCGTCCAACTTATCTTCTATACGTTTAATTTGACCTGCTCCAGCCCCCTCAGAAACTAATTGATCCAATCTGTCCTGTAAACGACTTACCTCTTTATTATTTTTAATTTCTTCATTTATACGATTAATAGCTTGCATTTGTTTTGTAACCTTAGTAGAAAATGATGCTCCTGCTCCTTGATAACCACCTTGAGCTTTTGAAATCACATCAAAAGCCGAAGATGCTGATTTTCCAGTATTAACAGCTCCTTTTATATCTCCAAATGCTTTTACTCCAGTACTAGCAGTACTTTTTGCTGCTCTACCAATAGATTTTCCAGCACCAACTACTCCACCAACAACTGTTCCTAGAGCATCATCTTTTAACTTACCACCAAATTCTTTAGCAGCATTTACTCGATTTTCAAAAGCTTCTTTTGGTTTATTCTTAAGATTTTTCCAACCAGCTTCCATTTCACCCGTAAACGTACTCCATCTATTACCTTTTCCAGCCTTAGATATTTTATCAGCTAAGTCTTTACCCTTATTAACAATGGGAGTTGCAAGTTTTCCTCCAATCTTTCTAGTTGCTCCTACTCCAGCAGCAACTCCTAAACCACCAAGGGCTGCCGCAGTACCTATAGCAGGCAAATTATCTTTATCCAATCCAAGACTAAGACCACTATCACCAGCAGCTGGGAATATCTTTTTAAGTAAATCTGGAGCTTTCTTTGCAAAAGTAAATATTGCCATAACCATAAAAATAAAAATCAAAGTTTTAGTAGAACCACTAGCATATCCTACAGAAGCATAAAATACACTATCAGAATTATTATATCCTTCAATCAAAATTGCTATTAAATATATTGCAATATTTATAATCGCCATCCTTAAAAAGACATCTATATAAGTTGAAAAATAAACTTTTAACCATTTAGTAAACATATTATCACTTTTTGGTGACAAATAACCAACAATAGCCATAGGAGATATTATTTGTAAAAAAGCTAATTGAATTATTCTAACACCAACACTTATACAATAATTAATAAAGAAATAACACGCTACTATTCCAATTAAAATGGAAAATATAAAATTAAATTTAATAAAAAATTCTTTATCATCTGTCTCTTTTATTTTTCCAGCTTCATTAACACACTCTTTTTTATAATCAAAATTATTATTTTCTGCTATTTCTTTTTTTAAAGAATTTATATAATCTTCTGTAGCACACTCATTGCTTGTATCATAATTAAGAGATGGATCTAAATTATAAAACGCTGTAAACAACTCTGCCTCTATTGCTCCACCAAAATTATCTGTTTTCACTTGCTGAGGAAGCAAAAACTTAGATATAACATTACTTTCTATTATTTCTCCTTGAAGCGTTCTTAAAAAACTAAATGCATAGCTAGACATACCAAACATAATAATTACTATTATCGATTTTTTTATTATATTTGGTATTCCTTTCTCTTTGTCACTAAAAGCATCAGGATTTATTAATACTTGAATAAACGAAAAAGCAACTCGAAACATCATTATTACGCCTAATAACAGACCTACTCTTCCAAATAAGCTATTAAGTGTCTCTGTATCTAATAATTGACCATTACATAAAGCAAAAAAAACATTACAAAATCCTCTAAGTCCCCAATAAATTAAACTACATAGATTATAAAAAAGTGTTCTAACTAAAGTCATTAAAACAAAACCAACAGTATTCTCTGCACCTTTTAATAATGTACTAAATATACTCAGACTAAACATTTAACACACCTCCTACTATTAAAATTTTATTCCACAAAGGCTAGGATCTATATCCCAAATTTTACTAGCAATATTCAAAATTACTCCAATAAATGTTGGTATCATGAAAAATGCTACTGCAACTATTACCCTTTTCATAAACTTAGATTGAGACTTTTTCATTTCATTCTCATCCATTGAAAAAATACCTTTACCAAAATCTAACATGCCAAAAATTATTAATAATATTGGGACTGCTATTTTAATTATGTTTATAATATCTTGAATTCTTTTTGTCAGCTTGTCACTTAACATATCTTGACAAGATAAATTTTCTTGTTTCCCACCAAGAATTCCATACTCAGGAGCACTACTATCTGTACTATCATTTGTTTTAACTTTCTCACTATCAGTTACAATATTTGATACTTTTTTTTCACCCTCAGTCATCGCACGAGAAGAAAGAATATATTCAACATCAGGTCCCGCAACTGACATTGTTTTATAAGTCGGACACTTTTTCAATGCATTTTTTGCAAATTTAATAATATAAACGTCACATTTTGTACTAGATTCACAATTTTTATAACTTCCATCAGAACCATCTTTCTTTTTAAATTTTTTATACTTTAACTTTGCTTTCCCATTTTTCATAGAAATTTTCAATTTCATTCCATTGGTTACAATTCTTCCATTATTATATGTAGGCTCTAAAAGAGGAAATTCACAATTGTAATTCCCCTTGCTTTTTGCGTCAACATTCAAATTCATTGAAAAAAACATCGTTATTCCTAATATTACTAATAAAATTTTGTTTCTCATTTCTAAAACACCTCATACCTAGATTTATTATATCATACAATAATCAAAAAAAGAAGATTTTTTTATAATCTTCTTTTTGTATACTTTTTAGGCTCCAATTCGTTCGAGTTTTCAGCATCATCTACATCAACTTCTCTTGCATCAGCATCTATAATTTGTTGTTGATTATTATTAGAATTATTATTTCCAAGTCTACCACTAATTTGTTGCAATAACATTTCAGCTCCAGATAATTGTTGACCTGATGTATTAACAAATACTTGTGCTCCTGGAGTTCTAGCTAGCCACATATTAGTATACATCTTAACAAATTCTAGCAAATCCTTTCCACTATAACCATATCTCATTCCTTGTTTCAAAGCTTCATCCATAATTTGTCTATCAGTCTCAGACTCAAACTTCTTTATCTTTCTATTATATTCTGCCGTTTTAACTTCTTCTTTAGCAACTTCAGTTTTCATTCTAGCTTCTTCTATTTCTTTAGGAAAACTTATTTTTTTAAAGAACAATGATTTAATTTCTATACCACACTCTTCAGCAAATTTTTTTAATCTACCATCAAAGTCAATTTCATCTATATCTATTGTTCCAATATTTTTCTGAATATATGCAGCTGATTTGCTGGCAGTATAAGCACTTATTATATTTATCATAACCGTTCTCAATCCCTTTAATGGATTTGTACTAGACAAATACTTCCTAGCATCAACTATTTTCATCATTATAGCAGGATCTATTTTTATATCACACCCAGAATTTTCTACATCAGTATGAAATTCAAATCCACCTTCATCATTTGAATTTGGTCTATAATCAATTGTTACAACACTAGTTGGTACAAGTATTGCTTCTGAAAAAAATGTATTAAAACTAGTACGTCCAGGACCTACAAAATAAGAGTTTTCTAAATTTTCACCCGGATTATCTCTATCTATTACTAATAATTGTGTATTATGCGGTACCTTCACATTTATACCAGCACCAAATTGTGTTCTACTTTTAGGCCAAAAATTTGAGTATAATTGTGGATTTGTAGTCTCTGGAAAAAAGACTGAAAATCCTTCTTCATTTGCTTCATTAGAATAATGAATTGTATTACTTTGTTCTTTATCCATAACTTAATTCCCCCTTAAATTTATTGGTTTATATAATATCACCCAATAGTTAATTTGTCAATATATTTTCTCTAATTTTCTGCTATTTTTATTGCTTTATGCAAAAATAACTCTAATAACTTTGTAATTACTTCTTGATCTTCAACTAAAACTAAATATTCATTATCTTCTAACTCAAAAAAACAATAATCATTATCCAACATTTCCTCATCACTACCAGTATATTCTACTGCATAAAAATAAGTAATTCCATCTAATTCATTTTTATCTATCAAAAAATATTCCTTATTATTATCTAATGTTACAATATCATTAATGCCAAAACTCATCTTCTACCCCTTCTTCCTTTATTTTCTTTCTTATTATTATTTTCACTCTTATCTTTAGCTTTTTCCATAGTCATTTTAATTAATTTTTTATCTCTATAAAAGAAAGCTTTCTTTAGTAATGCTCCTCCTGATAATAACATAAATGCTGTTACTCCTAACTGAGGTATTGATACCAAATCAGCACCCCAATTTATCATTAATGAAATAGTATTAAATACTCTTCTTGCCCCCCAAACTCCTAAAGCAATTCCTCCAAGAGCTAAACCACTTCTTCTAGTATTTACTACTTTATAACGTTTTCTAATTTCATCATTTTTTTGTTTGTTATTATTATTAGAATTATTAGTTTTATTTGTACGATTATTTGTCCCTTTATTAGTCTGACTATTATTAGAATAATTAGTATGATTAGTATTATTTTGTTGCCCTTTTTCACTATTTATCTGTTTCTCAGCTTTTTTACTAACATCATAATTAAAGCTATTTTTTAATTCTTCAACAACAAATTTCACTAAATCTATTACATCTTTATCTGTTATTTTTTTAGCATTATAATTTGTAAGACAATCTTTTGAGTCCTTTAATAAAATTTCTAATAATCCTTCATAATCAACATTTCTAGATTTTATTAAGTTATAATCTTCTTCCATATAACCTATCAAAGTCTCTAAAATTAATGCTACATCATTTTTTTTATTTTTATTCTGTTGTTGCTTATTTCTTTTACTATCTTGTCTTTTTTTCATATTTTCTGAGGCGTTATAAAGAAAAGTCTTATCTAACACTTCGGCAACATAATCTATTAATTCCTTAGTATCAGTATCATTAACTTTACCTTTCTTATATTTATCGAGGCACCCTTCCAATTCTTTAAGTAGTATACCCAATAAACCTTCTTCATCAACATTTTTAGCTTTTATACTATCATAATCATTTTTTATACAATCTATTAAGTTTATTAGCATTACTTCTGTATCACTTTGATTTTTATCTATTTTTTTATTATCTAATTTGAAAGAATATATTGTCTCCTCAGCACTTTCTTTGACTCTTTTATATTCACTTTCTAATACATACTGTTCCATTTTATACTTGGTACCCGTATATCTTGATTGTTTACTTGCTATAAGCTTTAATATTTGCTCCTTTATATTTTCTAACTTACTTACATCTACTTTTTGTCTATTTTTAACTTGTTCCTTATACTTGTCAACTAATTCATTATATTTATCTTCAAGTTCTTTTACATCCCCAAGAATTTCTTTTTTTCTTCTTTCTTCTAAAGTATCCCACACTCTAGCCTGTTTATCCATTACTTGCTTTTTACCAGCTTTATTAGCTTTAATTTCCTTTTCAAATTCTTTTAATTCAGCCAACAAGTCATCATCATTTTCAGATAACAGTTCCTTAATACCTTTCAAAAAAGACAAATTCTCTCGAATATTATTTTTTTCTTCATTGCTTTTCCCTAAAGAATCTACTAAATCTTCCATCTTTGATATTATTTCTCGTCCTTTATCTAAAAATTTAGGATTAAAAGAATCCAAAGAGTTTGCATCATCATAAAATTTATTTCTATATTGCTTTACTTTATTACGGAATACACCAATATTCACAAACTCATCTTGATTTTTTAACTCTTCACACTCTTTTTTTAACGATTCAAATTGTTCATTCAATTTTTTTAATATTTGATTTTGCGACGTTACACTTGCCATCTTTATACCTCCATCTTTATGATAATTATAACATTATATTTTAATTTTTCAACTAAAAGAAATAAATTTACTTATTGTTTATGATTATTCTGTGATAATGTCTTAAGTGTTATTCCACGAAATTGTCTCACCTG
>ERZ827512.1277-NODE-1277-length-25981-cov-9.877459_pt1 | contig 25981 bp, 21 predicted proteins | sample MGYA00519916_ERZ827512 | MGnify/ENA primary metagenome ERZ827512 (study PRJEB31778, sample SAMEA3449335) | human gut metagenome | biome: human gut; feature: human-associated habitat; material: faeces | place: United Kingdom | collected 2010/2012 ... | reverse complement strand
TAATGCCAGTTCTAGAAGTTAAAGCTAGAAGAATTGGTGGTGCTACATACCAAGTGCCAATCGAAATTAGACCAGAAAGAAGACAAACTTTAGGTTTAAGATGGTTAGTTATTTATGCTAGAAAAAGACATGAAAAAACTATGGCTGAAAAACTTGCAGGTGAAATTATGGATGCTGTAGCTGGAAACGGTGGAGCATTTAAGAAAAAAGAAGATATGCATAAAATGGCTGAAGCTAATAGAGCTTTTGCTCATTACAAATTTTAATTATAAGCATCGTCTAACTTTGTTAGCCATCGCATAAAGTTTTTTCAACATACAAACGTATAGTCTCAAAAACTTTAGCTCGGCTGCCTCGTTATACTCGCTTCTAATTAAAATTAGATGAATGCATTTAACTAAAAGATTATTGATAAACTAAATAAGAGGAGGAAAAATAAGTGGCTGGAAGAGAATTTCCTTTAGAGAAAACAAGAAATATAGGAATCATGGCTCACATTGATGCTGGAAAAACAACTACAACAGAAAGAATACTTTTCTATACAGGTAAAACACATAAAATCGGTGAAGTTCATGAAGGTGCAGCAACTATGGACTGGATGGTTCAAGAACAAGAAAGAGGTATTACAATTACTTCTGCAGCTACAACTTGCCAATGGCTAGGACATCGTATCAATATTATTGATACTCCTGGGCATGTTGATTTTACAGTTGAAGTTCAAAGATCTTTAAAAGTTCTTGATGGTGCTGTAACAGTATTAGCAGCTAAAGGTGGTGTACAACCACAAACAGAAACAGTTTGGAGACAAGCTGATAAATACCAAGTTCCAAGAATGGTATATGTAAACAAAATGGATACTACAGGTGCTGATTTTATGCTTTGTGTAGAACAATTACACAACCGTTTAAAAGCGAATGCAGTTCCAATTCAATTACCAGTTGGAGCAGAAGAAAGCTTCAAAGGTATTGTTGACTTAATAAAAATGAAAGCATTTATACACAAAGACGATTTAGGAAAAGAAATCGAAGTATGTGATATACCTGCTGAATTACAAGCACAAGCTGAAGAATTTAGAGCAAAATTAGTTGAAGCAGCAGCTGAGCAAGATGATGAATTAATGATGAAATATTTAGAAGGCGAAGAACTAACTGAAGAAGAAATCATTAAAGGTATCAGAAAAGGTACAATTGCTAACAAACTTATTCCTGTATGCTGTGGTTCTTCTTACAAGAACAAAGGTGTACAAGAATTATTAAATGCAGTTGTTAACTTTATGCCATCACCACTTGATATACCAGATATTAAAGGTGTTGATGAAGATGGAAACGAAGCAGTAAGAAAAACATCTGATAGCGAACCATTTGCTGCATTAGCATTTAAAATTGCAACAGATCCATTTGTTGGAAAACTTTGCTTCTTCAGAGTATATTCTGGAACATTAGAAGCTGGTTCAACAATATTAAATGCAAATAAAGATAAAAAAGATAGAATGGGAAGAATTCTATTAATGCACTCAAATCACAGACAAGATATTGATAAAGTATATGCTGGTGATATTGCAGCTGCAGTTGGTTTAAAAGAAGTTGGAACAGGTGATACATTATGTGATCCAGCACATCCAATTATACTAGAATCAATGGAATTCCCAGAGCCTGTTATTGATATAGCTATTGAGCCAAAAGATAAAGCAAATAGCGAAAAAATGGGTATAGCTTTAGCAAAACTTGCTGAAGAAGATCCAACATTCAAAACATGGACAGACCAAGAATCTGGTCAAACAATCATCGCTGGTATGGGTGAGTTACACTTAGACATTATCGTTGATCGTTTAAAAAGAGAATTTAAAGTTGAATGTAGTGTAGGTAAACCACAAGTTTCTTACAAAGAAACAATTAGAAATAAAGTTAAAGTACAAGGTAAATTCATTCGTCAATCTGGTGGTAGAGGTCAATACGGTGACGTATGGCTAGAAATGGAACCATTAGAAGCAGGAAAAGGAATTGAATTTGAAAGCAAAATCGTTGGTGGTGTTGTTCCAAAAGAATACATTAAACCAATCGAAGAAGGTGTTAGAGAAGCTGCTCAAAACGGTATTTTGGCAGGTTACCCTGTAATTGACTTTAAAGCTACATTAGTAGATGGTTCTTACCACGAAGTTGACTCTTCAGAAATGGCATTCAAAATTGCTGGTTCTATGGCATTCAAAGAAGGATGTAAACAAGCTAAATCAGTTATATTAGAGCCAATTATGAAAGTTGAAGTAACAGTTCCAGAAGAATACATGGGAGATGTTATTGGAGATATTAACTCTAGACGTGGTAGACTAGAAGGAATGGAAGCTATTCAAGGAAATCAAGTTATTAGAAGCTTTATTCCATTATCAGAAATGTTTGGATATGCAACAGACTTACGTTCAAAAACACAAGGTAGAGGTACTTACTCAATGGAACCAAGCCATTATGAAGAAGTTCCAAAATCTGTATTTGATAACATAGTTGCATCAAGAGCAAAAAAACAAAGCTAAACATTTGAAAAGCTTTGATAAATAATATATTGCATATGATTATAACATGATTTATGCAGTTAATAAGTAAATTAAAATTGTTGTATAGGAAAAATCTTTGATTTTTTCTATACAATAACAAAAAGTACTTGATTTTAACTATAAAATAGTATAAAATACAAATACTTAAAAAAGATTTTAATATTAAAAATAATATAAGGAATTTTAAAGAATTCCTAAAAAATTAAGGAGGAAAATTAAATGGCAAAAGCAAAATTTGAAAGAACAAAACCACACGTTAACATTGGTACAATCGGCCACGTTGACCACGGTAAAACAACAACAACAGCAGCTATTACAAAATACCTAGGATTACTAGGAAAAGCTAAATATGAAGCATATGATCAAATCGACAGTGCTCCAGAAGAAAAAGCAAGAGGAATCACAATCAATACAGCTCACGTAGAGTATGAAACAGATAAGAGACACTATGCACACGTTGACTGCCCAGGACACGCAGATTATGTTAAAAACATGATTACTGGTGCTGCTCAAATGGATGGAGCAATCTTAGTTGTTTCTGCAGCTGATGGTCCAATGCCACAAACAAGAGAGCACATCTTACTTGCTCGTCAAGTAGGTGTTAAATATATCGTTGTTTACTTAAATAAATGCGATATGGTTGATGATCCAGAATTATTAGAATTAGTTGAAATGGAAGTTAGAGACTTATTATCAAGCTATGATTTCCCAGGTGACGAGATTCCAATTATCAAAGGTTCATCATTAAAAGTTCTAGAAAGTACATCTACAGATCCTAATGATCCTGTATATGCTCCAATTAAAGAACTTATGGATGCTGTTGATAGCTATATCCCAACTCCAGATAGACCAGTTGACCAACCATTCTTAATGCCAATTGAAGACGTTATGACAATCAGTGGTAGAGGTACAGTTGTTACTGGTAGAGTTGAAAGAGGACAAGTAAAACTTCAAGACGAAGTTGAAATTGTTGGTTTAGCTAAAGAATCTAAGAAAACAGTTGTTACAGGTGTTGAAATGTTTAGAAAAACATTAGACCAAGCTGAAGCTGGAGATAACGTTGGTATCTTATTAAGAGGTATACAAAGAAACGAAGTTGAAAGAGGTCAAGTATTAGCAAAACCTGGAACAATTCATCCACATACAAAATTCAAAGCACAAGTATACGTTCTAACTAAAGAAGAAGGTGGACGTCATACTCCATTCTTTAATGGATATAGACCACAATTCTACTTCAGAACAACAGACGTTACAGGTGTTATCGAATTACAAGCTGGAACAGAAATGGTTATGCCAGGAGATAACGTTGATATGACAATCGAACTTATCACTCCAATTGCTATCGAAAACGGATTAAGATTCGCTATTCGTGAAGGTGGACGTACAGTAGGTTCAGGTGTTGTATCTGAAATTATTGCTTAATTTAAATTATGTAATATAGAAAAGGCAAGGATTACAAGAAATTGTAAAACCTTGCTTTTTGCATTTGTATAGATTAACACTTTTATCTACGAAAAATGTACATAAACATATATTTTTTATTGACATTTTTAGACTTTAATTATATACTATACACGTACCAAAGAACAAAATTTATAGTGATATTTGTAGAAAAAAGGAGAGTTCTTTTAATGAAGAATTTTAAAAAAATATTTGTAACTTTAATGCTTACGGCAGTATGCTTTATAACGATTTCAACTATATCAAAAGCTGCAACAACATTAAAAGTAACAGGAGATACTTTAAATGTAAGAAAAAGTCCTTCAACTGATTCTAAGGTAGTTGCTATGCTATTTAAGGGTGTAGAATGTGAAATGTTAGGGGAAGAAGGAAACTGGTACAAAATTAAGTATAAATCTTATACTGGTTATGTAAGTAAAGACTATGTTAAAATAATAAATGAAGATACAACAAGCGAAAAAAATACAGAAAATAACACAACGGAAAACAATACTACAGAAAATAATACAACAGACAATACAACAAACATTACGGAAAACACTAGTTCATCAAATACTTCTGCAAATGAAACAACAAGTAGTAGTCAAGAAAGTAATGTAGTGATTTATAAAAAATTAAAACAAGATGCTAATATTAAAATATTACCATTAATTTATGCAAGTAGCATTGAGAATGTAAAAAAAGGTAAAAATGTAATATTATTAAGTGATACAATTGGATGGTCATATATACAAACAGATTATAATTGCGGATGGATAAGAACTGATTTATTGGAAAATTCAAAAGAGGAGCCAGCATCTAGTAATAACAATAGTGATGAAAAAACTTCTACAGAAACATACCAAGAAAAAACTGCATATATAAGTGAAAGCTCAGTAAATATGAGAAAAGGAGCAGGAACAAGTTATAGTATACTTAAAGTATTATCACTTAATTCTCAATTAACTATAATTGGAGAAGAAGATGGATGGTATAAGGTAAAAAGTGGAAGTACAACAGGTTATGTATCAAAGGAATTTGTATCAGATACAAAAACGACAACAACAAGAGGAAATAATACCTCAAGGACTGAGAATGTAGAAACTGAAAATGAAAAAAAAGTTGAGGTTGATACATCAAAAAAAGGTACAGATGAGACAGTAAAAACAACGGAATCCACAACTCAAAAAAGTGAGCAAACAACAACGAAGAGCGAAAATACAATTAAAGGTACAGATGTTGTTGCATATGCAAAAAAATATTTAGGCTATAAATATGTATATGGCGGAGATGGATCAAATGGAACTTTTGACTGTTCTGGGTTTACTATGTATGTGTATAAACATTTTGGTATAAATCTTGCACATGGTGCAAATGCACAATACTATAGATCAGGAAGAGGAAAACAAATTACTAAGTATAATGATTTGGAAGTTGGAGACATAGTTTTCTTAACTGATTATGAAACAGGTGTGGGTATTGGTCATTGCGGAATATACCTTGGAAATGATAATTTTATTCATGCATCAACAACATGTTATGCTGTTGAAATATCTAGCTTTAAAACAATTTATAAAGGAAGATTTTATTCTGGACTAAGATTAATATAATTTAAGGGGCACTATGGAAAGGTTTTTATGAGACCATTTTACATTGTTTCTATAAGTGCAATTTTAGGAATTATAACAGGGCTATACTTAAAAAGTATAGCTCTTTTGTTATGTGTATTAATGATATTAGTGTGTATTTTTTTAAAACTAAAGAAAATGCTAGATAAATATGTGATAATTGGATGCATATGTTTTACTTTGTTTTGTTTTTATACATTATTATTGGAAAGAAATTATAAACAGGTGTGGAAAAAATATGATAAACAGACTATAACTATACAGGGTGTTGTTGTTTCAAATGGTAATCAAAAGAAATATAAAACAGCATATGAAATACAAGTATGGAAAATATATAATGATAAAGGTTTTAAAAAAGAAAAATTTAAAGTTTTATGTGATATAAAAGGAGAAAAAGATGATATAGGGCTTGAGCTTGGAGATGAGATAATATTCAGCTCAAAATTTGAGGCACCTTATACAGCGAGAAATGAGGGATGTTTTGATTATAGTCAATACCTAAAAACTAAAAAAATAGCTGGTAGTGTAATGGCTCAAAAAGAAAATATAAAAGTTGTTGGAAAAAATAAAGGCAACATGTTTTATAAAATAATTACAAATCTTAGAAATATATTAATAGAAAAAACATATAAAATATTGCCGAAAAATGAAGGGGGATTGTGTATAGGGTTACTATTGGGAGAAAAAAGTGGGATAAGTAGTAATATAGAAAATAGTTTTAGACAGGCAAGCTTGTCACATATGTTGGCAATATCTGGAGCACATATATCGTACATTTTACTAGGAATTTCAACAGCTCTTACATTTTTAAAAATTCATAAAAAAATAACTAAAATTTTTATAATTTTTTTCCTGTTGATTTTTATGTTTTTGGCAGGTGGGTCACCTTCAATTGCGAGAGCATGTATAATGGCAATATTAAACCTAATAGCTGAAGTGATTTTTAGAAAGGCAGATACATTTAATAATTTAGGAATAAGTACATTTATAATTTTATTATTTAATCCTTATGCTTTATTAGATATAAGTTTTCAGCTTTCATTTGGAGGAACAATTGGAATAGTAACATTTGTCGAACTGTTATACAATATCAGATTAAAGAAAAAAGGAATAACAAAGAAGAAAGACATGAAGGTACAAGAAAGTGTTACTAAAAAACAAGAGAAAAAATATAGTGTTTTCATATATAAAATTTTAATATATGTTGAGCAAACTATGATAATGTCTTTAGCAGCCAATATAGTTATTACACCAATTATGTTATATAATTTTAGTTCACTTTCATTAGTATTTATAATTTCAAATTTATTAGCAACTCCAATAATGGGAATATGCTTGATTTTAGGAATGATTTTTATGGTTTCTCTAATTATTTCGCCATTTGCATATGTGATTTCAATTTTTTTAAAGCCATTACTTAAAATATTTATTTTGATTGCAGAGCTGTCAAGCAAAATGCCATTTTCGAAAGTTTTGATGCCAACACCTAAAATATGGCAAATTATAATTTATTATTTTATTATTATAATTTATTTTTTTAAAGATAAACTTCAAATAATTTATCCACACATGTTGAAGAATTATAAGAAATTAATTGCATTTTGTGTGATTCTGGTTATAATACCATATTTACTTACTTTTATTCCGACAAATAAAACAGAAATTCACTTTATTGATGTGGGACAAGGGGATAGCATGTTGATTGTAACACCAAGCAAAAAGAAAGTTTTGATTGATGGTGGAGGAAGTGAGTTTGGCTCATTTGATGTTGGAGAACAAACTTTGCTTCCATATTTATTAAACAAATCAATTTTGAGTATAGATTATATTTTATTTACACATTTTGATTCTGACCATTGTCAAGGCTTATTAACTGTTTTAGAAAATATAAAAGTGAAAAATGTAATTATTGGTGAGCAGGGCAAAGAGAGTGAAAATTTTGAAAAATTTTCAAAACTCGTAAAATTAAAAAAAGTTAATGTTATTACAGTAAAAGCAGGCGATAGGCTTAAGATAGATAAGGATTGTAGCTTTGAAGTGTTATACCCAGAAACAGATTTGATAAAACAAAATATATTGAATAATAATTCAATTGTGACAAAATTTTGGTATAAAGAGTATAGCATATTACTTACAGGAGATATTGAAAAAATTGCAGAGGAAAGGCTAATACGTAAATATAAAGATACAAATAAACTTCAAGCAAATATATTAAAAGTTGCACATCATGGCTCAAAAAGTTCATCGATTCAACAGTTCTTAGATGAGGTAAAACCTGAGATAGCACTTATTGGAGTAGGAGAAAAAAATACTTTTGGACATCCAAATGATGGAGTAATTGAAAGATTAGAAAATTTACGGTTGTGAAATATATAGAACTGATTTATATGGAGAAATAACTATTGTTATAAAAAATAATAAGGCAAAAGTTAATAAATGGTTAGATATTGAAAAATAGCCTAAAAGTAGTATAATATATAGGAAAAATATAAAAAGGAAGCAAAAATATGTTATCAAAATATTCAGATCAAACAAATGAAATAAAAAAAGATGAGATACAAGAAGCAGCAAATGAAATAAAAAATGGAAATTTAGTTTTATTTCCAACAGAAACTGTATATGGAATAGGGGCAAATGCTTTAGACACAGAAGCGGTAAAGAAAATATTTATTGCAAAAGGTAGGGCACAAGATAACCCTTTAATTGTGCATGTTTCGAATATGGAGATGGTAGAAAAAATAGTTTCAGAAGTAACAGAATTAGAAAAAAGACTAATAGAAAATTTTTGGCCAGGTCCACTTACAATAATATTTAATCGTAAGAGTAATGAAATCATTCCGAATGTTGTAACAGCAAATTTGGATACTGTAGGAATTAGAATGCCTAGCAATCTAATTGCGAAAGAACTAATAGAATTGTCAGGGGTGCCAATTGCAGCTCCAAGTGCAAATGTTTCTGGTAAGCCAAGTGGGACTAATGTTGAAGACATTATAGAAGAGTTAGATGGAAAAGTTTCATATATATTAGATGGTGGTTCAACAGATATAGGCCTAGAGTCAACTGTTATTAAAGTTGATGGAGATAATATTAATATACTTAGGCCAGGAAAAATAACAAAAGAGCAACTGGAAATGGTTGCAAATCAGGTTAAAGTTGATAAAAATGTGTTAGGTCAGGTACAAAAGGATGAAGTTGTGTCATCTCCTGGTATGAAATATAAGCATTATGCACCAAATACAAAGTGTATGATGGTGTATAGTGAAAATGCAGATAAAATGATTAATAAAATTAATGAGTTAACTAAACAAAATGAAAATGTTTTGGTTTTAGCTAAAAATGAACATATTGATAAATATATAGCAAAAAACAAGTGGAATATGGGTAATAGCTTAGAAGATGTTGCAAAAAATATATTTACATTTTTGAGAAGAGCTGATAAACAAGATATAGATTTAATAATTATTGAAGGGGTTGGAAGCAAAGGTTTAGGACTTGCTATTACAAATCGTTTAATTCGTGCTTGTGCATATAATTACATTGTTTTATAAAAACAATATTTAAATAGATTTGTACTTTATTGAATAAAATTTCCAAAAAATCTCATACTAGTATTAAATTATTAAAAAGGACTGATATGGCATGAGAAAAGGATGGATTATTGCATTAGCTTTGTTTTTATTGATAATGGGAGTAGTTTTAGGTGTTTCTGTTTATAATAAAAACAAAACAGATCAAATCAATACAGTACAAGATAAGAAATTAGCAGAAGAAAATACTGCTACAATTTATACAGCCTCTATAGAAGAAAAGGTGTCACCAAATGCTAAAATACTTCAAAAGGTATATTATACAGGTTGTGATCATTTATTAAAAGACACTGTTGATGTGCCAGAACAACTTATAAACAAAAGTAGAGAAGATGTGCAAAATTATTATAAAAAATGGACGATTGACAGTTTTTCACCAGGAGAAATTACTATTTATAAAGAAGAAAGTGGTTTTTGTGATCAACACTATTTAGTTAAAGAACATAATGGAGTATTGGGAATATATAATATAGATGAAAAAGGTAAAATTACACTAAAAAAAGATACTGAGATACAAACAAGATATTTAACTGAAATTGATTTAGAAAAAGTTAAAAGTGGAATTGAAGCAATTGGAAATATGGAACTTAATAGTGTGCTAGAAGATTTTGAATAAAAAATAGATGAGATTATTTCTCATCTATTTTTAGGTTTTCTTTTTTTAGATAGCCTTGTTTATAAAATGTAATATAATACATAACAAGAGAAAATATTGTAGCTGCTAATGCTAAATAGTAAATCCACATATCAAAGTGTGGTAAGGGAGATATTGAGTTTGAAGGTACACTTGCTATTTTGTTCCAATATGTGATTATAAAAGAACACACAATCGCTATATAAAACAATACTGTTGCAAGCTTTCCAAACCATCTACTTGAAACTACTAATTCCTTTCCATAAAGGAAAGATGCCCCAGCTATCATTGCTGCTTCTTTTAAGGCTACTACAATGATAATCCAAAAAGGAATAACACCTTTAAAGGTGATTGTTAAAAGTACAGCCAATTGAGTAGCTTTGTCTGCTAAAGGATCTATAAGTTTTCCGAAATTGGTTATAAAGTTAAACTTTCGTGCAATCCATCCATCTAATATATCTGTTAAACCAGATATAGTTAAAAGTATCAATGCTGTAATATATTGCTCTTTAACTATAAAATAAATTATAAATGGTATTAAAAAGAATCTTGCTACAGTTAATATATTGGGTATATGCTTTGCCATAAAAATATCTCCTATTTTTCAACTTTAAATTTTAAATTACTTTCTTCAAGAGAAACTAGAACTTTATTACCGTTTGATAAATCTGAGCGTAATATCATATCTGAAAGTTCATCTTCCAAATATCTTTGGATTGCTCTTCTTAAAGGTCTAGCCCCATATTTTATATCTGTTCCTTTTTCTAATAAGAATTTTTTTGCATCATCCGAAATGACTAATGTAATATCTTTGTCAGCTAATACTTTTTTTGTATCATCAAGCATTAAATCAACAATTTGTAGTAATTGTTCTTGATTTAATTGCTTAAATATTACAATTTCATCTACACGGTTTAAAAATTCTGGTCTGAAAGTTTCTTTTAAACTATCCATAATTTTATTTTGATTTACTTGAGATCCACCAAAACCAATTGAATTTATGTTTTGATTAGAACCAGCATTTGATGTCATTATTATTATAGTATTTTCAAAACTTACGGTATTGCCTTGACTGTCTGTTAAACGTCCATCATCTAAGACTTGTAATAAAATATTAAATACATCTGGATGAGCTTTTTCAATTTCATCTAATAGTACTATAGAGTATGGATTACGTTTTACTTTTTCTGTTAATTGACCTGCATCATCATAACCTACATAACCAGGAGGAGAGCCAATTAATTTTGAAGTTGAGTGACTTTCCATATATTCTGACATATCAATACGAATAATTGAATTTTCATTTCCAAACATTTCATAAGCAAGTGATTTTGCAAGTTCGGTTTTACCAACACCAGTTGGTCCAACAAATATAAATGATGGTGGCCTTTTGGTACTTTTTAAACCTGCACGATTACGTCTTATAGCTCTTGAAACAGCCTCGACAGCTTCATCTTGACCAATGACTCTTTTATGCAAATTTGATTCTAAATTTAAAAGTTTTTGAGTCTCAGCTTCCGTAATCTTTTTGACTGGAATTTTTGTCCAACTTTCAATAACTTCAGCAATATCTTGAACAGTTAAATTTTTTAGTTTCATTTTTTCATTTAGACTATCAATTTGTTCTATTAAACTACATTCTTTTGCTTTTAACTCAGCAGCTTTCTTATAATCTTCTGTTGAATCTGCAAGAGCAGCTTCTTCTTTTTCCTCTTGGACAGATTTTAATTGGCCTTTTAATATTTCAAGTTGATATAGTTCTTTATTATTTAAATTAATTCTTGAGCAAGCTTCATCAAGAATATCAATTGCTTTGTCAGGTAAAAATCTATCATGAATGTATTTTTCAGACATTATAACAGCTTGTTTTATAACATCATTTGAAATTTTAACTTTATGATAATCTTCATAATATTTTTTTATACCTTCAAGAATTCCAATTGAATCAGTAATAGAAGGTTCTTCAACAATGACAGGTTGAAATCTTCTCTCTAATGCACTATCTTTTTCAATATATTTACGATATTCTTTTAGAGTAGTTGTACCAATTAATTGAATTTCACCATTAGAAAGTGAAGGCTTTAAAATATTTGCAGCATTCATAGAATGTTCAGCATCACCTGCACCAATAATATTATGAATTTCATCTATTACTAAAATAATGTTGCCCAAAGATTTACATTCTTCAATAATAGATTTCATACGCGCTTCAAATTGACCTCTAAATTGAGTACCAGCTATTATTGCTGTCATATCTAACAAATATACTTCTTTATTTAATAATTTTGCAGGTACTTTTCCATTTGCAATTCTAATTGCTAAACCTTGAGCAATTGCAGTTTTGCCAACACCAGGTTCACCAATCAAACAAGGATTATTTTTACTACGACGATTTAGTATTTGAGTCATTCTTTGTATTTCTTTGTCTCTACCAATAACCATATCTAGTTGGCCATTTTTAGCTTTTTGAGTTAAATTAGTTCCATAGGTTTCTAAAGCTTTTTTACGTTTATCTTTTTTCTTTTCTACTTTAACTTTTTTCTTTTCATTAGAAGAATTATTTGAACTATCTTGGTTTTCTCCAAACATATTTGAAAAAATTGAGCCAAGAGGAATTGCGGCTCCAAAAATTGGAGTACCTTGTTCCATTTTTTCTAATTCTTCGGGATCCATATCATCTAATTGTTCTGAAAAAGAATCTAAGTCCATGTTTTCTGCAAGGTTGCTTACTATATTTTCAATTTGTTTGGTCATGTTATTCATGTCTTTTTCACTTAAATTTTTCAAAGGGTTAATTCCTTGCTTTTGAGCACATTCAAGACAGTAACCCTTAGATACTGATTTGCCTTCAGCATCCTTTTGGTTTAAAAATATAACTGCAGGATTTTTCCCACATATTGAGCATAATTCCATATGTTTTATATTATCTCCATTTCTTTTATGTCTAAAATTACACAATATATAATACATTAAATTGCTAAATAAGTCAATGAAAAGAGCTTGAAAATTCAATAAATTAAACGTGTTTATTATGCAATAAAAAACTTTAAAAAAATACTAGCTTTTTATTACGAAATGAGTTAATATAAAAGAAAGGAGAGGCAAGTATGAAAAATCAAAAAATTATTTTCATTTTAATAGGTGTATTTTGTTTTTTTGCATTAATAGCAGGCATATATGCACAGTTTTTTACAGGAAAGCGAGAAAATAATACAATTCAAAATTCTAATATAGGAACAAGTGATGACCAAAAACAGAAAACACAAGAGGAAATAAAAACTCAGTTCAAAGGTTTATTTAACAATAAACTTGTTGTGAGTGAAAATTTTGATCCAACAAATATACAAAAAATTGATACAACAAAAGACATCGTTTATTTTGCATATAATTATCAAGAACAGACTGAAAAATATGAAGTAGATATTCATTTGCCAGTTATAAATATTAAAGGAAATGTTGTAAATGAATTTAACAAAACAACTCAATCAATTTTTGCAAATGAGGCTTCAAATATTGTGAACAATAAATACAGTGAAAAAATAATATACAATGTAAATTATATAGCTAGCATAAATGAAAATATATTATCATTAGCAATTGAATCAACTTTTAAGCAAGGGGAGAATCCACAAAGAACAATTATTCAAACTTACAACTATGATATTGAAACAGGAGAAAAAATTGAATTAGTTGATATGCTAACAAAACGAAACATAATTCAAAGTGACTGCCAAAACAAAATATATCAAGTTGTAAATAAAGCGCAAGAAGAAGCTCAAATTTTGGTTAAGTCAGGGTACACCGTATATAACAGAAATATATCAGATGATATGTATAAGATTGCAGAGGTTTCAAACTTTTACTTAGGAGAAGACGGAGAATTATATATAATTTTTGCATATGGAAATAATAATTATACATCTGATATGGATATAGTATTATATGAATAGTAAAACCGTTTGCATATGGAATTCAAAATGATGAGAGGAATGTTGAATGACAAAAAATCTGCTTATAACAGAAAAACCATCTGTTGCTGTTGAATTTGCAAAAGTATTAAAATGTGGTGGAAACAGAAAAGATGGTTATATAGAATCGGACACATGGATTATTACTTGGTGTGTAGGTCATTTAGTAACAATGAGTTATCCAGAAAAATATGATGAAAATTTAAAATTTTGGAGATTGGATACATTACCATTTATGCCAAAAGAATATAAGTATGAAGTGATACCAAGTGTTGAAAAACAATTTAACATAGTAAAAAGCCTACTTCAGAGAGAAGATGTAGGCTGTATTTATGTTGCAACTGACTCTGGACGTGAAGGTGAATATATTTATAGATTAGTAGAAAATCAAGTAGGCGTAACAGGTAAACAAAGAAAAAGAGTATGGATAGATTCACAAACAGAGGAAGAAATAAACAGAGGAATAAAAGAAGCAAAGGACTTATCAGAATATGACAGTTTGTGTGATTCAGCATACTTAAGAGCAAAAGAAGATTATTTAATAGGCATTAACTTCTCAAGACTTTTGTCAATTATATATGGTAGAAGAATGGCAAAAGATATTGGAGAAGAAAAGGTATCGATTTCAGTTGGAAGAGTAATGACTTGTGTGCTAGGAATGGTTGTGCAAAGAGAAAGAGAAATTAGAAATTTTGTCAAGACACCATATTATAGAGTTATAGGAACTTTTGGAGAAGAAAAATCTTCTTTTAATGCGGAGTGGAAGGTTACAGAAAAATCAAGAATGTGGGAATCACCAAAACTATATAATGAAAATGGCTTTAAGAAAGAAAATGAAGCTAAAGATTTTATTTTGTCATTAAAAGATAAGAAAGCAATAATAACAGAAGTAAAAAAATCCAAAACAAAGGAAAATGCCCCTTTATTATTTAATTTAGCTGAAATACAAAATGAGTCGACAAGAAGATTTAAAATAAAACCAGATCAAACATTAGAAATAATACAAAATTTATATGAAAAAAAATTAGTAACATATCCAAGAACAGATGCAAGAGTTTTATCAACAGCTGTGGCAAAAGTTATATCTAAAAACCTAAATGGAATAGCAAAAGGATTTAAAGATGAAGAGATTCAAGGATATATTAAAAAGATGGTAGATGAAAAATATTCTACTGATCTGATAAAAACAAAATATGTAAATGATAGTAAAATAACAGATCACTATGCAATTATTCCAACTGGGCAAGGATTTGAAAACTATGATGCTTTGCCAGATTTGCAAAAACAAATGTATAAACTAATAGTAAAAAGATTTTTGAGTATATTTTATCCACCTGCTGAATATAGCAAAATATCTGTTACAATAGAAGTTGAAAATGAGCAGTTTTCAGCAAGTGGAAGAGTATGTGAAAAATTAGGCTATTTAGAAGTGGCTAAAAATGATACAAAAAAAGAAAGTTCTGATGAACAGCCGGATGAGCAAAATAATTTGGAAGTATTGAGAAACTTAAAAAAAGGAGAAGAAATAGGCGTATTAAATTATGAAACTAAAACTTCGGAAACTTCTCCACCTAGTAGGTATAATTCGGGATCAATGATACTTGCAATGGAAAATGCAGGAAAACTAATAGAAGAGGAAGAATTAAGAGAGCAGATTAAGGGAGCAGGAATTGGCACTAGTGCAACAAGGGCAGAGATTATGAAAAAACTAGAAAGAATAGGATATATTGCAATAAATACTAAAACACAAATCATAACACCTACTGAAAAGGGAGAAAAAATATATGACGTAGTGTTTATGTCTATGCCAGATATGTTAAACCCAAAATTAACTGCAAGTTGGGAAAAAGGACTTGAAATGGTATCAAGTAAACAAATTGAACCAAATGAATTTATGACAAAATTAGAAGCATACATAAATAGTAAAATCGATAAATTAGTAGTAAGAAGATAGAGAACTTTAGAAGTTCTCTATTTTTATGTATATTCACACTTTATGCAAACTAGACATAAGATATAGCAAAAATAAAATAGAAAGGGTGAATAAAATGTCTAGTTACATAATAGAAGGAGGCAGAAAGCTAGAAGGAGAAGTTACAGTATCAGGCTCGAAAAATGCCTCACTACCAATTATAGCAGCCAGCATATTAAATCCAGGAATTACAAGATTATATAATGTTCCAAATATACATGATACACAAATTACATTAGAAATATTGAAGTATTTAGGATGTAAAATTAAAAAGAATAAAGGAAAAATAGAAATAAATAGTAAAAAAATTAACAAAAGAGAGATTCCAGAGCACTTAATGAGCCAAATGAGGTCTACAGTTGTACTTGCAGGAGCAATACTTGGCAGATTTAAAGAAGCAAAGTTTTCTTATCCAGGAGGGTGTGATATAGGTGCAAGACCAATAGATTTACATTTATCAGCGTTTAAAAAATTAGGAGTAAATATTGTTGAGGATTCTGGTTTTATTATATGTAAAGCTGATAGAATAATAGGAGCAAATATTGACTTGGATTTTCCAAGTGTGGGAGCGACTGAAAATATTATACTTGCTTCAATATATGCAGAAGGAACAACACAAATAACAAATGCAGCTATGGAACCAGAAATTGTAGATTTGGCAAAATGTTTAAATAAAATGGGAGCTAAAATCACAGGCGCTGGAACAAACATTGTAAAAATTACGGGAATACAAAAATTAAAAGATATTGGATACAAAGTTATGCAAGATAGAATCGAAGCAGGAACTTTACTATGTGCAGGAGCAATTACGGGTGGAAATATTTGTATTAACTATAGAACACCTGAGCATATCACTCCTATTTTAAATAAACTTGAAGAAGCGGGATGTAATATAGAAGTTGGAAAAAACAAAATATATTTACATTCACCTAAAAAACTAAAAGCAGTTAATATAAAAACAATGCCATATCCAGGGTTCCCAACAGATATGCAATCGATATTTGCTAGTACATTAACTATGGCTAAGGGAACTTCAGTAATTGTTGAAAACATATTTGAAAATAGGTATAGATACACTGCAGAACTCAACAAAATGGGAGCTAAAATTACTACAGAAGGTAAAACAGCGGTTATAAAAGGAGTAAGAAAACTGTCAGGAGCAACAGTTAAAAGTACAGACCTAAGAGGTGGAGCATGCATGATGTTGGCAGGACTATCGGCAAAGGGAAGCACTACGGTAACTAACATAGAATATATATTAAGAGGATATGAAAACTTGGATCAAAAATTAAATAGTTTGGGAGCAAAAATTACTATACAAAAAGATTAAAAATATTACAAAAGGGACTAGATTTATTATATTCAAATATGATAAAATGTACACGTATAATATGGAATATTATACGTGCTTTTAAAGTGCAAAATTTGGGTTAATTGAGTGAGTTGTTAAAGAAGGTGAAGAGAAGAATGGCAAAAAAAACAAATAAAAATTCAAAAAAAACGCAAAAAGATACCTTTGATGTAGATAATGAAATAATTATTGGAATTAAAACTTTACCTGAGCCAGAAAAAAAGAAGGAAAAAAGGAATAACAAAAAGAAAAATTATAAAAAAACAACTAAAACGAAATCATCTAAGAAAAAAAATAATGACGAAATAGAACTGAAATTAGGAATTGAAGATGATGAAATAAAACCTAGAAAGAAAAATGTAAAGCCTAAAAACAAAAAGCTAACCAAAAAACAAGAAATTGCTATGAAAAAAAGAAAAAAAGTTTTTAGACTGATAAAATGGACAACTCTTGTATTTTTAATAATAGGTGGGGGAATATATTTTCTTTTATCACCGTTTTTTAACATAAAGGAAATTACTACAAGTGGAAATCAGAAATTAACTAATGAAGAAATTATAAGCTTGTCACAAATACAACTAGATGAAAATATTTTTAAAATTATAAAAAGTAATGTTGAAAAAAATATAAAGCAAAATGCTTATGTTGAAAATGTAAAAATAAAAAGGGAACTTCCAAACAAAGTAACTATTACAATAGAAGAAAGAACGCCATCATATGTTATAACTTTTGCAAACGCATATGCATATATAAACAATCAAGGATATTTTCTTGAAATATCAAAGAATAATTTAAATCTTCCAATAATAACAGGGTATTTAACAAAAGAGGAAGATATACAAACAGGAAAAAGACTATGTATAGAGGATCTCCAAAAATTAGATGATGTATTGCAAATAATGAAATCGGCTGAAAGTAATGAGATTGCCAGTCTAGTAACAAAAATAAACATATCAGATAAACAGGATTATGTATTAGAATTGAAGGAAGAAAATAAAACGGTTCACGTAGGAGATACATCAAACTTAAGTACCAAGATGCTTTATATAAAAAGCATTTTAGAACAAAACAAAAATATAGAAGGGGAAATATTAGTAAATACTAATTTGAATAATAAAGGAGCAATATTTAGGAAAAAAGTATAGGGAGGAAAGGATGAATAAAAAACAAATATCTATAACATTAGGAATAATGTGCTTTATACTTACAGTTGCAATATGCATTCAGTTAAAAACAATAGAAAATACAACGACAACAGTGTCACAATCACTTAAGGAAAATGGGTTAAGAGATGAGGTCTTGAAATGGAAAGAAAAATATGATAATGCATATGCAGAGCTTACATATTCTACGAAAGAGCTAGAAGATGTTAGAAAACAAGCAACTCAAAATGACACAAAATCATTAGCAAAACAAGAAGAAATAAAGCAAAATAATATGCTACTTGGATTATATGAAGTTAAAGGAGAAGGCATACAAATTAAACTCGCAGACAACAATACAGGAATATTAAAAAATGGAAACGAAGCATTTGACTTAAGCGCTCAACTTGTTCATTATGATGATTTAATAGAGGTAATAAATGCACTAAATAATGCTGGCGCAGAGGCAATATCAATAAATGGACAAAGAATTATTCAAACAACTGCAATAACCTGTGAGGGAAATGTAATAAAAATAAATGGACAAAAAGTTAGCTCACCATTTACAATTAAGGCAATTGGTTCACAAGGACTTTTATATGGTTCACTTACAATGATTGGTGGATACTTATACATTCTAGACGAAGCAGGAGTTATTGTTGAAGTTAATCAACTAGACGATTTAACAGTTGAAAAATATACAGGTGTAATTAATTATAAATATGTAAGAAATGAAAAATAGAGGTGATACCTTTGAAAAAAGAAAAAAAGAACAAGCTCATAATGACTATAATAATTGGTGGAGTTTGCTTAATACTTTTTGCAGTAATGTTTATGCAGTTTAGAACAATTGAAGAAACTGACATAACAGCAATTGAAAATATGAGAGAAGCTGAACTTAGAACAGCTATTTCAGAATGGAAAAGTAAATATGAAGAGACAACAGAACAGTTAGAAGTAAACCAAAAATCAATTAATGAGTACAAACAAAAATTAGGAAAAAATGAAGAAGCATCAGAACTTGTTGATAATGATTTAAAAGAGTCAAATATGATTTTAGGAAAGACAGATGTATATGGAGAAGGCGTAACAATAACGCTTTCTAATAGTGACGAGAGAGAAGTAAAATATAGAGATTTAATAGAATTAATAAACGAATTAAGATATGCTGGTGCTGAGGCAATTTCAATAAATGATGTAAGGGTAATAAGTTCTACATATATAGCACAACCAGACGGTGTATTAATTTTAGTCAATGGACAAAGAATATCATCACCATATGTTATAAAAGCAATTGGAAATCAAACATATTTATCAAGTACATTAAGCTTAAGGGATAGTGGATATATTGATAAAGCAAGAGCTGTAGGACTAAATATTAAGTTAGAAACAGGAAAAAACATAAAAATATTAAAGTATAGTGGAGACATGAATATAAAATACATGAAGGAAGGAGTAATTGAATAATGATTTTTATTGCAATTGTAATTGGATGTATTTTAGGAGCTGTGATAGGAATTTATGCACCAATAGTACCATATACATATTCAGGATACTTAGCTATTGCTATTATTGCCGCTTTAGACTCGGTGTTTGGAGGAATATCAGCGACATTAAAAAAGAATTTTGATTTAAAAATATTTGTAACAGGATTTTTCGGAAATGCAATTTTATCTATATTACTAACATATTTAGGTCAAAAGCTTAATGTGGATATATACTTAGCTGCAATAGTTGTGTTTGTTGGCAGAATGTTTAATAATTTAGCAATCATAAGAAGGTACTATTTAGACAAGTTAGACCATAAAAATACAAAAGAAAACAATGTTTCATAAATGTTACGAATTTATTACAAAAATATTACAAATCTATTGACTTTTTTTTCAAAATGTAATATTCTTTAGACATCGAAAAACAGATGACAAACAATCTTTAGGAGAAGCAAAATTGGAGGAATGAACTTTGGCAATTGGAGATATAATTGTTGGAATTGACATTGGAACTTCAAAGGTTAGTCTAGTAATTGGAGAAGTTAATAATTTTAATCAAATAGAAGTCATTTGTACAACTACCCATAAATGCAATGGAATAAGAAAAGGGAAAATTGTAGATGAAAACGAAATAGCAAGTTCTATTCATCATTTAATAAAAGATGCAGAATCAGAAACTGACTTGAAAATTAATTCAGCATATGTTACTATACCAGGTAAGTATGTTACAATAGTACAAAACAGTGTAATAAAAGAGGCAAAAGATAAATATGCAGGAATATCTGCTAAAGATGTTGTCTCAGGAATAATGCAAGTTAAAGATATAGATGTTCCAGAAGGTAAACAAATTATTGATATAATTGAAAACCAGTTTGTTTTAGAAAATGGAAGAGTTGTTTCTGATCCAATAGGAAACTTAAGTGGAAGTTTTACTTTAAAGGCAGAAGTAATTTTGGCAGATAAAGATTACATGAAACAAATAGCATCTATATTTAAAAAAGTAAATTTGGATATTGATGGGCTAGTTCCGATTACATTAGCACAAAGAACATTGGCATTAGACTCTAATGAATTAAATGATAATGTTATGCTTTTGGATATTGGAGCAGGAAATACTGAAATAGGAGTATTTGATGGAAAGAGCTTTATTTATACTAATACAATTCCATTAGGAGGAGACAACATTACAAACGATATTGCATTAGTTTTAAATATTAGCGAAGAAGAAGCAGAAAAACTAAAAAAACAATATGGTTTAGCATTAAAATCATTTATAGATAATGATAATGAAATTTTACTTACAACTTGTAAAGACGAAAACAGTAAAAAAGTAATAAAAAGCTCTCAATTAATTGAAATTATGGAAGCAAGAATAGAAGAAATCTTCACAATAGTTAATAAAGATATTACTGCACAAGGAATAAAATCAAAAATAAATAATGTTATTTTAACAGGTCAAGGAATTACAAATATAAGCAAAAGTGATGTTGCAGGAAAAATCACATTAAATATTCCAGTTAAAATTGCAACAGGACGATTGATCAGCGTAGTTAGACCTGAATACAGAACAGCGTATGCATTAGTAAGATATGTGGCATCAAGACCATTTGCAAAAACTGTAGGAAGCAGTATAGATACTAACTCAAATGAAAATATATTAAAAAACATAATGGAAAAAATTAAAGAGTTCTTTTATTCATAGATTTTAATTTTAAAATATAAGTTAATAAAAATTAGGAGGAATGAACAATATGTTAATGGATAACAACAGTGACGAAAACGCAATGCTAGACGGAACAGCTACTATCAAGGTAATTGGTGTAGGCGGAGCAGGAAATAATGCTGTAAACAGAATGGTTGAATCAGGAATAAGAAATGTAGAATTTATTGCAGTTAATACAGATAGACAAGCTTTATTATTATCAAAAGCAGCATCAAAAATTCAAATAGGAGAAAAAATCACAAGAGGATTAGGAGCAGGAGCTAACCCAGATATTGGAGCTCAAGCTGCAGAAGAAAGCAAAACAGAAATAGCTGAAGCTTTACGCGGAGCAGACATGGTATTTGTTACAGCTGGAATGGGTGGAGGAACAGGTACAGGAGCAGCACCAATAGTTGCGGCTGCTGCCAAAGAAATGGGAATCCTTACAATAGGTGTAGTAACTAAACCATTTACATTTGAAGGTAAAAAAAGATTATCACAAGCAGAACGCGGAATTGAAAGTTTAAAAGGTAAAGTCGATACATTAGTTGTAATTCCAAATGACAAACTATTACAAGTAATCGATAGAAAAACATCAATAGTAGAAGCTTTTAAAATGGCTGATGATGTATTAAGACAAGGCGTACAAGGTATTTCTGATTTGATTGCAATTCCTGGTTTAGTTAACTTAGATTTTGCAGATGTAAAAACTATAATGCTAAATACTGGAATGGCTCATATGGGAATTGGTAGAGCATCTGGAGAAAATAGAGCAGAAGACGCAGCAAAACAAGCAGTACAAAGCCCACTATTAGAAACATCAATTGAAGGAGCAAGAGGAGTTATTATAAATATAACTGGTGGAACAAACCTTGGTCTACATGAAGTAAATACAGCAGCTGAATTAATCCAAAGAAGTGTTGATCCAGAAGCTAATATCATATTTGGTGCGGTTATAGATGAAAGTCTTGATGAAGATATAGTAATCACTGTTATTGCTACAGGATTTGAAAAAGAAGAAGGACCTTTGTCAGGAACAATGGCAGTAGGAGATATTATAGACAGAGCATGGGATAAAAAACTAAATTCTATTCCAACAACAACAGATAATTCAAATTCACAAGAAAATTTAGACATTCCAACTTTTTTAAGAAGAAAATAAGATAAAAATAAATAAAAATGCAAACTCATAAAAGAGTTTGCATTTTTTTGTAGAATATTTCTCTTTTTCTCCAACATGAAATGACATACTTTTTAAACACAAAGTAGTATAATTCTTTGTATTCTAAGAAAATAAATTATGTAAAGGAAACATATATGACTATATATTTGGATGTTGTACTTTTAGAAAATGTGTGCATGAATTATATAATTTTGTTTGCAACAAGTTACATTATGAAAGTAAAAATTAAACAATGGAAAGTATTATTATCTAGCTTGATTCGGTGGATGTTATGCGGTAGTAGCATACTTAAATATATTACAAATATATTCAAATATAGTGGCTAAAGTCCTTTTATCAATTATTATGGTGTATATCACATTAGAAGCAAATTCAATAAAAAAATTATTCAAACAATTAATAGTATTTTATCTAGTATCATTTTCATTTGGAGGATGTGCGTTTGCACTATTGTACTTTGTAAGACCACAAGATGTATTAATAAAAAACGGAGTATATATAGGAACATATCCAATTAAAATAGCACTATTAGGAGGAGTAATAGGTTTTGTAATTACACAAATGGCTTTCAAAATTGTAAAGTCAAAAATAAAAAAGAAAGATGTTATATATAAAATAAAAATAAAAATATTTGAAAAGGAGCAAATAGTAAATGCAATATTAGATACAGGAAATTTTCTAAAAGATCCAATAACAAAAATGCCAGTTATAATAGTTGAAAAAGCAGAATTATATTCTATTTTACCAAAAGAATTATTAGACAACATTGACAGTATAATAGGAGGTGAAAGAGAAGATTTTATTAACAGTGCAGAAGAAAATAAATACTTAAACAAACTAAAAATAATACCGTTTTCCTCAATAGGTAAACAAAATGGAATAATGGTAGGGATAAAGGCAGATGAAGTAACAATATTACATGAGGAATCTGAAAACAGAAAAAATGTGATTATTGGTATTTCATCACAAAAATTAGGAAATCATTATTCTGCATTATTTGGATTAGATTTGTTAGAAAGGAGTGAAGAAAATGAATTTATTGCAGATTCTAAAAGATAGTATTAATACTATTTATGTTAAATACATTGGCAATAATATAGAAGATAATTTACCAATTTATTATATAGGGGGAAGTCAAACATTACCACCACCCTTAACTAATGAAGAAGAAAATGAAATATTAGAAAAGCTGTCTAATGGAGATGAAACAGTTAGACAAACTTTAGTAGAAAGAAATTTAAGACTTGTTGTATATATTGCAAAAAAATTTGAAAATACGGGTGTGGGCATAGAAGACTTAATATCAATAGGGACAATAGGACTTATGAAAGCAATAAATACGTTTAATACAGAAAAAAACATAAAATTGGCTACATATGCTTCCAGATGCATAGAAAATGAAATATTAATGTATCTGAGAAGAAGTAATAAAATAAAAGGAGAGATATCAATTGATGAACCATTAAATCAAGATGGAGATGGAAATGAATTATTGTTATCTGATATACTTGGAACTGATCCAGACGTTACATCTAGACAAATTGAAGATGAGGTCGATAAAACACTACTTAGAACATCAATAGAAAGATTAAATAATAGAGAAAGAAATATAATGGAACTTAGATTTGGTTTTATAAGTGGAAAGGAAAAAACACAGAAAGAAGTTGCCGATATGCTACGGAATATCGCAAAGTTATATATCTAGGTTAGAAAAAAAGATAATAAATAAGATGAAAAAAGAAATTATTAGCAAAACAGGCTAGAAAATGTCGCATAATAGAACACTTTAGTTGAATATAAGTAACTTACATTGGAAATAATTAAATTAATAAATTTATTTCCAAGAGGAGTTATTAAATATGGAAAAAGTAGAGATTACAGGAGTAAATACAAATAACCTTCCGTTGTTATCAACTAAAGAAAAAGAAGAATTAATGATTAAAATAAAAGAAGGAGATAATAATGCAAGAGAAAAATTTATTCAAGGAAATCTAAGACTGGTATTAAGTATTATAAAAAGATTTTATAGTAAAGGTGAAAATTTGGATGACTTGTTTCAAGTTGGATGTATTGGTCTAATAAAATCAATAGATAATTTTGATATAAATCAAAATGTACAATTTTCAACTTATGCAGTGCCAATGATAGTTGGCGAAATTAGAAGATATTTAAGAGATAATAATACAATAAGAGTGAGTCGATCAATGAGAGATTTAGCATACAAAACATTAGGAATAAAAGAGAGAATTTATAAAGAGGAACAAAGAGACGCAACAATAGAAGAAATTGCTAAAGAATTAAATGCAACTAAAGAAGATATAATAATGAGCTTAGATGCTATTCAAGAGCCTATTTCGCTCCAAGAACCTGCATATAGTGAAAACACGGAAAACATATATATAATAGATCAAGTAAGCGATAAAAAAAATACAGATGAGTTATGGACTCAAAATTTGGCAATTGCCGAATCGATGAAAAAACTGAGTGAAAAAGAAAAAATGATTATAAATAAAAGATTTTTTGAAGGAAGAACTCAAATGGAAGTTGCAGATGAAATAGGAATATCACAAGCACAAGTATCGAGGCTAGAAAGAACAGCAATTAATCATATTAAAAGAATATACAGATAATAAAGTTATTATAAATATGTAAAAAGTAAAAAGTTCAATGCTTTTTACTTTTTGCTTTATTGAAAACTATAAGTCCGTCAAATGTATTTTTAAACATATAAAAGCATATTATATAAAAGAACTAATATGGGAGGAAAAGTATGGGACAAAAAGGAATGGATTTTAAACATAAAGAAGTAATAAATATAAAAGACGGAAGAAGATTAGGATTTGTACAAGATGTATGTGCTGATTTAGAAACAGGGACAATTAAATCTATAATTGTTCCTGGAAGCAATAAATTATTAAGTTTTATATCATCTAGTAATGATATTGTAATACAATGGCAGGACATAAAATGCATAGGAGATGACGTTATATTAGTTGAAATATAAAAAAACTTAAAAAAATACAAAAATCTACAAAAAATATGTTGACTTTATTTATAGAATGTGGTAATATAAATAAAGTTACTACTTAAGCAAAAAACACATAGAAAATTGTGGATTAAAAGTAAATTAGTAAAGAAAATTCAAACAAGGAATAGCATCGATACTAATTTATTATTTTGCGCCAAAAACACTTTAAAAACTTTTTGAAAAATATTTTAAAAAGGTGTTGACATTTAATAAATAAAGTAGTAAAATAACATTCGTTCACATTAAAACAGTGAACAAAAGCACATTGAAAAGTAAACAATAAACCTTTGAGAAACCAAAATAATAAAGGA
>ERZ827512.1275-NODE-1275-length-26062-cov-4.114200_pt1 | contig 26062 bp, 24 predicted proteins | sample MGYA00519916_ERZ827512 | MGnify/ENA primary metagenome ERZ827512 (study PRJEB31778, sample SAMEA3449335) | human gut metagenome | biome: human gut; feature: human-associated habitat; material: faeces | place: United Kingdom | collected 2010/2012 ... | reverse complement strand
CCCTAAGGATGCATTAGAGAGTACTCTTAGACTTAAGGATATGCAGAAACCATATAGCAAGCATGATATTGAGTATTTGGCAGACAAATTCTCTGTCAGCAAAGAAGTAATTATTCGCCGCTTGCTGGATACTGGACACATTGACGATATCGTTTATGAAACATATGCCGATGAATTCCGGCGTGATATAGAAATGCAGAAGGAAGAACGCAAAATTGCCAAACAGGAAGGCAGAACCCTACCGGGTCCAAAGAAAGTCGTATCTCGTGAGGCGATCGATAGAACCAGTGCGGCTGTTTGCAAGGTTCTGTGCCACGGATATGGAAATGACATTTATAGCAAGCAGGATATCGCCCGTCATTTGGGTATTTCACAGAAACATTTCAATAAGTTTTTGATGGAGGTGGTATCATGGAGCAACTGAGACTTTTTCCGTTTCCATATAAATATATAATCGATTCTTCCTCCATATTTTCTCAAAAGCCCGACGAACCTAATAGACGTCGTGTGTATAAAGGCCTCTGGCAAAATATCGATAATTTTGTTAAAGAACAGGTCATTGTTACCTGCTCTGAGATAGAATCTGAAATCAAAGACGATGAATTAGTAGATTGGCTACATCGTCAGCAGTGTCAGGTATTACCCATTACAGATTCTATACAGGAAAATGTACGAAAAATTGTGAACGAGCACCCCGACCTGATCGATTTTTCTAAATGTAAATCTTCTGGCGACGCTTTCTTAATTGCAACTGCAATGGAATATGGTTTGACAGTGATAACAGAGGAAAAGAAAAACTCTCCCAAGAAGATACCGGCTGTTTGCAAATCATATAACATTCCTTGTGTTAATATCACGGAATTGTGTACAGAAGAGAAGTGGGAATTTTGATATTTCATTACTGAAAAGTCCTTTTACAAGACACTTGGTACGCGATTATTTGTATAGTGAAATTCTCATCGGAGGATGGGCGTTATGAAGAAGCATTACGGAAAGTGCGCGCTCTGCGGGAAGGAATGCGAATTAACCTTCGAACATATCCCGCCTAAAGGGGCTTTTAACTCAAGGCCGGCTCGGCCGGTTTCAGGAACGGAGATTTTCAAAGAAGAGCATCTAAATGATGATTCCCGTATGCCTTGGGACACAACGGGTATGCATTACGATAATCAACAGCAAGGCATGGGGCGATATAGCCTGTGCGACTCTTGTAACAACAGCACCGGAAACTGGTACGGAGATGCTTACGTTACTTTTGCAAGAACAGTGCATACCGCAATGCAGAATCATACGGCAGATGATCCTAACAGAATTGGCTTCAAGGATGCCTATCCTTTACGAATTATCAAGCAAAATTTATCAATGTTTTGCTCTATCTTGCGCCCGGATGATCCACGAATGGATGAAATACGTAATTTTGTGTTAGATAAGAATGCGGTGGGGTTAGATAAAAAGAGGTATAAACTATGCCTTTATTTTACTAACACTACTGTAATGAAGCATTCTGGATTAACTATCGTTTTATGGGGTGATTTGTCAAATCTCAAGCCAATGGCTATGGCTGAAATAACAGCTTATCCTATAGGGGCTATTTTATATTTTGATCCAACAGAAACATGGGAATACCAAGGCACAGATATTATGGAGTGTGCCGATTTCGCGTATGAGGATAAAGCTGATATTATTTTCCCTTGGATCATTAAAGAAATGAATGATATTTATCCTGAGACATTTCGAAGCCGCGACGAAATACGAGAATGCATAAAACAAAATACCGAAGGTGATAGTTGATTTGGAAAACGCTCCGTGTCAAGAAAATAGCAACGGCATTTTCTTAGCAAGCATCGCCTTTTGACGGCAACTATGATTTTGGGAGCACCCAAACCCGCATATATTGGGCATATTACCACGATGAATATAAAACTGATCGGAGATTTATTATGATAAAGAAAATTGTAATGAGGCGATGTGCAACATACAATGACACAGGAATTGTAATCGATGATTGTGACAGGGTAAATTTTATATATGGTCACAACGGTAGTGGCAAATCAACGATCAGTAATTTCTTAAACGATTTACAATGCCCGAGATTCCACGATTGTTCTATCGTATGGGATTCAAACATAGAGTCTCATATTTTGGTATATAACAAGTGGTTTAGAGAACGAAACCTTCAGGCAACAGACATACCTGGCGTGTTTACGCTAGGCGAAGCAACTGCAGAACAGCTTGCTGAACTGAAACGGTTGCAAGAGAAACGAAAGCAAAGAGAAAAAGAATATCGTAATTATCGCACAAATTTGGATACAAAAAAGCAGGAAGAGACGGCTCTTTTAGCATCTTATGAAAGTGCGGTTTGGGAGCAAATTTTCAAAAGAAATGACGCGATGTTCAAAGAGGCATTTACCGGATATCGAAATAAAAAAGCTTCTTTTTTTAGTCGGATCAGACGTGTTTACAGTACAGGAACCCAGCCAGCAAAGACACGATCAGAGATAGAAGTAGCAGTTCAAACATTGTTTGGTGAAAAACCAGAGCGCCAATTGCTTATTCAATGTCCATCGTTCAATGATTCATTTGAGGTTGAATCTCATGAGCTATGGGGAAAAGTTATTGTAGGCAACAAGAACGTAAACATTGCCGGATTAATTGAATCGCTTAACATGTCGGACTGGGTCAAAGTTGGTCAAGCCCATATTCGGGATACAGGAATCTGTCCTTTTTGCCAAAACAAAACCATAACAACAGATCTTAACGCACAATTCAGCAGATACTTTAGTGGTGAATATGAACGGCAGATAGCATTACTTAATTCATTAGAGGTACGCTACAGTTTTTTTGTTAAAACAATAGCCGAAAGCCTTAAGTCGATACTGGATACAATTAAGATTTTGCCGCTTGAAATTGACTTTTCATCGCTCGAAGCACAAATCGCGCTATATTTATCATTATTGAACAAGAACCAAACTATCATCTCCTCGAAAAAATCCGAGCCCAGTCGTATATTCACTGTAGAAACTTCAGCAAAGGCGGCAGAAGAGATTGCCAAATTGATTGCTGAGGTTAACGAAAAAATCAGTATCCATAATACGCTGGTAGATAATTACAAGCGTGAAAGAGACGCCTTAATTGAAGAGGTCTGGAAACTCGTTGTATTTGAAAATGGAACAATTCTTTCAGAATATGAAAAACAACTTGTAGATATTGGAAAAGCTATTTCTTCATTATCGTCAAGCATTAACACATCGAAAGATCTTTTGGCCGACCTCGATCAGCGTATTGTTGAAGTTAACACACATATAACAAGCGTTCAGCCAACAGTTGATGCTATAAACAGGTCACTTAAAGCGTATGGTTTTGAAGGTTTTAGTATTGTTCCATCCCCTGTAGACCCCAATCGTTACCAAATCAAGCGCCCTAATGGGGATATTGCAACAGAAACACTCAGTGAAGGTGAAGAAACATTTATATCATTTTTGTACTTTGTATATATGACACAAGGTGGTATAAATCACGAAGCGATATCACAGCATAAAATCATTGTGATTGATGATCCTATTTGCAGTTTGGATAGTTCCATCCTAATATGTAGTTAGTTCGCTGGTGCGTGACTTGATTTCGCAAACAAAAAAAGGAATGAACAACATAGACCAATTATTTGTTTTAACACATAACGTTTATTTCCATAAGGAGATAACGTTCATTGATGGAAGGGACAAAGAGGATTCAAAAACAAAGTTTTGGGTGTTAAAGAAAAAAGACGAAGTTTCCTCTTGCACGTCTTATGAACGGAAAAATCCTTTTAAAACAACATATGCGCTTTTGTGGTCCGAAATTAAAGAAAACAGTGGAGCAACCGCCGTTTCACTCCAAAATGCAATGAGAAGAATTCTTGAAAATTTCTTCGGTACATTAGGCAATACCAGTAGTAATGTGATCTTAGATTATTTTAATACACTCGAAGAACGTGCTATTTGCCGTTCGTTATTTAGCTGGCCAACGATGGATCTCATTCCATACCCGATGACTTGGAATTCAGCGAAAATACAGATTCGCCAGATAAGTACAGAAAGGTATTTAAGGATATTTTCTATAAAACGCATAACGAGTATCACTATGATCGAATGATGGAATAACAACACCGGGCGGCTCGGATGAGCCGCCCGGCGCTATTTGGTATGATGATTAGTTTTTGTTGCGGGTGGGGATGGCGAGGAGTTTTCGCACGCGCAGTTCCAACTGCTGCTCAATCGCAGCGAGGTGTTCCTCAGGGAGATTGACGCTCGGGTGTCTCTTGAACTTAAACCCGATCATACGACGAAGCTGTTCCTTTTGCTTGGCGCCCATTACCTCCGCGCAGACCTCCTCAAAAGAGATGTTGTACGGATTTGAGCGCGTCTTGGCGTATTCGGCAAGGTTTGGAATATCGTCTCTGCCGGCATAACAAAACAGCGAAAGTCCGTTATCAAAAATCGGCGCCGGAGCAATGACTTCACCTGTGTGGTTGTCGCGGAGAACACCAAAGTTTCCGAAGTGCCGATCCTCATTATAGATCAGTGCATCAAATACCAACATACTGCGAATTTGCTCGGCGAAATCCTTGCCCATGGAATCGTAATATTCCAGGCATTTTTGAATGCCGCCCGATTTGACAATTCTGCCGATGGGGATATAGGATACGTCGCGGCTTGTAAACAGCGCGCACTTGGAGGCCGTGATACCCTTCCAGTTTTCAAGCTCGTAATGTACCGCATTCAGACGCATTGTTTCGGCAATCTGAGAGGCGTAATATTCGCAGTACGGCTCGCGCCCGGCATTGGAAGCACCGGAGGTGCCGCCTTTGTAAAGATAGATGCCGTCGTTCTCAATATAGCGCCACGCTTTCGGCAGCATACCGTTGGTCGTCAGTTCCGGAGAGGTGGTAAAGGCCTGCTTGCTTTGCCCGGCGCCGGTGTACGCAACCAATGCCAACATCTCGGAAAAGCGGTTCTCATAAAGATTATACTGCGCAAAGGTTCCCTCGAACCCATCAGGTACAACCCAGTAGCTGTCATTCAGGGACAGGCCCTTGCAGACGTCGATAATTCCCTTGGTGTCGTTGTGACTCAGTCCCAAGGTCTTCAGGATTTCATCCACATAGGTACGGTTCTTCGGAATCACCCGTCGCTCCAGCCATTTAATGATACCCTCATTGGTTTGCTCCATGTCAAGGGGCATAAGGTGGCTGTGTTCCGTATTGACAGAGAGGATTTCGGCAACAAGGCCTTCCAATCCGCGTTTTTCCATGGAAAAACGAATCAATTCCGTATCATAAATACGAAGGCTGTAAATATTGCTCATGATTTCCTCCTTATCTTCCAGTAATAGTGTAATATCCTTGTCCAGCGCCGCTGTTATTTTCAGAAGCATATCCAGGGTTGGGTTTTGTGCGCCGCTTTCTAGACGGCAAATATTGGAACGCTGGGTTCCTATCATACGTGCAAGCTCAGCCTGGGAAATACCTTTTTCCAATCTCGCTTCCACAAGTTGGGCAATAATTTCTCTTCTCTTTTGCTGTTCATCCATAGCCAATTTCCTCCGCAAAAGAATTCTACGCGTATTATGTTATCATAAATGATAACATTTTTCAAGTCTTTTTGCGTAATATTTCAGTATCCATCGAAAAAGACTCACCGGGCGGCTCGGATGAGTCGCTCGGCGCTACTTTTATTTGGTTAATTTTTGTATCAGGCCGTCGATATCTACCGGATCAATGTGATGCGAAATCGCTTTGTTGCGAAAGTGGAGTAAGGCTGTGAGCGCCAGACTGCGCTCGGCAGCAGTGAGGATGATATAATACCCGGTGCGTTTACAGCGCATATCGGCCTCTCCTTTCGTGTTGGACGGCCGGGGTGTATTGCATCAGCCGATAGAGCTCCATTTTTGCCTGGAAGCGTTTCTGCGCCTCCAGAGCGACCTCTGTCAGCGCCGCTGTATCCTTCTCCCACGCGGCAATGCCGCGGTTGTAGGCGCCGCGCCGCTTGTCGTCAATGATGAACGGATCGACACCTTGACGCAGACACTCCTTGAGAATTAAAACGCGTCCCACGCGGCCGTTATAATCTTCGAAAGGGTGAATCAGTTCAAATCGCGCGTGGAAGTCCAGGATACCATTAAAGTCTGCCTTGCGCTTCTCGTAATTCTTAATCAGTTCTCCCAATTGGCCGGTAATCTGTTTTGCGGGTGCACCCGGCTTTGCATCCTTTGTGCGGAACTCGCCGAGGCCGGTCCTGTGCTTGCGGTCTGAAAATGTTCCGTAGGTGAGCAGGTGGTGCAGCTTCTTGATGTAGTTTGCAGACAGCGGCGTCATAATCGTTTCCATTATGTGGTTCACACAGAGAAAGTGATTCAGGATTTCAATCAAATCGTTCACCTTCACAGGCTCAAAGGTGGTAGCGATTTTGTTGGTCCGGTACACCTCCTGCACCTGCTGCATGGTCAGCCGATTGCTGGCCATACGGGAGGAACTGTATGCCAGGTAGACCTGTATGTACTCGTAAAGTCCATAGTGATAGTTCTTCTGGTTATGATATGCCATTCGTTTGGCAAAGCGCGGCATTTCCGGCTCTGGCTGAACAATTGCGGCGGGCTTAACGGCTGTTTCAGGTATGTACCAAATTTTATCCTCCCAGTAAGCGCCGTCCACTCTTTTCTGTGTGCAATATTTTCGAACCATTCGCTCGGAAATTTTCCAGCGCTCTGAAGCTTCTTTAACTAATATATATTTCATCTTCGCCTATCCTTTCAATCGATTTGTTACGGTCGAAACCAAGGGTGCGGAACCGGCGGTTTTGCGCGGAACCGTTTTGACCCCATTTTTGACCCCATTGACAACGAAACGCAATGTATCGGATTGAATATAATAGATTTTTTATGCGTGATTTTGTTCTAATATGTGATAATTTGCGTATTATTATGCATTCTGTGACCCCTTGGAAGCCGATGGCATTCAAGAGGTCAGCGGTTCAATCCCGCTTATCTCCACCAAATCAATATAATCCGAACCTTTATCCAATCGGAAACGGGTTCGGATTTATTGTTTATATTGAAGAAATTGAAGATTGGTAGATGCAAAAACAGGAGGACTGCCGCGCATGGCAATCCTCCCGCTGTCTTTATGTAGTGTTGCTTCCCTCAGCGTCCTTCTTCTCTTTCCACTCTGAAAAAGCTCGTTTACTCTCGTCACTTTCATAATACTTCTGAATGATCGGAAGAAGACTTCTTGCTAAAGATTCATATACAAACTCCGGAACTTCAGCAGTGTCGATTTCATTTGTCTCAATGGTATTTCTTTTATCCATCCGTTTCCTCCCTTCACGGCATACAGGCGCGCTATGCAGCGCGGATAAGTAAAGATATGCCCACTGCGTTTGCATCGCTTACAGGGCACAAAATATCTGATTTTCGACCTTTATCCTGACAGTTCGCCCGTCTCCTTTGGTTGGATCAGCTTTGCGCTGGACGGGTAATTAAGTGTGATCAGTGCGGGCTTACCAAGCCCCTGCTTCTTTCTGCAGATCAAGCCGCAGGATTCCAGTTCCCTGAATATCCGCGTCGCGCATTGCCGGCTGCGGTGCAGTTTCTTCTGTGCCTGTTCAACAGTGAAATAGAGACGGATCGTACCGTCTGCTTCGATGAAGCCGTTCACTTTAGAAATGCTGGCTCTATCCAGCATGAGCGCATACAGTACCTTTGCGTCGTTTGAAAGATCTGCGAGGTTGTCTTCCATAAGAAACCATGGAAACGGTATGTACGATGCCGAGAGGCTCTCGACAGTAAAAGCGTAAAAAGTTCTCTGCCATTGCGACCTCCTATCCCATCATATCCATTAAAAGAAAGATTGTATTGATAGATTGATGGATGACTATATTCAGAGTTAGTTTATTTCTTGTTAATTTGGGTATGAATTTCATCCTCTGTGACCGTTCAGAAATCCACCGTCTTGCAATCCAATAACGGAACGCTCTGGGTAGTCAGTCTATCCATCGCCTGAAAACCAGGCGACGGAAAATCCATATGTGGATAATCTGATGTGGCTATAACTCGTTCTTTTGACATTGCTTCAGCAACTCCCATATCTCAGATTGTTTGGCTTTCAGTTCTGAAATATCGCCCTTGTAAAAATGCCCTGTGCTGTTGATGCGACGACAGATGTGATTGATATTTGCGGCGGCACGACTGACAGCGGCGGCGAGTTTCTTTTGCTCGGTGTAGTCCACCTTGATGATGTAACCGTCAATGGCCATTTTGCGGAAATAGGCGCTCATATTCCGGGTGCCAAGCTGCGCCATCTTGTGGCGAATCAGATTACGTTCCTGTTCGGTGACGCAAACCTCAATGCGGATAGGTCTGGTACGGTCTGCCATGGCAAATAACCTCCTTTCACCTTACAACGGACATTTTTTCTGCGTTTGATGAGTGCCGGTCAAAAAAAATTTTTGTTTTCAAAAATAGGAAAGCCCCGGAACGACGGTGTTCCGGGGCGGCGGGTATCTGCGGATATGAGATTTTAGAGGAATAGCAAGCACAGCTGGTGTTGCCACACACGGTGAAAATGGGCGTTTCGGCTTTGGTGCCGGTACGCTTATTTTGTCTTGTTGGGAGTACCCAAACCCCTGTTATTCGATTTTGAAAATACTTTATGAACTTTGCGGAAAACCTCTTGATTTTATTCGCCAACCGGAGTATAATATATAATGATTTTTTGTGTCCATCGTTTGGCGGACAAGCCAAGCGGACAATACCGGGAGGGTGTGTAATGAAACATCTTTCTGTCCCGCAGACAGCCGAAAGGTGGGGTATCTCTGCACGGCGCATACAGATTTTGTGCAGCGAAAATCGCATACCGGGTGCGGTGAAAATTGGAAACAGATGGGCTATTCCCGATGATGAGCCGAGGCCAGCCGACGCAAGAGTCAAGAGCGGAAAATATATCAAGCGGAAGCGTGAAGAATAAACCGAGCCGCAAAAAAAAGCAGCGACTCCGACTCGAAATCGTGGTCGCCGTTCGGTAGCCTCCTAAGCGAAAACCCTTGATTTTACGGGGCTTTTCGGGTGTCTTTAACTTAATATTTTCTTCCGTTCTCCCCATCATCCCCGTTTTCCGAGGTCCTGATGTTGAAATAAATCGCGGAGAGTTGTCCGAGTGGTCGATGGTGCAGCACTCGAAATGCTGTGTCCCGCAAGGGACCTATGGTTCGAATCCCTAACTCTCCGCCAGAAAGTTCGCCAGTAGTCGCTTATCGCGGCTGCTGGCTTTACTTTTTTTAGTTCGGAGCAAGCCCCAAACCACTCAGCATCATGTCAGCCGAAGTCAACTTCGAGCTGTAATCCAGATGCGCGTAGATGTTTGCCGTAGTTGAGAAGTCACTGTGACCAAGCCATTCCTGAAGCCGCTTCATGGGAACACCATTCGCCAAAAGCAACGACGCACAACTGTGTTTTAGATCGTGGTACCGAATGTGCCTCATGCCGTTTGCTTTGAGCAAATCGGGAAAGCCAAACGCGGAACGAACTGGAAACAGAAGCTCAAGCAAACCATTGATCGGTGTGTCATCACGGTAAAGGACTACGATGAGTTCCTGAAAATGATGCAGGAAGCCGATTACGAAATCAAAACCGGCAAGTACATTTCCTTCCGCGCCGAGGGTCAGGAGCGGTTCTCTCGTGCAAAAACCATCGAAGAAAATTACACCGAAGAGCGCATCAAGGAACGCATTCAGGGACGCAATCCTCGCAAGCATCAGATGCAGACCGAGCGCAAAGGTGCCTCACTCATCATCGACATTCAAAACTGCATCAAGGCTCAGGAAAGCAAAGGCTATGAGCATAGGGCAAAGATCAACAACCTCAAGGAAACTGCCCGCGTTCTCAACTTCCTCACGGAGAATAATCTTCTCCAATACTCTGATCTTGAAGCGAAGGTCGAGGACATTCGCACATCCTACGCTCGTACCGGCGAAGAGCTGAAAAGCGCGGAAGCCCGTCTGCGTGAAGTACAGCCTCTCATCAAAAATATCGGCAATTATCAACGTCTCAAGCCGCTCTACGATGCCTTTCAGAAGGCGAAGGACAAGACCTCTTTCAGAGAAAGACACGAGGCAGGGCTGGTTATCTTTGATGCAGCAAAGAGCAATCTTCTTGCGATGCAGGGAGGCGGAAAGTTGCCCAGCTTGAAGTCACTGCAAGCCGAGCAGGAACGGCTCTCTCAGGAGCAGCAGAGGCTCTATGATGAACGCGCCAGTCTCAAAAAAACAAGCGAAGCAGATTGATACCATCAAGGCGAATGTCGATATATTCCTCAGTCTGGGAAGCGACACAGAGGTTACAAAGAAAAGAACTTCACAGCTTGAATAAAAAGGACATGGATCTGATCAGGAAAGCACGCCGATCAGCTCCTTCTTTCCCCTAATTGTCTAACCGCCGTCTAACCGCTTGTTAAAGAAAAGCCGTGCAAATCGGTTAAAAAAGTCCGAATTTCCAGAAACCATCTTGAAAATTCGCAGAAGTTATGATATAATACAATTTGACGTTTTATGCGGAGGTAAAAATCATGAAGGCAAGTTATAAAAAACTCTGGAAATTACTCGTAGATAAAGACATGAGCAAAGGTGATTTGCATAAGGCGAGTGGCTTGTCGTCCAGCACCATGACGAAACTCAGAAAAGGCGAAGATGTTTCTATGGAGGCTTTGCGCAAAATCTGTGTTGCTTTGAATTGTAATATCGCAGACATTGTTGAGTTTGTTCCCGATAATGCCGAGGCATAATTTACACACTTCCCGAAAGAAAGCCAGCATTTGGCATTGTAGCGATATTAGTTTGCTGATTTCTACAATGTTATTATGGCAAGCAAATATCGTGACGAACAGGATGATACATATATGATGACAAATAAATCTATTCCTTTCCGTCCTAAATTGGAGGGAGAGTTCAGAACAAGATTTTACACAGTTTTTCAGCAAATCAACGAGGAAACAAAAACCTCTGAGTTGGAGAAGATCGCTGCGCATGAGGTTCACTGGGCTGAACACGAATGCACTGTAAACCTTGTTCAAAGAAAAAAATATAGAGCAGTATGGATGCTGCTTCGTGATTTGATTAGAGCGTCATGGAAGGCGTGCTACCGTGATGGTGTCCTTGAAATGCGACTTCCTGCTTTGGATAAGAGCGAACTCGAAGGTAGTTCTCTGACCGAAATGAAAGGCCTTTTGAGAAGTTGGATGCAGGACAGTCGCCTTGAAAGGTTGCAAATCTATTCTGATTTTATTAACCGAATGGAACGGGACACTGCAATCAAAAAATCTATAAGCCATTTGATTGCTGACGGCGAAGAACTTCATGCTCGTCTATGTGCAATATCCAAGAAAGAGATCAAAATCGGTGATGCAATCAAACCTTATTTGCAATTAGTAAGAGAAAATGAGCGCGATGAGTTTACCGGACAGAAACTTTCTGAAATTTGGAGATATTTCAGATTGTCTTGGTCCACACCGGCTGAAACAACTCCCGGAAGAACAATGCAGTACCTTATTCGAGATGCCGCACATCCCAGCCATGCCGTTATGGGAATTGCATCTTTAGAGAACACAGCTGTTCAAATTACTTGTCGCGATGACTATATTGGCTGGAATGCTCCTTCTTTCATCGAAAGGCTAAAAGCCGAGGGAAGTCATGCTGTAGCAAGGAGTGCATTTGAAAAGCTCTTAGGATATCTTGATGATGGCATTCAAGGAATTGACTATGTTGACCTCTGCTCTGCTACTGACATCGACAATCCTTCTGATGATGTAATACGAAAACTGCAGTACATTGCTGTGACCGCAGAGGAAGAACGCCAGGATTTACTAAAGGCGTATCAGGGAGGAAATCCCGATGCAGCATCAGAGGACAAAAGTGAGTTAGGTAGTATCTCTAAGGAGATTGAACAGGCTCTTTATAGACGAAAGCGAGCCGATCAACTTGGTAAACTGCTGGGTGCTAAAAAGGCTCTTTCCGATTTAATTCACAACGAGAAGTTTGAAGAACTCTGGAATTCATTTTGTGACGGGGATAATGGTAAGTCCTACATAAGAACTGCACTCATAGCGCAAAAGACAAAACACATTGGATCAAGCATGATGGAACTCAATGTATGTGGTGCAATCCCTCCATATAACGAGATTCTCGGAGGAAAGCTCGTTGCACTGCTTGCCATTTCACCCCAAGTCATTAGCGATTACAGGGACCGCTACTCTGATAAGAGAAGCGAAATAGCAAGCAGACTAAAGGGAGAAGATGTTTGCAGACCAGCGGATCTCGTTTATGTAGGCACAACATCCTTATATTATGTTGGATCAAGTCAATACAACCGCCTGAAAATACCCGGAAATATTTTCAACTCTTCCCATGATGTCAAATGGAAGGAACTTGGCAAAACCGTTGGCTTTGGTACACTTCACATAAGCAAGGCAACTACAATGTGCCTTGCCGAAGCAACGAGTGATGGCTTCTCAAGGATCAATCATGTGTTTGGAGAAGGCGCAAGTCCAAAGATGAGACTGATGACGATGGCTATCAGAGAGCTTCTTGAATCCGACGAGAGCGATACTAAGGAGTTCTCCAAGCACGCGATGTCCAGAATAGTGTACGGTGCTGAATTGGCAAGCAACACCATGAATTATCTGCTTGGAATTGACGATTCGCCGGACTATTACTTCAATACGAACGACTACTCCGGTGAAACTCAAAAAATTATTGACTTCTGGCTTAACCGTTGGGTTGCAAGCCGTTTGAATTACACTCCTGTTTTTGAGCGAGTTCGATGCTTTGATAAGGAACAGTTCATGGTAAGCTCCGAGCTAAAGAAAGCATCTGAATGGAAATTTGAAAAACTAAAGGAGCCTGAAAAGATGGTACAAATACAATCTGAAAAACTGGGCTACTTCATACGCGATTTCTACCGTGGTAGCAGCGGATATGCTGACTTCATCGACTTTGACTTCTTGTCAAGAGTTCATGTCGTTACGGAGTTGGATTCTGCAATTATTGAAGCCGTAAGTACAGGAAAAGATGTCGTTCTTACCGGTAACCCAGGTGATGGAAAGACACACATAATTCGAATCCTTCAGGAGCAGTTGGACACTCTTGAGGTTGATCCCGTTATTGAACTTGATGCAAGTACAATGACCAACAAAGCAATTTACGAAAAATGGCTATCTGCTAAAGAAGCATCGCACCCCTTTGTGATCGCAATCAATGCTGCCGTTTTGCTTGCGTTGGCGAAGGAATTTCCGACTTTCCAGCCCATTGTTCAAGCAAAGGAGCAGATGATCAAGGCGACCGTCTTCCACGATGAACAGGTCGAGAATGACGAAGTATCTGTTTTTGATCTAAGCAAAAGGGAGGCGCTTGATCCTTCGATCGTTAAAAGCGTAATATTTAACATGACAAAGCCTGAGCATTTTGAGCAATGCAAGACTTGCCAATTCAGAGAGCTTTGTTCGGCCGTTAAAAATGCGCAGCTCATTCAAAACAAACTGTTCCAAGAACGGCTTAACATTATTCTGACGCAAGTTGCTCTGCAGGGCTATCACGCTACTTTGCGTGAATTACAATCCTTTGTTTCCTATTTGATTTTTGGAAACAGAAACTGCACTACCCTTACTACCACTTCGAGTCAAAATAAATACGATTTGTGTAATCTGATCTATCAGGGTGAGGGGCGTTTGTTTAATGCAGTCAGGGGAGCGTTTGATCCTGCAAAGGTTTCCCATCCTATTTGGGACGAAAAGGTTTTGATGAATACAATGGAGCCGGAATCATGGATATCTGGCTACAGCGTGTCGCCGGAGGCATTGAATCCCAACAACACAGAACTATTTGCTCTTCGCAAGAGACAGTTCTATTTCTTTAATTCCTGCGGAAATGTGTTGCTGGATATCAGCGATGATGCTGTTATGAAGTTCCAGCGTTTTTTGGATATGGAGGATAAAGCTATTATCAAGGATCTTATCCAAAAGCTGAACGCATTTTTCGGAACAAGTTCAATCAATTCAGAATTGGAGATTTGGACAAGCCATCGATACAACAACGCGCCTCGTAAAATCCTTATTTCGACCGGAAAGATGAAACGATCCGATTTTAGGATCGGTCGTCCAAAACTCAACTCCGTTATGAAAAACGGAATCAAGATGGTGCAAAACTATGTGCGCCTTGAGAAGAAGGGGACATCCGAAGTTTTCTTGAAAATTGACTTTGATATGTATAGCCTCCTGCTTGAAGCAGAAAGAGGCGTTCCAGTGCTGCTCATGGAATCTGACACAGTGAAGAAGGTTTGGCGTTTCGTGGAACAACTCCAAAGCGAAACCGATCTGGAAGACGAAGACGATGTAAATCTCGCTCTTTTTGATGTGCAAGGAAAACGAGAGATTGTAGTTGCGATTGACCGTGAAAGCAAACGATATTCCAACATCACTGTAAAGAAAAATCATAGATAAGGAGGAGTGTCATGGAAGTCATTTATTTGAAAAAAATGAGAGAACAAGTGGATAAAAGCTTCGTTGGTTTTAGACCTAACGGATCAAGCGTCAAACCTGTTCATATTTACAGTGGTGCCTCTCGTATCATCTATGGCGAGAGTATCAACACGCAGAACATCAAAAGGCTCTCCTATGTGAGTGATGCAAAGGGAAAAACTCCCAAGAATAATACACTCGAAAAGGTCAAGGAATTGTTACACGAGACTGACGCACTTGATGAAGGAATTCGAGATGATGACTTGACTTCCTTTAGAAATCTCCTGCAAAAGCTTCTTGCCGCAGATAATGGTGTGTTCTCCGGAACTGATGATGGCATGGTTTCTTATAGTGCTGGTTCAAAGTATTTCATCACAAGTCCCGCACTCTATGAGGATGCTGGTGAATTTGTTGGAAGCTTGATTAACAAGTATTGTCCTGAACTTGCCAAGCATATAAAGGCTATACTTGCCAACGAAAATGATCCTATCAGCATTCTTTTTGAGCCTGTTGCAGAAACGGACACCAAGGCAATAGCATCAGATCATCTTGATGATGTTGCGATATTTAATTCACCCAACGCTGAGTTCAAGGACTTTACAAAGGGCCTTGCCGCTGCAGGAAATTGTTTATATAAGCATTTGCGTAATCACCCTAATCAACTCACGCAGCTTCGTATTTTCAATTTCTTCTGCATTTATGTACTCATTAGATATTTGGCATCCTTGGAGTCATTCTATTGCGGAGGGCATAAACGCCCCTTCCTGCTTGATTTCTCTGGCGAAGCATCCAGCAGCGTAGCACAAGCTTCTGTTATGTCGTATACGCAGATTCATAGAACAATTTCAAGATTTTATGCTTGGGGATATGCACAATCCTTGAAAAAGGATGGCATTACCAAAGCTGATCTGCTGGAAATGAATGCTCCTATGTTCGACGAAAAGGGCAAGACTAAAGCCGGAAAAAGCGAGCTTACCAGAATGTGGGATTTAGCAAAATCGGACGCGAAGGATCTTCCTGAGGATGACGCGTTGCTCGTTTTTGGAACAACCATATACGATATGCTTGCTCTCGAAGCGTCCTCCCACCCTGTTGTGTACCTCCGTCAAATTGGTACACACGCAGGCTTGCTTTATCCTCCGACTAATCTTCATGTGAACAAACGCTTTGTCGTTTCTCAGGATATGCTTGAAATGATTATGCGTGCTTGTGTAGAGCCGGACGAAACGCTGGTTGCAGCCGAACTAAAGGAGAGACTTTGGAACCGTTTTGGAATAGTAATCGGCGGTGATGAAACAGACATGGAAAAAATTCAGGCTACCGGAAGTATTATCTCCGCAGATACAGACGCTCTCCGTAATAATTTTAATCGTTTCTCCAAAACGCTTGAGGCCATAAACTTTGCTGACATTATGGCTGACGGTATATTACAAATCAGACTGGGAGGTGTTTCTAAATGAAAACCAAACAAGAAATACTCGTCAATGTCTTGAGTGCCAAGCTTCAAAATGCCAAGGTCGGCGTGATTGTTCGTGGTATCACAGATATCAATCCTGTTGCTGCTATCGACACACTCTCTCACGACAACAAAACCAAATATTATGTTTCAGCAGTCGGCTATAGCGTAACCGAAGCCTATGAAACAGATATGCTTACAGTATCTCAAATGATTGAGGATGCCGTTAGATGGCGTAGTGATCCGACTCTTTCCGGAAAGATTATCGCTTTCGTCAAAAGCGACAGTGATAAACTGCATTCTCTTGCAGAGTTTGATGAGGTTACAACGAGAGATTTGTCCCTCCAACTTATTGAGGAACGAATCTCTGAATCCCAAAACTCTCCTTGTGAAAAATTTTGGAATGCTCTCAAGGAAACATCATCGTACTATTCCTTTGATATTTTATACGAGTTCATAGACGCGGTTTGTCAGAGTTCTGATGAGAATGCTGCAATTCCTATGAATATGTGGCATTTGGGCTTGCTCTGCGACTATGACATTTTAAATGCAAATATTAAACCAGAAGAAAGACTGTCCCGTAATAGAGAGCTTATTATTATCATTGGACAGTTGAGTGATGAGTCGAGAAAGAAAATCAGCAGCGCATTGACTCGAAGCAACAAGGAAAACAATACTGAGTTGCAGACTGCTTACCGACATCTGCAGGAATATTTCAAGTATGGCAAAAAGGACACACTAAGTCAGTTGCCCTATAATGTCGTGCAGCAGTTGTTCGTCGCACCTAAATCGAAAAAGAAGAAGGATACCACCTGTAACGATACTAACAATGGTGGGAAAGATCCTGTTGCCACACAGCCGTTAAAGTCTAAAGAAATAGACAAGCTCATTGCTGATATCGTGGTTGATCCTACGGATGAGGATATGGAAACCTTGCGAGATTTCTTTGATGAGCTTGAAAAAAGATATGACGAAAGCAGTTCGGAAAACAAGGACAACTTCCCGACAATCGGAGGTGCCTTTGAAAACCGCCCCATTGTTTTGGATAACCACAATTCTCAGTTCAGACGAATTATAGGAACTGCTTGTAATCAGGAAGCTTGGGGTGGCGTGATGACAACCGAAGAAACGGTGCTTCGTGATGCTATGGCATCCGATTACGAGTCGTTTGTCCCCTTTATACCGATACAGGTTGATTCCAAAACCAGCTTCGACGGATCATCGCTTTTCGAGTTCATTCGCAGATTCGACGAGCAATTTGCCGCAAAAAAATTAGAAAATGTTGAAGCGTTCACTCCTATTATCGAGAAGCTTTCTGAGGCAAGAAACACCTTGGTAAGCAAGCTTGATTTGGTAATGTATCACCCTATCCTGTCGTTCGGCATAAATGAAAAGCTTGGAGCTGCTCTTGAAAAATATATGACTGCATGGACAGATCTACTTCGTATATATTGCAGAAACGAAATTGCCATGCACGAAATCAGTCCTAAAGGAACGGTATTCATTGCAAGATCGCTGCTCCTGTTGGATGTTTTATATATAAAAACACCAACAGAGTGGAAAGGAATGCTTCTGCCTACACACCCTCTGTTTTTGTGGCGTTATTATGAAGTGTTCAAAGAACTTAAAACTCATCGGGATATGATGAGCGAAGAAGATACAAAAGATTTGACGAAAGCTATTTCCGATCTTCCACAGATGCTCAATTTCATTGTCGTAGATAAGTCTATCACCAACAGCATTAGTGCTGAGCTTCCTTGCTCTGGCAGCATTGAGATGCTTCCAACATACGAAAACAAAACCAACAGATATTTGGGCTACGATGGAACACAGTCCATTCCTGAAATACTCTCCCGTTGGGTTGCGTTTGCTCCGTACACCAGTAAGGAGGTACGCATCTGCACTGTAGATGCCCCTGATATGCCAAGCATCCCTCAAGGCATTCAAAGAAAGCATCGAGAAAGGTATATGCAGCCGCATTGTCTACGACGCATATCTGACCAGATCACAAAATGGAAACAGCGAACTAGCAAAGCTGGACTACATGATTTCCGACTATGAGGTTGGTGAATATATAAAATCCGGCAAGATATCAATCAGCATCCAAAATCTCGCTTCGTCTGCGGAGATTAAGCGTGTTCTGGAAAAGCGTCCTGTTCACCTCGCATTCTATTTCGATCAGTCCTCTTATTCGATTGAATACGGACCTACGACGAAAAACCTTTATATTAGCCCCTTGGTTGTTACCTATGACTACAACTTCGACGAGATTACACAGCGTGGTGAAATCTTCCCGTCTTCCAATATGGAGTCAGGAATGATTGGCGATTATCACAAGATGCTTCGTTTTGCAGATATTGTCTCAAACGATAGAAGCCCTCGTCCGACATACAATCCTGAGGCTGATATTAGTGCTGTACTGTCAACCATTCGTGACAGCAATACGCAGTGGTTAATTGCCGCCGACAGAACAACCAGCAATTACCTTCCGATTGATACAATCCCCATTGGTGAAAAGCAATACGGAAAAAGAATGGTTAGCATTTGGAGTTCTCGTGACTCGCGTATAATCAGCCAGTATCAGTCACTGCTGAGACAGTATAACCTTCATCCGAAGAAGGAGACACTTATTGATATCCTTTCGCAATTCGGACATATTTCGTCCGAAGGACTGATAAGCATCCCTCGTTATGGTGCTGATTCTCAGGCAATCGATAACCGAAAAAAAGGATTAATTGGTACAGTCTTTGCAGCCACATGGTATTCCAAACTGCATAAGAACTCCCTGGTTGCTTCGCTCGATACACCGGATGCTCGTCAGTGGCTCAATGATAGCCATTATCCTTATGACAGAGCTGACCTTATTGGTTTATACTATGATGAAGAAAAACAGACTCTTTATGTTCAACCAATTGAAGTCAAAACAAGAGACGAATCCCCTGATGCAGTCATAACGGTTGATGAAAAAAACGGAGACAAGCATATCACTGGACACGCATCCGATCAGATTGCATCCGTGGTTAGAATGCTTAGGGAAATCTTTGGACTCGTTGAAACGGACTCTCTAAATATGTTTGTTTCTGCAAGACGCGAGGTTTTGAAATATCAGATTGTCTCTGAATGCTTCCGCGATATTCACGATCCTGAATGGCAAAAAGAGTGGAGCAAGATTTTCAAGAAAGCCTTTGCCCCCTCCGGAGAGAGAAACATCAATATTGACATTTCCGGCGTGCTTGTCCATGTCAAGCTAAGTGAATCGGTTGCAAAAAAGCCGATAGATTGTATAAATCCGAAGTTTGATGATTGTCCAGTTCATTTTGTTGAGCTTACATCAAAGGAAATTCAAGAGCAAGTATTGGGCAACTGTGAAGGAATTATTCCCGCTTGGACATCCGTTGATTATGATGAAACAGAGGTAAAGACGACGGAGGAGGTTGAACAGGAAGAGGATATGATCGATAACTCTGACAAGCACCAAGGAGCAACTCAAGTGCAAAGTGATGACCCCACCTCTATCAGCGCCACTTCCGAGAATCAAGAAGAGCATAAGGAATCTGAGAACGAAGAGCCATCAACGGAGACTACGGAAGAAGTCACTACTGCCAGATCCGTTCCCCTTGAGGAAATTGAACAGTTGGTGTCTGATTTCAAAAAATCATGTAGGGATTATCACATTCAGCTCAAAGAATGCTGTGCTGCAGATGAAGCCGTCGTAGGTCCGAGCGTAATCAGAATCTATTTCAAGCTCGCGCGAGGGCAGGGCTTGGCTACACTCAACAATCATCTTGAAGATATTTCAAGAGAAATGAAGCGTTCCGGCGTATTGATCCAGCAAATTCAAAATTCTGATAAGCTGATTTTGGATGTACCAAGACTGAATCGCGAAATGGTCTCTTTCACTGAGGTCATTAATAAACTCCCGACAGTCGATTCTCCTGAGAAATTGTATTTCCCACTCGGCAGAACTCCTGAGGGCAAGGACATCATCAAGGATATTTCCGAGTTGCCTCATTTGCTCGTGGGTGGTAGCACCGGTTCCGGTAAAACAGTGTTCCTGTTCACTATGCTGGCTGCTCTGCTAAAGACGCATCCTACAGCAGATGAACTGCAAATAGTCTTGTCTTCCTCTGGCTTGGAGGACTTTATCCATTTTGGGGGAATACCTCATTTGGTTGGTGGTAAGGTGATCTCCGACGCAGAAGAGGCGACAGAACTTATCAAGAGTGTTGTCTTTACTGAGTTTGAGCGTCGTGAGAAAATACTAACAGAAGCAAGAGTCGCGAACATAGCACAGTATAACCAAAAATGCACACCGAAGCTTGCCCCAATGGTTGTTGTCATAGATGAGTTCGCAGATTTGGCTGATCAGCTCGAAACCAAGAAGGAAAAGGATGCATTCTTTACGCCAGTGAAACGCATTGCGCAAATTGGTCGTAAAAGAGGCATTCATTTGGTGCTTTGCACACAGCGTCCAGCTGCGACGCTTGTTCCTTCCAACATCAAGTCCCAGCTTAGCGGTAGACTTGCACTGCGTGTAAATGATGCAAATTCCTCCAGAATGATCTTAGAGGAAGGCGGCGCACAATACTTACAGAAGCATGGCGATATGATTTATAAAAATGGCGCTGAGACTGAAAGAGCGCAAGGTTATTATATTTCCATTGATGAACTGGATGAAATAGTGGAAGGAATTAAGCGCCTCAATGAGTAATCTCGTTACTGCTACCTATCCTTCTGAACTTAAAACAGGACAGTTCATTAGCGAAAGCAAAAACAGATTCCTCTGCACTGTCGAAATCGATGGTGCAGAGGAAGTCTGCTACATTGCGTCCTCCTGCCGTTTAGATAACTTTATCGACCTGTGAGGAAAAAGTGTCCTTTTGATTAAGAACAAAGGGACAAAAGGAAGAACACAATACTCCGTAATAGGTGTGAAGCATAAGCGGAACTATATAATACTCAATACCTCTTGGGCAAATAAAGCAATCCACAGCAGCTTTTTGAAGAGAAGATTTTCCTTCTTAGGGAAGCGAAAGGACTATCGGGCAGAAGTAGATGTTAGTGGCTACAAAGCAGATTTTTATATTCCTTGCTCTAAAACCATAATAGAGGTAAAGAGTGTTATATCGACAGATGATACGGCGATTTTTCCTACAGCATATTCCGAGCGAACATTAGTACAGTTAAAAAGGATCGCTGAAATACTTGACGAGGGATACAAAGGATATTTTATCATCGTTTCACTAAACCCTTATGTCAAAGCCATCAAGTTTCTTCAAGATACTGAGGTTATTTCTCAGTTAAACGAGTGTATTGCTCGGGGCTTGATTGTCAAAGGCTTCTGCTGTCGACTTCCTGCTGATGGTTTACCCCAAATCACAAGTGAAATACCAGTTCAAGCATGAAAAAAGAGCCTCAGCCGACACCCACAACGGACATCGACTGAGGCTCTTCATGCTTTATCGTTACTTCAACTTAGTGCCTGAAATCGACACTTATTTGCGCAGTAACGAGGAAAGACCGCCACATTGGAAAACATACAGGGCTACTTTTTTGTGCGGCTCTGGGAGCGGAAAAACCGTCATTTTCGACCTTTATCCTGACAGTAAACCGCGTCCTCAGACCGCTTCGAGAAATAACGGGGACAGACTACAACTTCGGTGCGGAAGTTCTGCTTGCAATCATGGATGCAGCGGCAGCACTGGTCATTGTATTTTCGCCTTCCGTTTGTGTCTAAGAAGAATGCCCACTCATCCTTCCATTTCCGGCTGCGGCTCATAATTCCAGTTCCCCCTTGCGCTCCTTGTGCGGCACGGGCTTTTCCTTTGAAAGCTCAGACTTGCTCTTGAACTCGTAGCCTTCGTAGGAGAGCGTAATCTGCGTTTCATCGTAGATGTGCTTCTCACCGGTAGCAGCCAGCAAACGCATCCCCACAAGGCTCAGAATCCTTTGCTCAGACTGCAGCAACTCAGTGATGTCCTGCTTCTCAAGCTGGACGGTAGGGAGAATGGCATGGTGGTCAGTGACCTTCGCATTGTTAGTAATTCTTTTGATGTTAGGATTTAATAATCGATTTTCCATCATGTCTTGTAAAACCCAGAAAGAATATGACTCCTGCGGAAAAAGCAAAGCAATATCGACAATACAAATCCTACATCTTAATGATGAGGATCAAGCTAATCGCAGATGTGAAATTGTTATGGAGTACATATGCGGAAACATAAGTCGAGCATTTTTAGAATCAAAATATACCTTTATAGCAGAAGAATTAAATCGACAAGATCTGTATGAAAGAATAAAAGAAATAATTAAAGTGCCCACTAATTCTCCTGTATAAGTTCCATAATTCACACAAAAATTTCAAAATCCGGGTTGACATTATCCCGGATTTTGATTATACTATATTTAACCCAAAAAGGAGGTTGGATTCGATGAAACAATTGGGTAACAGGCTGCGTTCCCTGCGCGAGAGTATCGGCCTTTCTCAGGCGAAGTTTGCCGATGTAATTGGCTCTACGCAGTCCAGTATCAACCGATATGAAAACGGACAAGCGACACCAACTGTGGAGCTTTTGCGGAAATACGCGGATTATTTCGATGTTTCGATGGACTATATCTTTTCCCGCTGCGACGAACCGCAAGGGAAGCTGTATCAGGCAAAGCCCCCGGTTGTCGAGGGTAATCCGGAGCTTGCGCAGTTTGTGGAGATGTGCTTTGATCCGACTTCTCCAATGAACGATAAACTAAAGAAAACGCTGATACAAATGCTTGAGGAGGTGAAAACATGAGCAAAGAATTAACCCCGAAAACGGGACAGTTTGATGAAATTATTTCTATCATCGACAACGCCCGCACCCGCGCACTGAAAGCAGTCAATGTGGAACTGATTCAGATGTATTGGAATGTCGGCGAGTACCTGTCTGCGCTGTGCGCTAATTCTGAATTCGGAGACAAGGTCATTGATGAGGTCGCGGCGTACATTGCCAAAGCCAATCCCGGTGTCAAGGGCTTCAACCGCCGCGGACTTTACCGCATGAAGCAATTTTACGAGACTTACAGGGACGATGAATTTGTGACACCACTGGTGACACAAATCAGCTGGACAAATCACCTACTGATTATGTCCGGTTCTAAGACTGCGGAAGAACGGCACTTTTATATGGCGCTTTGCGCGAAAGAGCATTATTCAAAGCGCGAGTTGGAACGGCAGATGGGTAGCGCCTATTATGAACGCTATATGCTTTCATCCAAGAAGCTGAATGCCTGAATCGGTCCCGCAGGATGTGCGCAGCAGCATTCTTGATACCTATGTGCTGGAATTTCTCGATCTTCCAGAACAGTTTTCCGAGCGCAGCCTCCGCAAGGCGATTACGGACAACCTGAAGCAGTTCATTCTTGAATTCGGAAAGGATTTTACTTTTATCGGTGAGGAATACCGTGTTCAGGTCGGAGGCCAGGATTTCTATACTGATCTTCTGTTCTACAACCGTGCGCTGTCCTGCCTTGTGCCAATTGAATTGAAAATCGGAAAATTCAAACCAGAATATATCGGACAAATCAACTTTTATCTGGAAGCGCTTGATCGCGATGTGAAAAAGCCGAATGAGCACCCGAGCGTTGGCGTCATTCTCTGCGCCGGAAAAGATGATGCTGTAGTAGAATATGCGCTCAGCCGCAGTATGTCTCCTACCTTGGTATCTGACTATACTTTGTACCTGCCCGATAAGAAGCTACTGCAGAACAAGCTGCGCGAACTGACCGAGCTTGCTCTGGAAAGTGGTGCAGGTGATAAAGAATGAACGCGGTAATCTATGCCCGCCATTCCTCTGACAGTCAGCGGGAAGAATCCATTGAAGGTCAGTTCCACGAGTGTACTGATTATGCCGAGCGCAACGGTATGACCATCGTCGGCAGCTATATTGACCGCGCATTGTCTGCCAAAACTGCTGACCGTCCGGAGTTTCAGCAAATGATCAGGGACAGTGCAAAGGGACTCTTTGAAATCGTGCTGGTCTGGAAGTTCGACCGCTTCTCCCGTGACCGCTACGACAGCGCACACTACAAGCACATTCTGAAAAAGAACGGCGTAAAGGTTGTATCTGCCAAAGAGCATATTTCCGACGGACCGAAGGGTATCATTCTCGAATCCATGCTGGAAGGTTATGCCGAGTTTTACTCAGCAGAACTGTCCGAGAAAATACATCGTGGGCAAAAGGAAAATGCACTCAAAGGCAAGAACAACGGCGGCGGGATTCCTCTCGGTTATCTGCTGGACAAGCAGACACAGAAGCTGATTATCGACCCTGAAACTGCCCCGCTGGTGGTGGAAATCTTTGAACGGTATTCCGAGGGTGCAACGGTGCGCTCTATTATCGAAGATTTCAATTCGCGTGGGCTGACAACCAAGCGCGGCAAGCCGTTTAATATGAACAGCTTCAATGCACTGCTCAAGAATCGCAAGTACATTGGTGAGTATAGCTATCAGGATGTGGTCATTCCCGGCGGCGTTCCTGCTATCGTGCCGGAGGATTTGTTTTATCGTGTTCAGCAGCGCATGGAGAAAAACAAACGTGCTCCCGCAATGGCGAAAGCGCGCGAAGATTTTCTCCTGACCACGAAACTGTTCTGTGGAAAATGCGAGCGTATGATGGTGGGCGAAAGCGGCAAGAGCCACACCGGAGCAATGCATTATTACTACAAGTGCGGCAATGCCAAGCGTAAAAAAGGCTGCGACAAAAAAGCGGTCAAGAAGGACTGGATCGAACGTGCTGTTGTCCGGCTGACAATGGAACGGGTGCTGAATAAGGAAAAGATAAGTAAGATCATCGACGCGCTGCTTGTCATGCAGGAGCGAGAGGATGTGACCATTCCTGCTCTGCGCCATCAGCTTGCCGAAACGGAAAAGGGCATTGAAAATATGCTTAATGCTATCCAGCAGGGCATCTTCACAACATCTACCAAACAGCGGCTTGAGGAATTGGAGAAGCAGCGTGAGGATTTGTCTATCAGCATTACGACAGCCGAACTGCAAAAGCCAAAGTTGACGCGAGAGTATATGGAGCATTGGTTTTCTCAGTTCCGGTACGGAAATCCCAATGACCGAGATTTCCAGAAACGGCTGGTTGATACCTTCGTTAATTCCGTGTATGTGTATGACGATAAGCTGGTGTTGACCTACAACTATCAGCACGTCACACAGATAATCACGCTAAAGGAAGTCGAGGACTTTCTGGGTTCGGATTTGGGTGATCTGTCTCCACCACCCAAACGGGAGAGGTTTTCGCCTCTCCCGTTTTTTTCTTTTTATGCCGCGTTTCGCCCGCTGCATCTGCCGCCGAACAAGGCGGCAAAGGCTCCCCGCTCCCGCTCCCCCGTCTCCCGCCGCGGCCGACGCACCCGAAAGCGGCCCGACCGCCCGCAAAGCGGCGCCGCAGCCGGCATCCTATGCGCGTCGGTCGGAATGAGCGTCCAACGCACCGCCGGAGGCGCGAGACGCGCGGTGCGCCCGCCTTCGGTTTCCTCGCCATGCGGTTCTTCAATTCCGCCCGCGGCTGTCACGCCGCACGCCGCAAAAAAATTCATCTGCAGGCTGCGCCCTTTTTCACGCCGTTATTCGTTGCGCGCTCCTCTTGACGACAACCACGACAGCCGAAAGCCCGACGGCGAAAACGCCGGCGCCCAGACGTCGGGGCGCAGAGACACCGCGCAGCGGACGCTTTCTCGCGCCGACAATTCCCGCAGAACCGCGCTTCCGAATGCCCGTTCGCTCGAACGCACCCTCGGCAAAATGGGCGCACACAGGCAGCCTGTCAAAAAAGGATACGCCTACCGGCAAAACACACAAAGCCTTAATGGATATATGGATATTAGATATTAAGATATTCGCACCAATCCTTCGAGCGAAAAGCACCTGTTTTAAGGGCTTATTATATAAGAACTTATTATAAAAGAATTCTTTATTGAAACTTGTTTTGCTTCGTTTCATCGTTGTGACTCAGTTCTTCGAAATAGAATTTTCTGACACTTCGGGGCGCACGCAGGCGGCCGTCCGATTCGGACGGCCGCCTGCGTGC
>ERZ827512.1272-NODE-1272-length-26113-cov-15.389631_pt1 | contig 26113 bp, 24 predicted proteins | sample MGYA00519916_ERZ827512 | MGnify/ENA primary metagenome ERZ827512 (study PRJEB31778, sample SAMEA3449335) | human gut metagenome | biome: human gut; feature: human-associated habitat; material: faeces | place: United Kingdom | collected 2010/2012 ... | reverse complement strand
AATCTTATGTGTCTATTTTTATTTCAAAGTCCGTCACTTAATTTTACCATTTATATATTTTCTATTGAATTATAAATTTCACAGTGCTATTATAAATATGTTTAAATTTTATAAAAACAATCATAATTTTATTAGAGACTTTCTATCAATGTCTCAAAGGAGGAAAAATGGCAAATGATAAAAAAGATGGTGTCAACATAGATAAAACTTATGGCCGTCTATGTAAAACACCAAAAAAAGAATTTATTTCAGAATTTAATATTAGAGAAAATGGCCTAACTAATAGCGAAGTAGAAGAAAGACTTCATCATTATGGACACAATGAAGTCACACAAAAAAAGCCTAAAAAATGGTATCATTATTTATTTAGAAGTTTGTTTACACCATTTAACAGCATTTTATTAGGTATAGCCCTGATTTTATCTTATACAGATGTATATTTAGCAGAAGATCCAAATTATGCAAATATAATTGTAATTTTAGTATTAGTAACTGTCAGTACATTACTAGATTTTGTTTCAGAATACAATTCAAATAAAGCGGCAGAAAAACTAAAGCAATTAGTATCTACTACTGCAACAGTTATAAGAAATGGTAAAAAGGAAAAAGTTCCTTTTAGAAATTTGGTCCTTGGAGATACAATAATTTTATCTGCTGGAGATATGATTCCTGCTGATTTGAGAATTATTGAAGCTAAAGACTTGTATGTTGGTCAATCTACACTAACAGGTGAATCTGATGCAATCAAAAAAATAGCTGATACCAATTTACCAATTGCTGAGGAAATTGATAATCTTTCTGACATTGACACTATCTGTTTTATGGGAACAAATGTAATTAGTGGTAGTGCAAAAGGAATTGTAGTTTTAACTGCTGATGATACTTACTTTGGCAAAATTGCAAAAACACTAACAACAGGAAAAGCCAAAACAGCATTTCAAAAAGGAATTGAAAATATAAGCAAATTATTAATAAAAATAATGCTTATTTTAATTCCAATTGTATTTTTACTAACAGTGCAAAAACATAATATTATAACCTCATTTACATTTGCAGTTGCAATAGCTATTTGTATTACTCCTCTCCTACTTCCTGTTATTTTATCTTCAAGCTTGTCAAAAGGAGCTTTGCGAATGTCTAAAAAGAAAACTATCGTAAAAAAGCTTGATTCAATTCAAAGCTTTGGCTCAATGAATATTCTTTGTACAGACAAAACAGGAACTTTAACAGAAGACAAAATCGTTTTAGAAAGATATCTTGATGTTATGGGAAATGAAGATTTAAGAGTGCTAAAACATGCATTTTTAAATGCCTATTTTCAGACAGGATTACGTAGCAATATTGATGAAGCTGTTATAAATCGTGGAGAAGAACATAGTTTAAAAGAAGCTACTGCTCACTATAAAAAAATTGATGAAATACCTTTTGACTTCTCTCGTCGTAGACTTTCTGTTATTGTAAATGATGGTACTAAAACTCAATTAATTACAAAAGGTGCAGTTGAAGAAATATTAAATATTTCAACATTAATAGATTATCAAGGTAAAATTTCGCCTATTACAAATGAAATTAAAGAAAATATGAAAAAAATCACAAAAGACTTAAATAAACAAGGTCTACGTGTTGTAGCTATTTGCCAGAAAAATGATTTAAATAAAACATCAGATTTTGGCGTTGAAGATGAAAAAAATATGGTTCTAATTGGATTTATTGGATTCCTAGATCCTCCAAAAGAAAGTGCTAAATCTTCAATTGAAAAATTAAATAAAAACGGAATTAGAGTTATTGTTTTAACTGGTGACAATGTTGAAGTTACAAAATGTGTATGTGACAAAGTTGGAATAAAATCTCCTCAAATTGTTATTGGTTCTGACCTTGACAAACTATCTGACCAAGCTGTAAAAAGACTTTTAAAAAGAACTAATATATTTGCAAAACTTTCTCCTATTCAAAAAGCTCGTGTTGTAAGACTTCTAAAAGATGCAGGAAATATTGTTGGATATATGGGAGATGGAATTAATGATAGCCCATCACTTATAAATTCAGATGTTGGTGTATCAGTAGATACAGCTGTTGATATTGCCAAAGAATCTGCAGATATAATTCTTCTAGAAAAAGATTTACATGTCTTATTAGAAGGTGTAAAAGAAGGGCGTCACACATTTGCAAATTTAATGAAATATATTAAACTTGCAGCAAGCTTCAACTTTGGAGAAGTTATGTCAGTTATTATTGCAAGTATAATTCTTCCATTTTTACCTGAAACGCCTATTCAATTACTTGTTGAAGGATTATTATATGACTTTGGTCAACTAACTTTACCATTAGACAATGTTGATGAAGAATACTTGAGAAAGCCTAAAAAAATTGATATTAAAGGATTAAAACATTTCATGTTATTTATGGGACCACTTAGTTCTATATTCGATTTAATTGTATTTGCATTAGTATGGTTTGTATTCAAAATACATGAAGTTGCTACATTCCAAACAATATGGTTTACTTACAGTATAGTTTCTAATTTAATGGGCATGCATGTAATTAGAACTGCTAAAAAGCCGTTTATCCAAAGTCATGCTTCAAAATCTGTATATGCATCTTCTATTTTACTAAGTATAATTGCAATGATTATACCATTTACCTTTATTGGTAAAGCAATTGGTCTTACTGCATTAGCATTAAAAGATTATATAATAATAATTGGTGTACCTATTTTATACTGCTTTGTTGCTAGTTTTGCTAAACATATTTATATAAAAAAATATGGAGAATGGATTTAAGCCATTCTCTTTACTTTTTCTTCCAAATATGTTATAATTTATTAGTTCGTAATTTTTATAGAAACATACACAGTATACTGCAATGTTTCACACGTCCTAAGGAGGGACAATGATGGATACTATTCATATTGTAACTAGCACTAGTGTACAAGCACGGCGGAATACGCTTTCTTTTCTCGAAAGTGGTCTTTTCGTCCCTACATCAGTCAAAATCAATTATAATCTAGTAAAAGGTTTACCACCTGTTCATATGGTTGACTCGTACCCTTTAATTATTAAAGGAACTTTATGTAACATCTCGACAACTATTGCAGTTTATCACCTTTCAGCAGGATTTAATGGTCCTGGTTCTCGTGATTTACTCGAAATTTTGAGATTTATGAACTTTAAAATTTGTGATGATGTAATTCTTTCTGACCGTTTTGTTAAGAGAAATAAAATTTCTCTGACAATTTTGAAAGATGGAACTATTCTATAATTAGGGGACAAAACAGGTGATAACATGGGATTGATTTTGTTTAAAACAATGCTTCCTCATCAAGCAGAAGCTGCAACACTTGCATTAATTGCAAACGGTTTTAAGGCAAGTAAGTTTCATTTTTCTTATATTGAAGAAGATGGACTTATTCCAAAAGATTATCCGCTCACAATCGAAGGAATTTTTGATAATGCTCCTGTCACAGTAAAAGCTTATGGGGTATCAGCTGGTGCAGATAATTCTCAGTCGCAATCTCTTATAAAAATTCTGGAAGCAGCTGGTTTTGTATTTGATCATTCCATTTTCTTAACAAAAAAATGGTTTTTGTACAATAAAATCAGTGTTACCGGTTTTGTAAATGGAACTGTAACAGACGACTTTAATCTCCATCATTAACAAAAAATCAGTCTATCAATTTTTTTGATAGACTGATTTTTTATATTTTACAATTCTCTTTTCCTACAATTTCTTCAAAAATTTTTAAAATTTTATCTGTTAAATATATTGCTCCAGATGATTTTAATTCTTCACCAATTTGAACCATAACACGAACATTATTCTGTTCTCCATTAAAGAATTTTATTGCCCCTCTTAATTTTGCCTTTTGCTCTTCTGAGAGTTCTGTAATATTTAATACTAGAGTATTTGTTTTTGTTTCTCCAAAATTTCTAATATCTTGTGCTACAATTTTAGTTTCATCATCATCTCTAATGCTTAATCTACCTTTTACAGTAATAATATTTTCTTCTACTAATACATCTTGTGATTTCATATATGTCGGCTCAAACACTATAATTTCAGCAGTTCCATATAAATCTTCTAATGTTACAAATGCCATAATCTTATTGTTTTTTGTATATTTTTTCTTTACTGAAGTTATTATTCCTGCAATTGTTACCTCTTGTCCATCAACAAATTTAGGTCTTTCTTTTATTCTAATATCAGTCGTTTCCTCATTTGCTGAAATTGAATTAAGCTCATCTATTTCTTTCATTTGTAAAGAAGAAATATTTGTTGTTGCAATAATTTGTTCTCTTATTTTTTCTAATGGATGTCCAGATATATAAATTCCCAACATCTCTTTTTCTGTTGATAGTAACTCTTTATCACTCATTTCTGGTTGTATCGAAAAATTATATTTTACTTTGTTTAAATTGTTACTTTCCTCTTCTTCATTTCCACCTAAATCAAACATAGAAACTTGACCATTCATTCCTTTTCTATTATAAGATTGAACTGTATCAATTATTGTTTCAAAAGATGCAATTAATGTTGCTCTTGTTTCTGGAAAATCTGAAAATGTTCCAGCTTTTATTAAACTTTCTACACATTTTTTATTAACTGCGTCCCCAGCCATTCTTTCACAAAAATCTGTAAAACTTGTGAATTCTCCATTTTCTTCTCTATTTTTTACAATATTGTCAACTGGTTGAACTCCAACATTTTTTATACTTCCTAATCCAAATCTAATTTTTCCGTCTTCTACTGTAAATTTACCACTACTTTTATTTATATCAGGTTTCAAAATTTGTATTCCCATTCTCTTGCATTCATCAATATATTCTGGAACCTTATCCAAATTTCCTAAATAACTATTTAGCATTGATGCCATAAATTCTGCAGGATAATATGCCTTTAAATATGCAGTTCTATATGCTACAACCGCATAACATGCAGCATGTGATTTATTAAATGCATATTTTGCAAATTCAGCCATCTCATCAAATATTTTATTTGCAGATTCTGCATCAATTCCATTTCTTACACATCCAGGTACTTCAACTTTTCCATTTTCATCAACTTGTCCATTTATAAATACTTCTCTTTCTTTTGCCATTACGTCAAGCTTTTTCTTTCCCATCGCTCTACGCACTAAATCAGCTCTTCCTAATGAATATCCTGCCAAGTCTCTTACTATTTGCATAACTTGTTCTTGATATACCATACATCCATATGTTACATTTAATATTGGTTCCAAACTCGGATGCGTATATTCGTTATGTCCTGGATTTTGTTTTCCTCTAATGTATCTTGGAATTTGATCCATTGGTCCTGGTCGATATAATGAAACACCGGCTATTAAATCTTCCAAACAGTCTGGTTTCAATTCTTTCATAAAGTTTGTCATTCCTTGTGATTCAAATTGGAATATACCGCAAGTTTGACCTTCTTGCCATAATTTATAAACCTTTGGATCAGCCATATTTTCATCAAATTCTACATCTATTCCTTTATCTTTTTTTACAAGATTAATTGTATCTTTTATAACTGTCAAAGTTCTAAGTCCAAGAAAGTCCATCTTTAATAGTCCAAGTTCTTCTAGTGTTGTCATTATATATTGAGTTGAAATTTGGCCATCTCTAACATATAAAGGAACATATGTATCAACTGGATCTTTTGTTATTACAACACCACAAGCATGTGTTGAGGCCTGTCTTGGCATTCCTTCCAAAGCCATTGCAATATCTAATAATTTATGTACATTGTCATCTAATTCATATGCTTCTTTTAATTCTTTATTTTGCTCTAATGCCTTTGGAATTGTTATATGTATTTCATTTGGAATCATTTTTGCAAGTCTGTCTGCTTCTGAATATGGATAATCCAAAACTCTTGCTACATCTCGGATTACCATCTTTGCAGCCATTGTTCCAAATGTAATTATCTGTGAAACATGGTCATGTCCATATTTTTCTGAAACATAATCAATTACTCTTTGTCTATCAACATCAGAAAAGTCAACATCAAAATCTGGCATACTTATTCTTTCTGGATTTAAAAATCTTTCAAAAAGTAATCCATATTTCATAGGGTCAATATCTGTTATTTCAATTGCATATGCTAAAATTGAGCCAGCACCTGAACCTCTTCCTGGTCCAACTGGAATTCCATGACTTTTGGCAAAGTGAATAAAATCCCACACAATCAAATAATAATCAACATATCCCATTTTTTTGATTATGCCTATTTCATATTCTGCTCTTTTTAAAACTTCTTCTGATGGATTTTCTCCATATCTTTTTTTGATTCCATCATCACATAATTTCTTTAGAAAATCATAATGTGTAGGATATTCTGGTGGCACATCATAATTAGGCAATATTGTATGTCCAAATTCAAATTCTACATTACATTCATCTGCAATTTTTACTGTATTTTCTATTGCATCAGGAAATGCTGAAAAATAATTGCTCATTTCTTCTGGAGATTTTACATATAATTCATCTGTGTCAAATCTCATTCTGTCTTCATCACTCATACGTTTTCCAGTTTGAATGCATAATAAAATTTCATGATTGTATGCATCTTCTCTTTTTAAATAATGTGCATCATTTGTTGCAACTAATGGTATATCTAATTTTCTTGCTAATTGTACTAACTTTTGATTTGCAAGAACTTGTTCTTTTATCCCATTATTTTGGAGTTCTATATAATAATCTTTTCCGAATACTTTTTTATGCCATAAAGCTATTTCTTCTGCTTTTTCATTTTGACCATTTAATAGCGCTTGATTTACCGCTCCAGCCAAACAAGCGCTTAGACATATAATTCCTTCATGATACTTTTCTAATACCTCTAAATCGATTCTAGGCTTGTAATAATACCCTTCTGTGAATCCTATTGATACTAACTTACTTAGATTTTTGTATCCTTGGTTATTTTTTGCAAGTAATATCAAATGATTGTATTTATTATCTATGCCAGGTTCTTTGTCAAGTCTTGAACGTGGTGCAACATAGACCTCACAACCTATAATTGGTTTTATTCCTTCTTTTTTACATGCTTTATAAAAGTCAATTGCACCATACATAACTCCATGGTCTGTTATTGCCATTGCTTTCATTCCTAGTTCTTTTGCTCTTACTGGTAAATCTTTTATTCTATTTGCTCCATCTAGTAAACTAAATTCACTATGTATATGTAAGTGTACAAAATCTGACATTGTTATCTCCCTCGATATTTTTTTATAAAACAAAAAAGCAATCCCCGCCTTAGCCGTAAGTTGTCTGAATTTTTAAGGACCTGTCTTCGACAGGTGGGTGCCTACTTGAATATTCCTGGGCTTCTTACTACTCGAAATGTAATAATCATTTGCTAAAAGTGTAAGCTTGCACGCCATACTCAAAGATTTTGGCCCCTCTTTAAACTTGTAGGTTCTAAAAATTCTATGCTACACGCACTATGCAGGGCATTGCCTTATTCATTTTTGTTATAATTATATTAACATATTCTTTGACCAATTGCAACCAATTTATGGTTCAAATTTTTTCAAAATCATATGTTAAATATATTATATCTCTTTTTTTCATATTTATTCTCGCTCTATTTGTTTTTTACATCTTTGACAATTTCCAAATTTTATAGTCCCATAATTTCTTTTGCAACTTCGTTAATTGTCTTTCCCTCTGCTGATGCTCCTAATTTTGCTTTTGCCTCTTTCATTATTGTTCCCATATCTTTCATTGAAGTAGCACCTATTTCTGAAATTATTTTTTCAACTTCTGCTTTTACTTCTTCTCTGCTTAATTGTTTTGGCAAATATTCTTGAAGTATTGCTATTTCTTGATTTGTTTGGTCTATTAAATCTTGTCTTTGAGCCTTTTCAAAATCAACTAAAGCATCTTTCTTTGTTTTAACTTCTTTTGCTATTATTTCTAATATTTTGTCATCTCCTACTTCAATTCCTTTGTCTTTTTCTATTTGCAATATTGCAGCTCTTACCATTTGAACTGTATTCTTTTTTATTGTATCTTTATTTTTTATTGCTTGTTTTAATTCTTCCATTAACTTTTCTTTTAACATTTTTGATTCCTCCTTAATCTTGAACTATAATATCACAATTTTTAAAATTTCTCAATATATTTTTTCTCCTGCATCTAATTTTTTTATTTTTTTGTAAATTTCTCCATCTTTTTTAGAATATGTTTTTTCTTGAATTCCATCAGCAGTACAAAGTTTTACTTTTACAAATCCAGAATTAATTTGTGGATGTCTTAGGATTCTCCTTCCAGTAATTTCAACAGGAGTTTTTGAAAAAGCAATATATGAAAATTTCTCATCTTCATATCCTAAATTTCCACCTTTAGCTTGCCTATGTATTGAACTTCTAGCAACTCTAGCATAAAATGCACACCAATCATTTTCTTTAATTGGACACTCACCATTACAGCAACATGGTGCTACAATATAACCACCTTGTTCTTTTATCAAATTTCTAATATTTAAAATATTTTTAAATCCTTCTGGTGTACCAGGTTCAATAACAACCATCAATTTATTTGTCGCTTTCCATAATTTTAATACTGCATTTTCTCTTTCTTGCTCAGGCAATTCATTTATCATATAAGAGGTTAAAACAATATCGGCCTTTTCTGCTATTTCATCTTGTAAAATATCATAGCTTTTCCATTGAACATTATCTAAAACTGTATTTTCCATTAATTTTTTTCCAATGTTGCTCATGCTTTTTTCTCTCTCAAGACAAGTTATCTGGCTAATGCTTTCAATTTCATTTACAGCCCAAGTACCTGCCCCAGTTCCAGCTCCAACATCTAACAAACTTGTCATTTTCTCATTATAATTTGCCAATATTTGTTTAAATGCTGAATAAACAGCTGCATATGTTGCTGGCATTCTTGATATTGCATAAGATACCGCTTCTGACTCATTTGTTAGCAATTTCTTACCTTTTCCATCATTTTTACGATATCTATTACTTATTGTTTGTGCATCTTCTATAATATTACTAAATTTGTTCTCACTTAACAATCTATTAATTGAATCTTTTAATTCTTCTGGAATATCCACTATTTTCTCCTTTTAAAACATAATTGTTTTTCCATATCTTTTTAGCCATTTATCTATTTCCTTATAGTTTGGAATAAATGATTGTACTAAATTATAAAATTGCTCATTATGATATTTATATTTCATATGACACAATTCATGTACTATTACTGCATCTACCTTGTCCTCTGGAAGCATAATCAACCTTGATGAAAAATATAAATTTTTCTTGCTTGGCATACAACTTCCATACCTTGTAGTAGCATCTCTTACTTTAACTTGATTATAGCCAAATCCTGTTATTTGACTCCAATATGGTAATCTTTGGGCTATTAATACTTCTGTATTGTTTTTTAAAAGTTTTTTTATAACTTTATCTACATATTCTTTTATTAGATTTTGATCAATATCTTTTGGAACTTTAACTATTAGTTCTTTTGATTCTGTTTTTAATTCTACACTTATTCTGGATAATTTAGTTTCTTCTCTTATTACCGTAAATTCTTCACCTTTATAATATATTTTTTCGCCTGTTTTCCATTGTTTTATAGAATTTACTTCTGAATCTAAAATCTTTTTATATTTATCATATATTCCATCTTCTTCATCCTTCAAAATTCTAGTCAATGTTTTTTTAGATAATCTTGTTGGTTTGTTTATTTGTAAAACATTCCCTTTAAAATATATTTTTACTGATTTTGAATTTTTATAATTTTTAATTTCTATTGGAATTTCTAAATCTTTAATTTTTAATATGTCCATATTATTCCACCATAATCTATAACATCTAATCCTTCAAATTCTATTATGTCTAAATTCTTACTTGTTATAAATTCTCGTATTCTCCCATCTGAATCTATTTTATTTAAATCTCCAAACACAATAATTGATTCTCCTAAGCTTGATATACAACCACCTATAAATCCTTTTTTATCACTGTATTTTTCGCCATCAAATAATTTTATATCTAAATTGTTATTTACTAGTAATACATCAATCCCATGGAATTTCAATATTTTGTACAAACCTTGGTCAGATACAATTGCTGAATTGTCGTCTATTACTGCAATTGAACAATTGGTATATCCCTGTGTCGTATTTATTAATTCATATCCCTCATTTATTAATAATTCTTTTAACTCGCTATCAGTATTTTGAAAATTATGTATTGCCTTTTTTCCTATTATGCAAACATTATATTTAATATCTAATGGATATTTTTCTTGAACAGTTTCCTGACCTTTTATAAAATTTTCATATTCTTGAAAATTCGCATACTGTGTAGGTTCTACAACTATTTTCTCTCCAACTTTACAAGCAATGATATCTACATGTGAGGCTATTTCAGGATATAAATTCTTATTTTCTTTTATCTCTAACAATTTATATCCCAATTCTTTTAATTTCGTTTTTTCAATATTCCTCATTCTATTATCTATAATTAATTTTTTCTGCATTTTACCACCTATTTTTCAAGTACTTTAATTGCACATTTTAATCCATCAATTGCTGCTGTCATAATTCCGCCTGCATATCCTGCACCTTCACCACATGGATATAAACCTTGTACATTTGTAGAATTTAAGCTTTCTTTATCTCTTGTTATTTGAACTGGTGAAGAACTTCTTGTTTCTACACCTGTTAAAACCGCATCTTTATCTGCAAATCCATGCAATTTTTTATCTAATTCTACTATTGCTTCTTTCATTGTTTCAGATACGAATTCTGGTAATATTTCATTTAAATTTGCTCCAGTTACTCCTGGCATATATGTTGGCTTTATTCTTCCAAATTCATATGTTGGATTATTATTTATAAAATCTTCTACTCTTTGTGCTGGTGCATTATAATTCTTTCCACCTAGTTCAAATGCTTTTTTCTCTAAATCTTCTTGAAAATACATTCCATCTAATGGAGAATTTTTAAAATAATCCTCTACTGTAATATTTACAAGTAATGCACTATTGGCATTTTTTCCGTCTCTTGCAAAATTACTCATTCCATTTGTAACAATTGAATTTTCTTCAGAACTTGATGCCATTACTTGTCCACCTGGGCACATACAAAATGTATAACATGTTCTTCCATTTTTGGCATGATATACTAATTTATAATCTGCTGATGGTAATTTTAATTTTGTTTTCTCACCATATTGTGTCTTATTTATATCTTCTTGTAAATGCTCTATTCTTGTTCCTACTGCAAAATTTTTAGGTTGAATTTCTACACCTATCTCATATAATTTTTTAAATGTATCTCTTGCACTATGCCCAATTGCTAAAATCACTGCATCTGTTTCAATTTTACTATTCTCACAAATAACAGCTTTTATTTTCCCATCTTCAATTTCAAAATCTGTAGCTTGAGTATTAAATAAAACTTGTCCACCTTTAGAAATAATGTATTCTCTCATATTTTTTACAATCTTTCGTAAATTGTCTGTTCCTATATGAGGCTTTGCAGTATATAAAATCTCTTTAGGTGCACCAAATTTAACAAATTCTTCTAAAACTTTTTGCGAATACATATTAGCAGAATTTCCAGTATTCAATTTTCCATCTGAAAAAGTTCCTGCTCCACCTTCTCCAAATTGAATATTTGATGTTGTAGAAAATTTTCTATTTTGAGCAAACTCTTCTACATCTCTAATTCGTTCTTCTACGCATTTTCCTCTTTCTAAAATAATTGGTTTTATCCCATTGTCAACTAGCAAAATCCCTGCAAATAAACCGGCTGGTCCCATTCCAATAATTACTGGTTTATATTCACTTTTTCTATTTACTTTTATTGTCTCCCATTTCTGTTCGTAAACTTGCTCAAATTTAGCTTCTCTTTTTTTATTCTTTAATTCTACATCAATTGTATAATTATAATGAATATCATCTTTTTTTCTGGCATCAATTGATTTTTTATAAATGTGCCAATTTTCAACTTCATCTAATTTGATTTTATTTTTGGCAATTGCTTTTTCTAGAACTTGTTCTTCTGTTAAGTCTTCTCTAATTTTTATATCTTTTAATCTAATCATTATTTTCCTCTTTTTTTCTATATTCAATTACTTCTACATTACTATTTTTGCTTCTTTCAACCATACAATTATATACTTGATTTCTCAAGTCCTTCTTCTGTTCTTGAATACTTAATTTTTCATTTGGAAAGAATGGACCATCAATATATGTCACAACTCTAACTTTATCTTTTCCATAACTTTGATATGTATTAGTCATGCAAAATGTAGGCTTTTTATATTGAATTGGATATCTAAAAGAAACATCTCTAAAAGGCCTTATTTTTGTATAATATGGCCAAATATGTGCCTCTGGATAAATCGTTATTGGATGTTTTCTATTTAGATGTGTTTCTATTGCATTAATAAAATTTTTCATTCCATTTTTATTATTAGGTATTGGGATTGCTCCAAGTAATTGAATTGAATTTCCAAGAAATTTCATTGAAACATTTTCTGGATTTACAATAAAATGATTTCTTTTGGGATACATTGGCAAACTTGGAATAAATACATCTGCAAACACTTGGGTATGGTTTACATACACAAAATAAGAATCTTTTTTATATGGTTTTAATTTCTCTTTTCCAACATATTTGATTTTCAATTTAAGCTTTCCATATAATAATTTGATTGGCATACTTATTACATTTTGCAATAAAAAAGAACAAAAATCCCACAAGGGATTTCTGTGGATGTACTTGTAGTTCTCATCAATAATCCTTGGTGTGATTTCTGCTCCTGAAAATTCATCATTTAATTCATCTTTGTAGTAATAGATTTGTTTAGATTTCATCATTTACTTCCTCTTTGATTGTTGTATATTCTAGTGGAATTCCATAAAATTCTTCATATATATTTTTCCAAACTTCGAAATTCTTATTTTTCATTTCTTCTACATTCTCTTTTTCTGATAATGTAACATCTGGATAAATTGGCTTTTCTATATGAACATAATATTCTTTTATTGGAAATCCATCTTCACCTATTATATCACTGTCTTTCATTGTTATAAATATAGGTATTACTGGTACATTGCTTCTTGATGCAATTTTATATGCACCATTTTTTAGTGGCTTTGGTTTCTCATAATTCCACCATAAACTTTGCTCTGGGTAAATTAATATAAAGTCTCCTCTTTTTAAAATTGTATCTGCAGCTTTCATGAATTTTATCATTGTTCTTGTATTTGAACTTAATGGCAATGTATCTGCATTTCTAAATAAAAATCCATAAAAACCAGGAAAATTTGTATAATTTCCTTCTCTTATTACTTTATATAATTTTTTCTTTTTTCTTTGACCTGATAATGAAAATATCTCTTCAATTGTAAAAGAATCAAATGGATTAAAGTGATTACATGTTAAAATTGCTCCATTTTTCATTTCACTTAAATACTCAAGTCCTTCAACATCTTTAATAATCAACTTATTATCTTTGATGATTGCATCTAAGAATCTTTCTCCTAATTTATTTGCAAATTTGTTTTTCCATCTATTTGTTCTTTTTGTTTTTAAATAGTCTACATTTTCTGGTCTTAATTCTACTGTTGGAGGGTCATTTTCAGCATCAACATCAAATTTTCCTTCTTTTTCAAGTTGCTTTATTTTTTCTAATATCTCTATTCTTTCTTGTGACTTTTCTGTAACTTGAATGTTTCTATATTTTCTATCATCTCCAACACAGTCTGACTCTTTTTGAGCTAATGCTCTTAATTTTAAATCAGCTTCTCTATCTTGATATTTCATTTCATCTGAAAATTCATTTTTTATTTTTAATATTTGGTCATAATATTCTGTTTTTTGTGCGAATCCCCAAAAATAATTTCCATATCTTGTATCATCATAATGCCATGGCTTATATTGATAATTATAATGGATTAATTTTATATCCTCTTCTTTCATATCATCACTTGCTGTTGGCATTACATTCCATCCTGAATCAAGTAGTTTTACTCTTCCTTTACATATTCTGTTCAAATAGTCTTGATCTTGCACTACTGAAAATTTTACATTTTCTAATAGATATAAGAACTTTTCTTGGAATTGGAACTTTCTAAGTTCATCCAAATTCATTACTAACATTCCTGCATTAAAATATGTTTTATAACTTGCAACTCCTACAACCTTTTCTACATATTCTTGAAATACTTCATTTTTTTGAATTATATCATCAGGAACTGCTCCGACTAAATTATCTCCAATATCTATATTATATAATTCAGCTATATCTGCTAAAAGTACAATATCACAATCCAAATAAATTGCTTTATTGTATTGTGGATATAGATTTGAGATAAATAATCTGAAATATGTTGTCATTGAAAAATAATCTCTAGTATACAATTTATTTTTTACTTTTTGTATATAATAAGTTAAGTCTACAAATTCAATGCTCATATTTTCCCTTTTATATTTATTTATTTTTTCTTTACTTTCTTCACTTATATTTGTACATAATATTTTTACTACATAATAGTATTCTTGTGACATCTTCTCAACCAATGACTCTAATGTTACTGATAAAAAGGGTATATATTTATCATCAACAGCAAAAAATATTGGTATTATCTCTTTGTATTTTTCCATCTAAACTTCCTCTTTCTTTTTCATACTATACTCTTCTTTTAATTTTATATATTCATCTAAATCTTCGTCAAAATAATAACATTTCAATACTTTATGAACTTCTTCTATATTCCATTGTTTGAAATTTTCTGTATGCGGATATGGTAAAAACATTAATCTTTTACAGAAATGACATATGATTGTGTCTTTTTTATTAAATTTTGATTGTTCATTATAAATTCTTGGTAAAATCTTCTTTTTAGTTGTTGACCAATAAATAGCATCTTGGTCTGCAAATAGCATTTTTTTAGTTTTTATTCTTTCTCTTGCTTTTTCTAAAAGTCCTGTTTCTTTTATTTTCTTCATGTTTAATAATAACATTCCTGCATTTATATAATCAGGTCTAATTAACCAACATCCATATTTTTCTTTTACTGCCGCATACTCATATTCTGTAATATCTATGTTGTATAATTTAGAAATATCACCACCAGCCATCATATCTATATCTAAATATAATAATTTTTCTGGCATCTCTGGCACTAAATCTGCTAATAATCTTAATAATGTATATGGTGTACAATATGCACCTTCATTTGCACAATTTTTAAATTGTTTCTCATATATTTCTGTTACATCTACTCTTATTACTTGATTATCTGGATTTTTTTGTTTTACTACTCTATCTAAAAATCCAACTTGTTCTTCATTTATTGCTGTATATTCTGGTTTTATTCTTGTTAATTCTGCTGTGAATATATAGCATCTTATTGCTTCTTTTGTTCTGTTTGTTATTGATATTAGTTCTGTTAATGCTCCGTCAAATACTTTTTCATTTCCACATAATAATAAGTTTATCATTTTTCCCTCTTCTTTAATTATTTTCACTTATTAATTTTATCATTTTGCTTAAATTTTATCAAGAATTTTTTTACATTTTGTCGTAAAAATGTAAAAATGGGGTCGGTCCTTTTTTTCACATGCGAAAAAGGACCGACCCCATTTTTACTTAATATTAAAATAATTATTTAAAAAAATCTAAATGCCCTCCAATAAAACCACCAACAGCATAGGCCAAAAGGATTATACCAACAATTACAGCAAAAATTATAGTCACTACACGCTCCACTCCTGTAACTTCTGTAACAGTTTTAACTTCAACTATTTTAATAAATTGAGAATTGTTTGTAGGCTTGTATTTAGCAGTTTCAAAATCAGAAGCTTTCAACTCTATTTCTTCATTCTGCCATACAGACATCTCTTTTGTCACATCAGACTCAACACCATCATCCATCATTGTAGCTTTTATTTTTACCTTGCCTTCTACAGGAGACTCTATTTTTAAAGTCTCATTATTTAAAATAGTAACTTTGGCATTATTTTCAGAATTCTCACTCATTGCTTCTTCCAACAGACTACAACCTGTAAGACTAAACATCATAATCAAAACAATTACAGTTAAGAAATAATTCCGGATTTTTTTCATATTAAGTTCCTCCTTGATGTCATGTAATTACAATAACATTCTTACTTCGAAAGGTTTTGCTTTTTATATTATACTATCCATTAGTGCTATTGTCAAGCTTTTTTAGCTTTGTAACTATTCAGCAGTATTTTTTCATTTTATCGCCAAAATAGGGGTCGGTCCCTTTTCTCACATTTGAAAAAAGGACCGACCCTATTTTTACTGATCGTTCAGCACTATGGTTATAATCCAATTGAGCAATACCATGCTAAACACAGCGAAACCTCCCAAAATCCCAAGTAGTACAATAATAAATGTCTTCACGAGTTTTCCTCCTTATCAGTTTTCTGTACTATTACAATAGTACTTTTATTCAAAGTTTCCTTTGATGTATATATTATACTCTCTTTTAAATCTTATGTCAACTTTTTCTTATGTTCACATTTTCTGGACCAATTCAAGTTTTCATTCCCACAAAAATTTTTCTTTTATCATCTTTGCTACATCTTCAGCTGAAATATTGGTATTATTTATTCTAAGATAATTTGGTTCCTTTATTTCATTCTCTCTGGAATTAAATCTATACTTTTGAACAGACTTTAGCAAATCATTTTGACTCCATTCCAAATTTCGTTTTGATGCTTTATTAGCAAGTCTATTCTCTGTTTTATTTCTTTTTAATCTCTCATCTAAATCAGCTTCCAACTCAACAATATAAATTTCCGCATTATATTCTTTAAATATTTTTATATATTCGGAAATTCGCTCCCATTCTTCTTTATCATTAAAGTCCCAAGTAGTAGTAAATATCATTCCATATTGGTCACTTTTTGCAAATTCTTTAAAAATCTGTATTCTAAATCCTTCATTTAGTTTTTTAAAAGATTCACTACTATACTTAAAAATTTTGGTTAAAATCTCTATTGTCATATGATTATGCAATAATTTTAAATCTGTAATTTTTTCCAATTCTTGACCTACTGTCATTTTTCCAACTGCTTGCGGACCTGTTATTAGTACAAATTTCATACTATCACTCCTTATTCTAACTCAAATGCACCAGTATATAATTGATAATATTCTCCTTTTTCAGCCATTAATTCTTCATGATTTCCTCTTTCAATAATCTTGCCGTGATCCATAACCATAATTGCTTTAGAATTTCTAACAGTTGAAAGCCTATGAGCAATAACAAAAACAGTTCTTCCTTCCATCAATTTATCCATACCATCTTGAACTATTTTTTCTGTTCTTGTATCAATACTTGAAGTTGCCTCATCCAAAATCATTACAGGCGGATTATTTATTGCAACTCTCGCAATAGAAATAAGCTGTCTTTGACCTTGTGACAATTGAGCTCCATTTCCAGAAAGCATTGTATCATATCCATTTGGCAATCTTTCTATAAATCCATCTGCATTAGCAAGTTTGGCTGCTTGTTTTACTTCTTCATCTGTTGCACTTTGATTTCCATATTTGATATTTTCTTTTATTGTTCCTGTAAATAAATTTACATCTTGTAATACCATTCCAAGTGATCTTCTTAAATCACTTTTCTTTATTTTGTTTATATTTATTCCATCATATCTAATTTTTCCATCTTCGATATCATAAAATCTATTAATCAAATTTGTAATAGTAGTTTTTCCTGCTCCTGTTGCTCCTACTAAAGCTATTTTTTGACCAGGTTTTGCATACATACTAATATCATGTAAAATTTGTTTTTCTTCTGTATATGAAAAATCTACATCTTTTAATTCTATATATCCTTTTAATTCAATATATTCAACTGTTCCATCATGATGTGGATGTTTCCATGCCCACATTCCTGTTCTTTCTGATGTTTCTACCAATTTGCCATTTTCCATTTTTGCATTTACTAGTGTAACATATCCTTCATCTTTTTCTGGTTCTTCATCCATCATTTCAAATATTCTGCTTGCTCCTGCCAAAGCTAATATTATTGCATTTAAATTATTCATTACTTGATTGATTGGCTGTGAAAAATTTCTTGTCAATTGTAAAAATGATACTATTGTTCCAACTGTTAATGTAATTTTTCCTGTTAGTGTTAAATATGTTCCAACTATTGCTATCAATACATATTGAAGATTTCCTAAATTGTTTGCAATTGGCATTAATATATTTGCATATTTATTTGCCTTATACATATCATCATTTAGTTGATTATTTAATCTATCAAATTCTTCTTTTGACTTTTCTTCATGTGTAAATACTTTTACAACTTTTTGGCCATTTAACATTTCTTCTATATATCCATTTACTTTTCCTAATGAATGTTGTTGATTCATAAAATGTTTTGAACTTTTTCCTGCTATTTTCTTAGTTGTTAATATTGTTAAAGCTGTAAAAATCACAACAAATACTGTTAAAATTGGGCTTAAATATATCATTGCACAAAAGATTGCAATAACACTTATAAGTGATGATGTAATTTGTGGTAATCCTTGTGAAATCATTTGTTCTAGTGTGTCAACATCATTTGTATAAGTACTCATTATATCTCCATGTGTATGTGTATCAAAATATCTAATTGGCAATTTTTCCATTTTTTCAAACATTTCATTTCTGATATTCCTTAATACTCCTTGTGCAATAACTGCCATAATTCTGTTATATAAATATGCTGTAATAATTCCCACTACATAAATTACTGCCATTACTCCAATTGCTTTTAATAAGCCTGTAAATACTGGATTTTCTACTCCTAGTAATGGTGTTATATAATTATCAATTAATGTTTGTAAAAATAATGAACCTGCTACACTCGCAACACTACTTAAAATGATACAAACAAATACTGCAATAAACTCTTTTTTGTAGTCACTTGTTATATATTTCATTATTCTTTTTATTGTTCCTTTTTTTTACTTCTGGCTTATTCATTTGTATCACTTCCTTTCATTTGAGATTCATAAACCTCTTTATAAATTTCATTTGATTTTAATAATTCTTCATGTGTACCAATTCCAGCAATCTGTCCATTATCCATAACAACAATCTTATCGCAATTCTCTATTGAAGAAATTCTTTGTGCAATAATGATTTTGGTTGTATCAGGTATTTCTGTTTGAAATGCTGTTTGAATTAAACTATCTGTTTTAGTGTCAACAGCTGATGTAGAATCATCTAAAATTAATATCTTAGGATGTTTTAATAATGCTCTAGCAATACATAATCTTTGCTTTTGACCTCCTGAAACGTTAGTTCCACCTTCTTCTATATAAGTATTATATCCATCTGGAAACTGCATTATAAATTCATCTGCTTGTGCTAATTTACATACTCTCTTTACCTCTTCCTCTGATGCATTTTCATCTCCCCAGCATATATTTTCAGCAATTGTTCCAGAGAATAACACATTTTTTTGAAGTACACATGCAACTTGATTTCTTAAATCCTCTAAATCGTATTTTCTTACATCTTCTCCTCCGACAAGTAACTCTCCTTCTGTAACATCATACAATCTTGGAATCAAATTAACTAAACTTGTTTTTCCACTTCCTGTTCCACCTATAATTCCTACTGTTTCTCCTGATTTTATATCTAAATTAATATCTTTTAAGCACTCTTTTTGTTTATCTTTTACATAGCTGAAACTTACTTTATCAAATTTTATTGAGCCATCTTTAACCTCTTTGATTGGTGTATCTGGATTTGTAATATCTGATTCTTCATCAAGAACTTCTACAATTCTTTCTGCTGATGATTTAGAAATTGTAATCATTACAAGTACCATAGAAAGCATCATTAAACTTGATAATATTTGAATTGAATATGTTAGCATTGTCATCAATTCTCCTGTTGTCAATTCTGTCATACCTGTGTTTACTATTATTTTAGCTCCAAACCATGATATTGCTAAAATACATATATATATTGAAAATTGCATTAATGGGCTATTTAATGCTAATATTTTTTCACCTTTGCTAAAATCTTTGTAAATACTATTTGATACTTTTTCAAATTTTTGCGTTTCTTTGTCTTCTATTACAAATGATTTTACAACTCTTATTCCAGATACATTTTCTTCAACTACGTTATTTAAATCATCATATGTGTGAAATACTCTCTTCATAATTGGATGTACTGTAGTTGTTATCCAATATAAGCCAACTCCCAATATTGGTACTATTACTAAAAATATTAATGATAATTTTGCACTTATTGATATTGCAAAAAATAATGATGTTATTAGCATTAGTGGAGTTCTTACTGCAATTCTTATAATCATTTGAAATGCTCTTTGCGTATTTGTTACATCTGTTGTTAGTCTTGTAACCAAACTACTTGTTGAAAATTTATCTATATTTGAAAATGAAAAATCTTGTACTTTATAATAAAGATTTTTTCTTAAATTTTTTGCAAATCCTGATGATGCTTTAGAAGCAAAAATGCCTGAAAACATACCAAATAGTAATGATAAAATAGCACATAATATTAATTCAAAACCTATTTTATATACTATATTCATATTTCCATCATATACACCTTCATCTATTAATTTTGCCATTAATAATGGAATTATTACTTCTAGCACTACTTCTAAGCTTACAAATAATGGTGTTAATATTGTATCTTTTTTGTATTCTCCTATTGATTTTATTAATTTTTTTATCATTCTCTTACCTCCGTTTTTTCTATTGTTTAACTATATATAAATATCATAAAATTGAAATATTGTCAAAATGAAAATTTGGTAAAAAATGGAGTTAGCCTTTTTAAACTAACCCCATTTCTTACTAAACTATCAAAATTCTATTTGTTTCATCTTCAATTGGTAAAGAAACAATCATTGTAGTTCCTATATTTTCTTTACTATTAACTGTTATAGTTCCACCAGATAAGTCAACAATACGTTTTGCAATAGCAAGTCCTAAGCCACTTCCTCGTTCTGAATGTGATTTATCTATTTGATAAAATCTCTTGAAAATTCTATCTTTTTCTTCTTCTGACATTCCTATTCCATGATCTTTAATTTGTACTTCTATTGTTTGATTTTTTTGTTTCAAAACAACATCTATTTTACCTTTTAAATTTGAAAACTTAATTGCATTATCAATTAAATTAACCCAAACTTGAAAAAGTAATTCTTCATCACCATAAAAATATTTTTCATCTAAACTTACATTAAAAGTAATTTCTTTGTCTTTCCACTTTGGCTCTAGCAATGCAACTGCTTTTCTTAATTGTTCAGCTACATCTACTTGTTTTTTATTGACTATTTTGTTTTGGTTTTGCAACTTTGAAAGGTTTAAAATATTTGTTGATAAATTCAATAATCTATTTGATTCTTCTTTGATTATTTCACAATATTCTTTTCTTTCTTCATTTGTTATACTATCATCTTCTAATAATTGACTAAATCCTTGAATTGAAGTGATTGGTGTTTTTATTTCATGTGATACATTATCTATAAATTCTTTTTGTAAACATTCTATACTTTTTAAATCTTTTACCATTTTGTTAAAATTTTCTGTCAATTTGCCTATTTCGTCTTTTCTTTCAGTTTTTAATTCTACATTAAAATTTCCAGATGCAACTTTTTGCGTAGCTTCTGTTATTTGCTGTATTGGTTTCAACATTTTTTTACTTGCAAGCCTCATAACTATTTCTCCAATAATTATTGTACTAAAGGCCAAAAGTGCTGCACCCCTTCTCAAGATTGTTAAAATTTCTTTAACTTGTTCAGGACTACTTGCATTTATTTGTATCAATTTTTCAGCTGCAACATTACTAACAAATAGTGAAAACCCACCAATTGATATTATTACAACAATTACTGTTGCAATAATAAAATCTATTACTAAAGCTCTTCTTATTGATCTTCTTTTTCCAAAAATCTTTTCAAACATAGTTTACTCCTTTTCATGAATTATACTTTTATATCCAATTCCTCTAATTGTAACTATTTCAAATTCTTTTGCATCAGCCATTTTTTCTCTAATTCTTTTAATATGAACATCAACAGTTCTATAATCTGATTCACTCTCTAGTCCCCAAATTTCTTCTATCAATTCTTGTCTAGTAAAAATTGTATTCGGAGTGCTTAGGAATTTATATAAAAGCAAAAATTCTTTTTGTGCTAAAGAATATACTTTTTCCTTTCTTGTTACACTCATTTGATTATAATTAAGCACCAAATCTCCTATTTGTATTCTTTTTTCATTAGCACTTTTGCTTCTTTTTAATAAAACTTGTACTCTTAAAATTAATTCTTCAATATCTATTGGTTTTACCATATAATCATCTGCCCCAAGTAAAAATCCTTGTTTTTTGTCTTGAATATCACTTTTAGCAGTAATTATTAAAATTGGTACTTTATAATCACATTCTCTTAATTCTTTTATTAATTCAAATCCGTCCATTTGGGGCATCATTACATCACTTACAATTAAATCAATGTAATTTCTATCTAGTACTTCTAATGCTTCTTCACCATTAATTGCTTCATATGTATTATAATGATTTTTCATTAAACATGTTGTTATCAATTTTCTTAAATTTTTATCATCTTCTACTACTAAAATATTAAACATTTCTATCTACTTCCTTTATCTGGAATATTATATATTTTTAAAATGAATTTTATATGAAGATATTTGTTCATATTCAGTTCATAATTCTATATTATCACACATAGCAGAAAACTGCAAGCTGAAACAAATCAACTTGCAGTCTCCCGATTAGCGAGTAATCAATGCATATAAGCCATTATGCACCAGCGGATACATAAATTTCGAATATGCCTCAATCATCGCCTCCAAAAATTCCTGATCATCAATAACCCAGCTCTTGATGTCATCAATTGCTTCAGGCTCATTGATAAACAGCGCCTCCAGAGCTTCTCCAAAAACTTTAGGAGTCAATTTAAGCTCTGCTCCCTGCGGATTCATCCGATAGAACTCTTTGGTACCATCATTTTTCTGAATCCACACACTGTCCAGGATTTTTTTGCCCTCTTCTTCCTTTGCAGCAAAATAGAAAATACCTTTAATGGTATCTGCAGTATAAGAAAGTCTTTTCATTTGTCTTACCTCCATATTTCATGGTTGATATATTTTACGATTGCTTTTCGCAATCTTTCTTAATTATACATCTTTATTTACATAAAGTCAATTCTTTTTTTGCAAATCATATACTATATCCACATTATCACAGACATTTTGAGAGTGTGTAACAATAATAACACATTTGCACCATTTTCAAGTCCATTTAGCTTATCATATATTTCTGATTTTGCAGTTAGCATTATTACAGGTGTTTCAATTTTTTCTCTTCTTAATTCTCTTAAGATTGAAAAAACATCTTTATATAGAACTTTTATTGAATTTTTATTGAATTTACAATTCAAAAATATTTGCTTTCAACATCATTTGGGAAATTTTAGTTTTTTCACTAAAAGGAACTTCCCAACAACTACCTATAATAGAATTACCTCTGATATCTTCTCTTTTGGGCTTTCCTAATACCTTTTTAAGTTGTTTTTGTAGTTCAATCTTGTTTGTATATATAGATATCAATTTCTCATCATATAACACATTTATTGTGGTTTCTGTTTCTTCTTTATTTATTTCTTTATATGCTCTTCTCATTATTACACCTTAATTATTTAATATTGATTTAACTACTTCTCCAGCTATTATTAAACCTGCAACTGATGGAACAAATGAAACACTTCCTGGTACTTGATTTCTTATAGTACATTTTCTTTTTGTTCCTGGTGGACAAATACAATTGTGTTTACAACTATTTTCTGCTGTCTCATTTAATCTTACTGGTTCTTCTTTTGAATATACTACTTTTAATTTTTTTATTCCTCTACTTCTCAATTCTTTTCTCATTACTTTTGCAAGAGGGCAAACGCTTGTCTTATAAATGTCTGTAACTTCAAATCTAGTTGGGTCTAATTTGTTTCCTGTTCCCATACAAGAGATTATTGGGATATTTAGTTTATCTGCTCTTACTACTAGTTCAATTTTTGCTGTTACTGTATCTATACAATCTACAATATAATCTATAGAATTGTCAAGTATTCCTTCTGTTTCTGGCATAAAAAATTCTTGATGTATTTCTACATTTGCATCTGGATTAATATCTAAAATTCTTTGCTTTGCAACTTCTACTTTAGGTTGTCCAACAGTTTTTCTTGTTGCTAATATCTGTCTATTTAAATTTGTTAAGCAAATTCTGTCATCATCTATTAATACAAAATTTCCAATTCCAGCTCTAACAAGTCCTTCTAAAACAAATGAACCTACTCCGCCTAAACCAAATATTGCTACTTTTGCATTGTTTAATTTTTCTACTCCTGCTTTGCCTATTACTAATTCTGTTCTTGAAAATTGGTTTAACATATTTTGCCTCCTCCTAATACAATGTCTCCTACATAAAATACAGCTGATTGCCCTGGTGTTATTGCTCTTTGTGGTTCATCAAATATTACTTTTACTTGATTTTCTCCATTTTGTTCAATTGTTGCTTTTGCTACTTTTGAAGAATATCTTGTTTTTACTTCTACTTCTATTGGTTCTTTTATCTCATCTATTAGTAATAAGTTTATATCTGTTACATTTATTTCTTTTTGATATAATTCACTTTCTTCTCCAACTATTACCTCATTTTTTAATGGATTAAATCCTATTACAAATAAAGGTACTCTATATGATATGCCTAATCCTTTTCTTTGACCAATTGTATAATTATATAGTCCTGTATGTTTTCCTAAGATTTCGCCCTTGCTATTTACTATATTTCCTTTTTTAGGTTTTAAATCTGAATTATTCTCTAAGAATTTTTTATAATTTCCATCTGGTACAAAACAAATATCCTCACTATCTGGCTTGTTTGCAACCTTTAAATTATTTTCTCTCGCTATTTCTCTAATTTGTTCTTTATCTTCAAAATCTGCAAGTGGAAATACTACATGTTCTATTAATTCTTTTGGAATATTCCATAATACATAACTTTGATCTTTTTTCCCTGCATTTGATTTTTTCAGAACCCATCTACCATATTTCTCACTATATTCTGTTTTAGCATAATGTCCTGTTGCTATATATTCGCATCCTAATTCTTTAGCCTTTTCCCACATATATCCAAATTTCATATATTTATTACATTCTATACATGGATTAGGTGTTTTGCAATTTGAATAACAGTCTATAAAGTCTTGTATAACATGCTTTTTAAATAGTTCTTTGCAATTGTCTGTGAAGTGAGGTATTCCTATTGAATTACATACATTTTTGGCATCTATATATGTGTTTATATTACAACAACTACTTCCTGTAAATAATTCTAATGTTATTCCTATTGGTTCATATCCATTTTTCTTTAATAATAAGGCTGATACACTACTGTCCACGCCTCCACTCATTCCTAATAATACTTTTTTATTTTCCATTTTTTATACCTTTTCTTTATATTTTAATTAATGACAACAATTTATTGTTCCTTTTCCACTTTGATCATTTTTATTTAACATATCTTCTAATGTATGCCATGCTAAAAGTGCACATTTTACTCTTGCTGGCATATTTGATACATTTCTAAATGCTATAGCATCTTCTAATTTTTTTAATTGCTCTTCGTCTGTTATTTCTCTTTTTATCATTTCTATAAATGTTTTTATAATTTCTTTTGCTTCTTCTATCGTTTTGCCTCTTAATGTATCTATCATTATTGATGTTGAAGCTTGTGATATTGCACATCCATGTCCTGTAAATGCCATATCTTCTATTTTATTTCCATTTAATTTTAATTCTAGTGTTATTTCGTCTCCACAGTTTGGATTATGCCCTATTTCTGAATAGTCTGCTCCTTCTAATTTTTTCTTATTATATGAATTCATGCTGTGTTCCATTATCAAGTCATTATATACATCTGTTAAATCTTCCATCTTTTTACCTTTCTTTCTTGACATATTTTTTTTGATGTGTTAATATATATTTATAAAAATCCTCCGGCTTAGCCGGAGGTATTTTACTCATAACGCCCATAGGGCTA
>ERZ827512.1267-NODE-1267-length-26257-cov-3.713228_pt1 | contig 26257 bp, 12 predicted proteins | sample MGYA00519916_ERZ827512 | MGnify/ENA primary metagenome ERZ827512 (study PRJEB31778, sample SAMEA3449335) | human gut metagenome | biome: human gut; feature: human-associated habitat; material: faeces | place: United Kingdom | collected 2010/2012 ... | reverse complement strand
GAGATGCTGGAAGAATATGTGCAGGGAATATATGTGTATGATGACGGGAGAGTGGAGGTGGAATGGAGGGCACTTAAATTAGCACGATGACAATATTTAATGTGCTATGGTAGAATAAATATAGATTTAGATAATGTTTTTATGTTGAAAGAAAGGTGAGAACATGAATATGAATTATATTAGAGAAATTGCAGAAGCTTTGTCTGAGAATCATGCTGCATTGATGGTAGGGGCTGGATTTTCAAAAAATGCTGAAAAGGTTTCTATTACAGATAAAAAATTCTTAAATTGGAATGAGCTTTCTGATTTGTTTTATGAAACAGTTTATGGGAAAGAAGGGCCAGGGAAGCAATATAATAGTTCTCTGAGGCTTGCTCAGGAGGTAGAGATTACGGTAGGACGTCCCAAATTGGAAAAAATAATTAAAGATGCAGTACCGGATTTGGAATACGCTCCTTCTGAAGTGTATGTGAAGTTAATGGAAATGCCATGGAAGGATGTATTCACTACAAATTATGATACTTTATTAGAGCGTGCAGCAGATAAGGTAACAAACCGTCGATATAATGTTGTCATTTGCCAAGAAGATTTAGTCAATAGTAACAATGCTCCCAGAATTTTAAAATTACATGGTTCGTTTCCATCATACCGTCCATTTATAATTACCGAAGAAGATTATAGAACATATCCAGTGAAGTTTGCTGCAATGGTTAATACAGTTCAGCAAGCATTATTAGAGAATGTATTTTGCATGTTAGGTTTTTCTTGTGAGGATCCTAATTTCATAAAGTGGATTGGATGGATACATGATAATCTTGGAAAGAGTAGCTCGCAAAAGATATATATGGTATCAGTTACTCATATTGCTGAGGCAAAACGTAAATTACTTTTTGAACGTAATATTATTGTTATTGATTTACAAGAACTATGGCCAGACAAAAATATTGGTGATAGATTGAATTCTTTTTTAGAAGAATTAAAATTAAGAGTGGAAGAAAAGCGGAGAAAAGATAATTGGTTTGATTTAAGACAGTTGCATTTACAGTATGATACTGATTTTGTGAAAAAAACAGAAATAATGAAAAAATTAAATGAATCATATCCGGGTTGGATTTTTTTACCGTGGAAAATGAAAAATAAGGTAAGTTATGTATTAAATGAACTCGATAATATGAATGAATTTGAACATATTTCATTCACAGATCAAGTAAACTATATGTATGAATATGTAAAGTTTATGGATATCGCAGGAAGACCGATTCTTTCTCAGGTAGTGGATCAGTTTTTGAATGTATTGGAGAAAAAAGAAGGGGATGAACTAGTTGACAGTTTTGGAACAGAATTAGAATACAAAGAACAAGTAATATATTTGCATCTCTTACGTTCTTATAGAGAGTTGGCAGAATGGGAAAAGTATGAAGCATGTCATGAAAAAATAAAAGATGCATATTTAGACTATGATAATAAGCAATTTTTATATGCGTGCGATTGTCGGAAACAGCTATTTAGATTTCAAGCTGAAAAATTAGCGGGAATGCTGGATTCGTGGAATTTGGTAAACGGTGATATGTACTGGCCTTTGGTTAAAGCCAATATGTATGCACTTATTGGAGAAATATCAAAAGCGGATGCAATCCTATCGGATGTACTTACATTGGTGAGGAAACAGTTGGTCAAAGCAAGTGGAAACGAATATTTGTCTTCGATAGAAGAAAGTATTGTATCATTAATTAATTTTATCAGACAAGGAAATATTGTAGATGAGACAGAAGAATGTATACATGAAAGTGATGTATCTTGGTGGAATGAAAATGATAAGTATTGTTTATATTTAAATACAGAAGAAAAAGGTAATAAGAGTTTTGAAACAAAAGATAATTTCGATTTGTCCTCTACATATACAATGCATATGGGAAGGGATAATTCAAATGTGTTTTATGCACTGGAATATTTGAGGTTTCTAGAACAAACAGGTCATCCATTTCGGTTGCAGAATGTTACTAATACTAAAGGATTACACAGCACAGTAAAACTATTAGCACCATATTATCCACACTGGTGCCTTATGCAAATTTTAATAGCACAGGATAATAAACATATAGATTTAATGTTTGGACGAGTTAAGTTGTATGAGTTATCACAAGAAGAAGTTGATGATATTGCGAAAGAATATTTAAGAATATTTCAGATTGTGATGAAAAATGTTAAGCCAGAGAACTTCTTTTTTGCAAAGTCTATATATGAGCAGTCAGCAGTAGTTCTTCCAGATATTATAGCGAGATTATGTTATAAATGTTCAATTAATATATTGGATGAAATTTTCGATTCAATTCTTGATTTGTGCTTAAGTAATGTTCGAACAAATTTCAAGGGTATTCGAAAAATATTTAAAGGATTGTTTGAAGCATTTTCACTTCAAGATCAAGAAAATCGAATCGAGAAAATACTACAATTTCCGGTGGATGTAGATCGAATGAGTGATTATTGCGATCCAATAGTATTTATATCAAAACCGAGAGAAAAATATGTGCTTGATATTGAAATATATAACAGGATACTTTTCCAAATTAAACAAACAATAAAAGAAGCAGAAAATGAAAAAAGACAAGCTGCAGTGAATCGTTTGGTTATACTTGCACAAGTTATTATACTAAATGAGGAGGATTTGAGATATTTATGTAAGGTATTAGAAAAAGAAGAAACACTAGAAAATAAGTCTATATTATATGTGTTGGATAAACAAAAGTATGAGAAAAATAAAAAAGAAATATTTGAAGATACATTAAAAAGAATGAAATCAGATTCAAATACGCAAATGTTTTCGGCTGGAGGAAATAATTATAGAGACTTAATAGGAATTCTTAATGATATAGATATTAGTAAAATTAATTTGGAAGAAGCGTTGGAAGTGCTGACGAATTTAGTGAAAACTAACCAATCATGGGTTGAGAGAAATCAACCAAATGCTAGTGAAAGAATTCGTCAGAGCTTTTTAATTGTCATGGGATTGATTATTTTACGTGAGAGTAAAAATATTGATTTATCCGAGACAGAAAAAGAAAAGGTGTATGCATATTTTGAAGCTTTAAGCGAGCTGTATAAAAATTCCATTGCAATTGACATGATAGAAGCATGTTTTGTTGATGATAGCAAATTTTATTTTGAAGATTTTCAAAATAAAATTTGGTTAAGTAATGAGCAAGAGTTGGGGTTGATTAAAGATTTTTATGATGTACTTTATATAAATGATTTTAAGTTACAAAACAATGACATGTTGTTGAAGTGTTCAAATATGCTTTTTAGGATTTCGATATATAGAGTGATAAGTAGTGAAATACTTCACAATATGGCTGCATTGAAATTGTGTTATGCAATAATAAAAAATGAAATTGTTTTAAAAACAGAAATACAGACTTTACTTGTATGTTTGCTAAAACTTCAAGATGAGACGGTAATAAAACAAACAGATTCTGAACAAGAAGCTTTGTATAAATTAAGATGTCGAATAATATCTTGCAAGATTGCGAAAGAACTGTATGTAAGAGGAATAAAATCTGATATTGTAGATGGGTGGAAAAGAATTAGTGAGAATAAAAATGAATTTATAGAAATAAGAAATGTTGTTTTTGATACTACAGGAGATGAGTAAATATTATTGTTGAGCTCTTATACTGTATGACAATGACATGACATCCTAGAGACAATTAAGTATTGTTGAGAGCATACCATACGCTACTTGAAGAGAATGTGATAAGTGGAGTTGTTGAAAAAGAAAAGTGTATATGTTACTATTAAAATGGATATAATTCATGAGAAACAAAAGAATAATTAAAGTATAAAAAGCGTATATTTGGGGAAATATATAAGAGCAATATGTACGAGAAGGGAGACTGGAATGAATAAAAAATGGACACTCCATGTTGAAAATTTTGCAAAAATAAAAAGTGCGGATGTTACTATTGCACCGTTGATGTGTTTTGTGGGTGATAATAATAGTGGAAAAAGTTATTTAATGAGTATATTATGGGGGATTTTAACATTAGGAAAAGATATTTTTCCCAAGAAGCCTTCAGAAGCCAGAGTATATAAACAGTGTGAAGATTGGTTAAAAGCACATATCAATACAGAGATTGAATTATCTGAGAATGATATGGAACTATATATAAATTGGTTTAATGAATTATTAAATACTCAAAAAAAGTCTTTAGTTAGAAAGATTTTTAATTACGATGTTGAGGTTGAAAAATTAAAGATTACTAATTATGAAAGAACTAAACCTATTAAAATTGTCTGGGAAAAATCAGGATCTAGATATTCTGTAACAAACAATTATATTAAATTTCCGGAAGTAGATTTACCTAATAGGGATGAGTTGCTTCGGATGAATGCGTATATTTGTTGGAATTTATTAATGGAGGGTATTGCTGCTCCACTATATACACCAATTGTAAAGGGAAGAAGAATTGGCGAGCCAATTTATCTTCCGGCTTCGAGAACAGGCTTTATGCTTACATACTCGCAGCTGATTGAAAATTCGTTACAAATTAGTTTTTCGGCAGAATTACATGAAAATACAAGTACTCTTACACTTCCATATGTAGATTTCTTACAGCTGATAACGAAGTTTGAAATTAATAAAAAAGATAGCAAAAAGTATTCAGGCATAATTGAATATATTGAAAAAAATATGACAAAAGGAAATTTGTCAGTAAAAAAAGATATGTTACCAGTTATCCAATATCAGCCGGAGGGAAGTGATAAAGAAATTCCATTGTATGTTGCATCATCTATTGTTTCGGAAATTTCACCATTACTTTTGGTACTGAAATCCGGCATTAATTTTAAAGCAATGATTATTGAAGAACCAGAAGCACATTTACATCCAGAGTTACAACAAAAAATGGCTAGACTGATTATTAATATGATGAATTTGGGTATACCGGTATGGATTACTACTCATAGCGATACCATTTTGCAACATATAAATAATATGATGAAATTAAAAAATCATGTACGAAGCAATGAGTTGCAGCAGGAATATGGATATAAAAAGGAAGATCTTCTTTCTAGAGAAGATATTCAAATGTATCAGTTTGTTACGGAAAATAGTGGGAAAACAAGATTGATACCATTGGAGGCAACAAAATATGGATTTGTTGTTCCAACATTTAATAATGCTCTTGAAAAAATAGTTGAGGAAGTATACGCATTTCAGGAGGACTGATAAATGATTGAAGAACGGATACAGTATGGAATTGATAATTTTTTAGAAGATAATTTTTTCCTGCCCTTTAGCAATTCCTATTGTTTAGAGGAAAAAAGTGAGACAGGAAGAAGCAAATTGCACGTAGATGTACGAGGGGATAATTTATGTAGTGAGGATTATGACCATAAAGGAAAATGCAATTTTCTTAAGAAAGAAAGTCCATTTAAATTAAGAAGAAGTGTTGATAATGTTTTGCTTCAAAAAAAGGAAGAGAAATGGATATTGCATCTTATTGAAATGAAGAGTAAGGTTGATAACAAAAAATGGCATGAAATAAAACAAAAAATACGTGCTAGTTATTTTAATGTTCGTGCATTGGAAGGGGTATTGGGAATACATATTGATGAGATTAGGACATATACAACGTATGAGAGTACTGGATTTTGGAATACAGATAGAAGTGAAGATCCTAAAATAATGGTTGCACCTTTAGGAAAACCAATGCCACCAGCACCAGAGAAAGAATGGGAAAATAATATTATTAGCGTAGATGTTGGCGCTGTGATGAAGTTTCAACATGTTGCAGTTAAGATGCAGAGAACAGAAGAGGGAGATAAGCTAATAGGAAATTTGCGTATTTGCTGATTTGAGAATTCTCTGTACTGTTGCTTGCATAGAATGGATAATATTAAGTTTTGTGACAATAACGTTACATCCTCCCCACCCACTTTGTGACAATTATATAACGTCCTCTATACAGAGATATGCGGTTTTAAGCCATTTTCGTGGCAAAAAAGCCGCATATTTTTTGTAGCAATGACTTGACATCCTCGGGTGCGCTGTGCGCAGCGCAAAGTCTCCCGCAGGAGGAAGATTGAAAAATAAATTTTTCAATCGCGAGATTTGTGTCTGCGCGCACTTGACACAAACTCGACATGCGAAAAAAGCGTGTGCAGAAATGAGCAGAAAAATGAAGTGAATGCACTCAGAAAAAATGAAGTGAATGCACTCAGAAAAAATGAAGTGAATGCACTCAGAAAAATGGTGATGGGTATAAACCGTTGACGTTTACGGAAGAAAGTCAAAGGCTCACTGTGCGGCAGATTTGGCATGACGCCTCCCCACCCGGCGTTCCAACGCCCTGCAAAAGCTGCTCAGGCAGAGCGTGAGTAAAAATACGGTCAGGGTCCAGACCACAGGATGTGCCGTAAGACCAAGCTTGTTTGCAGCCAACTCCATATACCGGATCAGTACCTGATGAATCAGAAAGCCGTAAGGCGACAGCCCGGCCAGCCACAAAAACGGCTTTGCGGAAAGCAGCCGGGAAATCACTCCCTTGCCCACGGCGAGCAGCCAGACCAGCAGCACCGCAGAGGGGGTGAACAGCACGTTGTACCGGAAGGCTACCGCGCCCAAAGCTCCCACCTGTCTGGCAGCGATGAAAAAGCAACCGCCCGAAAACAGTACAGCTGCCAGCTCCAGAAGGGAAAAGGCACCGTAGGGTATACGCTCTTCCTTGCGGCTGCGGTAAAGGCAGCCCATACAGCAGCTGATGGCAAAATCTCCTGCCCGGAAAAGAGGACACAGATAGGTCAGGTAAAATACGGACTTTCCACTGAGTCCGGCCTTCCAGATTGCAAGGGAGAAAAGGAATTGTGCGCAGAAAATCGCGGCAGCGATGCAGCGCAGCCTGCGAGTATCGACTTTTTTCAGCAGGGCGAGCAGACCGGGAAAAATAGCATACAGAAAAGCCTGCACCGAAAGGTACCACGCGACTCCGTTTAAGCAGAACCAGAAACGGCTGGAGGGGATCCATGTTTGCAGCAGGAAAATGCTTACCCCAAGCTCTGCTGCACAGGACAGCACCCCGCGGGCAGAGGGCTGCGCCCAAAGACCCTTCAGCACAAGGAGAAGGGCAGCAACCATCATAATAAGGTGCAGCGGATATAACTTGCGTATTTTTTGCAGGGAAAAGGTCATGGCAGACCGCAGTCCCGGTGCTGTGCGCGGGCGGTCGTAATAGTTGCAGGTCATCAAAAAACCGGACAGCGCCACGAATACGGAAATTGCCCACGGCCCCAGCCACGGTGCACCGCAATGGGACAGGATCACGCTCAGAAAGGCAACTGCCCGCAGCCCCTGTAAAGATGAAATCAGTTTTTTATCTGTCACAGTATCCTCCGTTCTGCCAAAAATCGCGGCAGCTGTGTTTTTTACAAGTGCTATAAGTATAAAAAAGGCGGCTTGTTCTGTCAAGAAGTATGCGGAGAGCGTTTTTCCGATCCGGCGATCGACGGCGTGCGCTCCGCGGTCAACGGCTCCGGACAGCTCTGCCGCCAAAGGTTCACTGTGCGGCAGCTTTGGCATTTTCGTGGCAAAAATCAAATATTATTTGCGGCAATGACTTGTCCGGAATCATTTCCCAACCGCACCCCTTCTGTACTCACTGGGTGTCACGTCATAATATTTCTTAAAGAAACGGATATAGCTTCGGACGTCGGAGTAGCCGACCTTCTGGCTGATCGACTGGATCGTGTCGGCAGTGTCGGTCAGCAGCGCGAGGGAACATTCCGTGCGGTAGCAGTTTAAGTACTCGGAGAGCGTTTTTCCGGTGTCGAGCTTGAAGAGTCTGGAAAGATAGACCGGGTTTAAACCAACGGCGTCCGCGATCTGAGGGACGGAAAGCTCCTCCCTGTAGTGCTGCTGGATATAGGAAATCGCCTGACAGATATAAGTATGAGCTTCCATGGAGGTTTTTGTTTTGGCATTTAAAAGTCCCTGGATGCAGGAAAAGAAGATTCGGCTGCATTCGGAAGGATCCGCAGCATTTTCCAGCTTTTTGAGGTAGGGGCTCAGTTGGGTATCCGGAATGTCATCCCCGAAATCAAGCAGCGCCACATAGACCTCGCACAGGAGGATCGTTGTAAGCTTCCGGGCCTCTTGGGTGTTTGCTGTTTCCAGGTAGCGGGAAAAAAAACTGTCGGCGATTTTGCGGGCAACAGCCTGATCGCGGTCGATCAGCGCACGAGAAAGCTGGATGGACAGGTTGGGATCCAGGGAGGAGGTCAGATCCTCCTGATGACCGATGATCATAAAATCCTCTGTTTCCGGAGAAGTGAACAAAAGGTTTCTGCGGGCCAGCTGCCAGGATTTCTGGTAGGAGGGCGATGTCTGCTCACATAATACAATTGAAAAGAATGGATCAATGGAAAGCGTCTGCTGCATGCGTTGGGAAATAGCGCTGCAGAGGCGCTTTAATTCTGCCGTCAGCTCTGCTTCTGCGATGGAGGTATTGAGCAAGATGCAGATATTCTGCCCGTTTGTATGGATGCCGTAGGCTTTGCCAAGGACGGAAAATGCCTCCGAAGCGCTGGAGAGGACAACGAGACGCAGTTGCTCCTTTTTTGCGAAATCCTCCATGCTTTCGAGGGCAGGCATGTGGATGAGGATCAGGGAAAAGAAGCGGTACGGAAAGACCAGACCGTATTTCATATATTCCTGAGGCAGGGCAGTGATATCGACAGAGGCATGGAGGATACCAAGCAGCAGACGCTCCCGGACGAGTTGTTCCTTTTCGTGCAGGACGGAATGCACCTCTGAGATCTGGGCAGTCAGACTGTCCAGGGCGGAGTTTAAGCGGAAAAATTCATCATGATCGTCGGACAGACCGAGGGTGTAGGGCGTGATGCCGAGCTTTTCCATAATGTCATCCACGGGTTTTAACAAAATCATGCTGTAGAAAGCAGAAAGTAAAAAACAACAGAATAATGTAAATAAGTATTCACAAAAACGTCTTGAAAGAAATGGAGCAACCGCTTTTAAATGCTCTGTGGTGGACACATAGTAGGTACACTGCAGCGTATTGGAGTTCTGAACGGCAGGATAGGCATTATAATCGGGAAAAAGCAGGGACTCATTTTCATCAGCGGACAGAGAAGGATCCCACCGCTCGTACAAATCTGCATCCGTGGCATAGATAAGCTGATCGCAAAAGGTAACGACAGCATGATAGCTATTGTCGGAAAGAATGGCAGCAGCATCCCTGCGTAGCTCCCGCATAGCATAGGAAATTGTGATATAACCCTTCGGGTTGGAGGAATACAAAGGCAGACTGTGGGCATAGACCACAACTGGCACAGCGGGACGCGGACTGTAGTAGCGCTCATAAGGAATGTTTACAACCCAGGCCTCCTCCGTATCCATTTCCGAAAGGATCCGGAGAAAATCCGGGTTATAAAAATCACTGTAGGTGTACATGCCTCCACTGGAATCGAAAACCCGTTCACTGCGGTCAAAATACAGACAGATCGTTTCGAAGGAGTACAGCTGTGTGTACGGAGAAATATCATTGATCATACGGGAAAAATAATCGATGGTAGGATCCGGTGAAACGAGGATGTGGTTTATGGAGGCAAGATTTGCGATAAAAACAGAACCTACCTTCATAACGGAAAAAGTATTTTCGATATTGGAATAGGCAGCGTCTGCCTTTGCCTCCAGCTGTTCCTTTAACTGCAGACTGTTCTGCCAGATGTTTAAGAGTGTGGAAACAAAAAACAGGATCGTGGACAACAGTGCCAGAATAAAAAAACAGGAAGAAAAGTGTCTCGAGCGAATGATATTTTTCAGCTTTTTCTTTTGCATGGAACGATCGAATGATATCAAAACAATTGCCTCCCTTTGATTTGTTCTGACGCCATTATACCGAAAAAATGCACAAAGCAAAAGAAAGTGAGTGAAAAAATGGATAGCAAAAATCCGATGAATCTGCAAAAAATAAAGTCAAAAAGTTGCAAAAAGTCAATAAAGGGGTGATAGATCAAGGCTTTTTGAAATCGTTATAAATGTAACAAAACAGGTCGGATTTTTTAATTTTTAACAGAGCTGTGTTTTTATATAATGACCTCAGAAACGGAAACAAAAAAACGCAAAGGGGCTGCAGCCACCAGGCGGGCAGCATTTACGGAACAGGACTGTTTCAGAAAAAAAGAGAGGGAGGAAGGTACATGACGGGAAAGAGGGAAAAAACCGCAGCACTTTCAAAGAGCCGACAGCAGGGGGGCCTGCAGAAGGCAGCACTGTATTTCTGGAAGCATAAATATCTGTATCTGATGCTGCTTCCGGCGATTCTGTATTACATCATTTTCTGTTACGTTCCGATGTACGGCGTAACAATTGCATTCAAGGATTTCAATCCGATGCTTGGAATCTGGAAAAGTCCGTGGGCGGGGACGGAAATGTTCCAAAAGCTGTTTGGAATGGAAAAGTTTTATTCCGTTTTCTGGAACACGATCCGGATCAGCCTGATCCGACTGATTTTCGGATTTCCGTTTCCGATTATCATTGCGCTGCTTTTAAATGAGCTGCGGATTGGAAAGGTAAAACGGGTCATCCAGACAGCGATTTACATTCCGAATTTTATTTCCTGGGTCGTTCTGGGCGGTATTCTGACAAGCCTGTTATCGATGGATTCGGGTATTGTCAACGGCGTCATCAAGGCGCTCGGCTTTGCACCGATCGGATTTTTGACAGATGAAAAGTATTTCGTCGGCACGATGGTCGTTTCGATGATCTGGAAAACGTTCGGCTGGAACACGATTATCTATCTGGCGGCGATCACCGGAATCGATCCGCAGCTGTACGAGGCGGCGACCGTGGACGGGGCGAACCGGTGGCAGAAGCTGTTACATATCACATTGCCGTGTATCCGTTCTATTATTATCGTTGTGCTGATTACGAGAATCGGCGGACTGATGCAGGCGGGCTTTGAACAGATTTTCGTATTGTATCATCCAGGCGTATACGGGACGGCGGATATCATCGATACCTATGTATACCGGATGGGCTTGCAGGAAGGCAAATTTGAGCTGGCGACAGCGGTGGGACTGTTTAAATCCGTGATCAACTTTGCACTGGTTGTCATTGCAAACAAGACAGCACGCATGGCAGGAGAGGAGGGAATTTACTGATGAGCAGGGAAAAGCCGAAAAAAATCAAGGTTTCTGTCGGCAGCAGGATTTTTGACACAGTAAATCTGATTTTTCTGATTCTGCTGGGGCTGACAACCTTTTACCCGTTCTGGGACTGCCTGGTTGTTTCGTTTTCCTCGCTGAAAGGCTATCTGGCGACGAACATCCATTTATGGCCGGACGAATGGTCGTTAGAAGGCTATGCCTATATGTTAAAAAGCTTCGATCTGTGGAGATCGTATGCGAACTCGATTTTTATCACGGTTGTCGGCACGCTGATCAACATGCTGATTACGACGATGGCGGCGTATGTGCTGTCGAAAAAGGATTTAAAGGGACAGCGGTTCTTCATGTTTCTGGCAGTGTTTACGATGATGTTTACCGGCGGAATTATTCCGACCTACATCGTTGTAAAGGATCTGCATCTGATGAATTCGCTGTGGGCGATGATCCTGCCGTCGGCGGTCAACACCTACAACCTGATTATTTTAAGAAACTTCTTCTTGGAGCTTCCGATGGAGCTGGAGGAAGCGGCGCTTCTGGACGGATGTACGGAGATCGGCGTATTGTTTAGGATCATGCTTCCGATTTCCAAACCGGCGCTGACGACGGTGACGCTGTTTTATGCAGTCGATCACTGGAACGACTTTTTCTCGGCGATTATGTATATCAATAAGAAAGAAGCATGGCCGCTGCAGCTGTTTTTACGGTCGATGCTGTTTCAGAATGATGCAGCATATTCCAGCGGCGGAGAAAGCCTGTTTTTATTAGGACAGCCGATGAAGATGGCGGCTGTGATGCTGGCAATTATTCCGATCATGTGCGCGTATCCGTTTTTCCAAAAATATTTCACAGCAGGGATGACGGCAGGCGCAGTGAAGGGGTAAAATATAAAAGGGAAAGAAAGAGGGAACAAAATGAGAAAAAGAAGTAAGTGTGTATTTCTGGCAACAGCGATGGCAGTGACAACGATTCTGGCAGCAGGCTGCGGCAACAGCGCTTCGGGTGGTCAGAACACTGCGGATTCTGCAGAGCGGGTTCCGATCCGTTGGCTGACGACCGGCGACGCTGCGGCAGAAGCAATTCAGGATAACGACCGCATTATCGAAGCGATCAACGAAAAGCTCGGCATAGACCTGACGGTTGAAATCGTTCCGGAAGCCAATACGGAAAAGGTCAACGTTGCGATGGCGTCCGGCGATTTCCCGGATGTGGTAACCGGTGCATACGGGACGAGCGCAACCCAGCAGTGGATTGATGATGGAATGGTTATTCCGCTGAATGATTACATGGATTCCTTCCCGAGCATGAAGGCATGGCTGGAAAATTACGAGTGGTCGGCACAAAATGGAAAATATTACGGCATGCCGTTTATTACACAGTACAGTGTGGCCAATACCCTGATCGTGATGCGTCAGGACTGGCTGGATAATTTGGGATTGTCCTATCCGCAGACGCTGGATGAAATGAAAGACGTCATGCTCGCTTTCACAAACGACGATCCGGACGGCGACGGACAGAACAATACATACGGCTACACGGCAGAAAAGCCGGGACAGTTTGACTGGGTATTTTTCGCATACGGACTACCCTATGCGGACTATTCGCTGGATGAAAACGATCAGGTAATCCCCGTTTTTGAAGATCCTGCGTTTGTAAAAGGCATGACCTACATCAAAGAGCTGTGGGATGCAGGTGCGATCGATCCGGAGCTGATGTTGAATGATATGTCTAAAAAAGAAGAAAAGTTCCATCAGGGCAAAGCCGGCATGATGCCTGCACCCCTGTTCCGTCATGTGACCCGTCATGAAAACAGCGTCAAAGAGCTGTTCCCGGACGCTTCGATCTGCTATGATCTTTCCCCCGCAGGTCCGGACGGCGCGAGAGGCTTAAGCAAGCAGGGCAAGAGCGGTATGATGACCTGTATCACCGCAGCCTGCAAGAACCCTGACAAAGCGGCAGCATTTGTGGACTTCATGGTTTCGGAGGAAGGAAATAACCTGCTGCGTCTTGGTATCGAAGGTATTCATTACACCAAGGATGGCGACGAAATCGTCTTCAACGAAGAAGAGCGTGCAAAGGATGCTTTCTCGCCCAATGGCTGGGCGCACGCGCTGGCGTGGGGCTCCTTCTACTGGCCTCTGGAGAGCAACTACATCCCTGTAACCGATCCGAACCGGGAACGTGCGCTGCATACCGTTGATCTTGCGACCCAGTGCCAGGTTCCGAACCTGATTAAGCAGAAAACGCAGGTTGAGATCGAAAACGGCGCCGCAGTGGACGATATTTACACCCAGTACTTTTCGGATATGCTGCAGGGTAAGCTTTCCATCGAAGAGGGTGTAGAGCAGCTGAGCAAGTCCTGGAGAAGTCAGGGCGGTGAAGAGATCCTTGAGGCAGTCAATGCAGAGTATCAGAAAACAAAAGCAAAGCAGTAAAAAGGAAAATGTAATAATATGGAAAAAACAGAGAAAAAACCGAATATTATCATGATTCTGGCAGACGATCAGGGCCCCTGGGCGATGCACTGCGCCGGGACACCGGAGCTTTATACGCCCAACCTGGACAGAATTGCAGAACAGGGAATGCGGTTTGACAGCTTCTTCTGTGCCTCGCCGGTATGCTCTCCGGCGAGGGCATCCATTCTGACCGGGAAAATGCCTTCCGCTCACGGCGTACAGGATTGGCTCAGAAGCGGAAACTTAGACGGCGAGAAATTTGCCGCCCAGGGAAAGGAAAACCCTTATTTCGAGGGCTATAAGCAGGAACGGAAGCCGATTTCCTATCTGGAAGGACAGCCCACCTACACGGACATTCTGGCGCAGAACGGCTATCACTGTGCACTCTCCGGAAAATGGCACCTGGGCAACAGCATCGAACCGCAGCAGGGCTTTCAGGAGTGGTACACCATCGGCATGGGCGGCTGCTGCTATTACCACCCGGACATGGTGGATCATGGAGAAATCACCGTGCATCATGGGGAATATGTGACAGATCTGATCACGGACCGTGCACTGGAATATTTAAAAGAGCTGGGCGAAGGGGATGACCCGTTTTATCTGTCTGTCCACTATACTGCACCCCATTCTCCCTGGGAAAAGGAGCACCATCCTGCAAAGTGGATCGATTACTACGATGGCTGCACGTTTCCCAGCATTCCCAACGTGCCGGATCATCCCGATCTGCGCACCGGCGCGGTATATGGAACCGGTAAGAGGGAAGAAAATCTGCGGGGCTATTTTGCGGCGATCAGCGCGATGGATGAACAGATCGGCAGACTGCTGGATGCAGTAGAAGAGCAGGGGCTGGCAGACAATACCGTGATCCTCTTTACAGCGGACAATGGAATGAGCATGGGACAGCATGGCGTCTGGGGGAAGGGCAACGGGACATTCCCGATGAATATGTATGATTCCGCAGTTAAGGTGCCGTTTCTGATTTCCTGGCCGGGGCACATTCCTGCCAATACCGTCTGCAGCGAAATGATAAGCGCCTGCGATCTGCTCCCGACGATCCTTAAGCTGACGGGACTTTCCGACAAGCAGCCTACGGGACTTCCCGGAAGAGGCTTTACAGAGCTTTTGGAGGGCAGACAGCTGGAACACCGCGACGAGGTTGTGATCTTCGACGAATACGGGCCTGTCCGCATGATCCGGACGAAAGAATGGAAATATGTGCACCGGTATCCCTATGGAAAACATGAGCTGTATCACCTCGTGGACGATCCGGGAGAAGAGAAGAATCTGTATGGTTTACCGGAATATAAAAAACTGGTAACCCAATTAAAGGGCAGGATGGAAAAATGGTTCTGCACCTATTCCGACCCGGCCATCGACGGCGTGCGCTCCGCGGTCAACGGCTCCGGACAGCTCTGCCGCCCGGGTGTGTATGCAATCTATGAGGATCCCTTTGCACCAAAGGGCGTGGAATGATTACGAGTTGTTTGTCAAAGAATAAGATTGAGCAAGGCCGGTCAGGGAAAGATTCTCTGACCGGCCTTTTGCAAGTTCATTCATCAGTCGGATGATTGCCTGTGTCTTTTCAAAATCCTGCATATCGAGAATTGCATATCTGCCGTGTCTGTTCTTTGTCAGAAAACCGGAGCACCAACAGCTGCATCACGCAGCACAATGATGCAGACTGCCAGCGGTTGGAATTGCAGATACAGCAAAATTCACAAAATCCCTGAAAACAATATAAAAAACGTGACATGCAATATAAAAAATATTATCTTTAACATATTAGGATGATAGGAAATGAATGAAATACAAAAAAATATGCGGTAAAACAAACGCATATATGCTTAATAACGATATTTGTGAAAAGTTCTTAAATTTTTAATATAAATCTGAAATATTCAATATGCCGATGCTATTGCCTTTGCACAGAAAAAAATCTACAATTTAGTTAAATTGAAATTAAGGTATAAAAACCATTGTGAAACAGAAGGAATAAAACAGGGGGAAAGGAAAATCGGTATGTGGAAAGCGGCAATATCACCAGAGAAACGGAAAAAAATAAAAAGATCTGTCAGCTTTTTTCTGAGCTTACTTTTGATACTGGAAATGGTATCGGGAACTGGCATGTTTGCAGAAGGAAACAGAGTCAAAGCGAAGGAAGAAACTCCATATGCCGTATACCTGGATCTTTCAGGCAGCAGCACAGCAGAGGCGCTGGCATCCAAAGGGATCTATGCATACGCTTATGACGATGCAGCAGAGGCAGAAGCTGCAGAGCCGGTGAAGCTGGAAAAGACAGAGGGACAGCAGGAGATCTGGCAGCTGGGTCTGACCCGGAAATATGAGCATGTGGTATTTTGCCAGGGACAGAAAAAAGAAAACAAAAACACCACAGGGGAGCTTACGATAGACTGGTCCTTACAGGCACCCTGCTATCGGCTTCAGGGAGAAGACCTGACCGGGACAGGCAGCTTTTACGGACTGTATACCGTATATTTTGATGGAAGCCAGTACAGCGAGTTCTGTAAAAACGGTGTCAGCGTCTATGCATATGATTCGGAAGAAAACAGTGCAGCGGACGAACCTGTTGAGATGAAGCCCTCTGATAAGGGGAATGGAATTTACGAATACTGTCTGGACAGACCTTATGAATATATCGCCTTTATGGCCGGGACAGACGGATGGGATTATACGGAAGCGACCACACCGGTTTATACGGAATGGGACTTCCAGGATCCCTGCTTTGTACTGGAGAAGGTAGACGGAGAAGAATCCACAGGCAGCTGGGTAAACCTTCATTATATGATTTATTTCGATGCATCGAAGATCAAAGAGGATCCGGAGTTCTTAAAGTCTGGCGTATCCCTTTATGCCTGGACAGAGCAGGAGGGCGACAGACAGGAGCTTTCTGCAGAGCCGGTTCGGATGATTGCGTCTACGAAAGGCGAGGATATTTATCAGTACACCCTGGATCAGGCATATGACCATGTGCAGTTTTTCCTGGGCACCTCCTTTGATGCAGCCATCCAAACAGATGTCATCGAAATTGACTGGAACAGTCTGGCAGCACCCTGCTATCAGATGACCATCGAAAGAATCGAAGCGGAAACAGAAACCGAGACGCAGACCGAAACAGAGACTGAGACGGAAACGGAAACCGAGACGCAGACCGAGACAGAAACACAGACGGAAACCGAAACCCAGACAAAGACAGAAAACGAGTCTGAAACAGAAAACAGATTCCAGACGGAGACTGCTACAGAAACCCATACTACAGTAGAAACCGAGACCAAAGCAGATCCTAAACCGGAAACAGAGACTGGCACAGAGACAAGCTATGAAACGGAAAACAATGTGCCCTCTGCACCGGAAACAGAAAACGACGCTGCAGGCTCCGAAGGAAACACGCCGGACAGCAATCCGGCAGCAGAAGCTGCCTGGGAGCAGGAAGCGAGGTGCGAGACCTATTTTTTTCACCTGGAGGTGCTGAGCGAAACGGTTGAGGCGAAAACCGTAGAAACCCTGGAGCGGGAAACACAGTCCGCCACAGAAGGATCCAAAAAGGAAACTACAGAAGAAAACAATAGAGAAACTGCATCGGAAAGCAAGCAGACGGAGGAAGAGACCAAACAGACCGAAACAACAGAAACCGGCACAGAGGATGCCGGCAAAGATACAGCTCCTTCCAAGGAAGCTGCCGGAAAGGAAACAACAGAAGAAATCCAGCAGGACGGAAGCCTGTACGACATGGGCGGCGAAATGAGAAAAGCCAGCCGTGTGGCGAAGGTTGGACTCAGAAAGGCAGCAGGAGGACTGGATTCTAAATATGTATATCTTGATACCACAGACATGAATTTGGTTGAAGGACCAAATTGGACTGAAAAAGATCCGATATATCTTTTTAGAGAGAATGATAATGGAAAATTTATCACTGGAGAAAAAGTCGAGGTTTATGGCAAATCCTATTGGAGGTGGGAAATTGACAAAAAAAGTGAACGATTTGCATTTGTCTATGTAAATGATTGGGGGCCGATTAATGGTCAAGATTACTACAGAACGGCATTGACAGATGTAGGTGTGGTTTTTTCACAAGCTGGCGGAAAGGTGTTTAAAGGTAATGGTACAGCACCAGGTACGATTGAAAATCGAAAAGTCTATGCCCTCAAAGATATCACTGCAGAAATTGCGAACAAGATGCCTTTATATTTCTATGACTTTACGGGTGAGGTTACAGACCCGGTAAAGGTAGTCTATTCGTCAGGCAGCAGCTTCTCTACGGAAACAGCAGAAGCAACGAAATCAGTTAAGATGAATAGCGTTGATGGTTTTCCGAATCTCTATACAGTAAAAAGGAAGAAATTGAAACAAAGCCCTATGTGAAGTTTATAGATGAATCTGGAAAACGGCTGGGAGAGATTTACTATTTCGGGGAAGACAGTACCAAGGCAGGCACTGGCGTAGTTCCTGTAACCTATAAATCAGGTTCTGTGGATACCTTGCTGTATGGAGCTACCGAGCTGCAGAACGACGATGGTACAACGACAACTACTATAAGCGGCTGGGGCACAACACCGGGGAACGAGAGTCTGAAAGACAAAACCCTCTATTTTGATAATCAGCATTTTCCGGTAGACGCAAAAGAGGGAAGTCAGAAGGTAACCCTGCAGATTGGAACAGGGGGTGCGCAGGAGCTGATACCGGATCCGCAGTTTAATGACAGCTTATATAGCTATAAGTTTACGGAAGATACAACCCAGCAGACTGTTTTGACAGTAAAGGATCCCAAGGGCAAGATCTATCATTTCTTCTGGACAGATCTGGACTGTAACCTGCTTCAGGTGATGGACAACATAGCAAATGTCACAGGCGATTATGGATACGGAAATAAGATCTATTTTGATGCAACCTATTCAAAGCTGAATACGCCGGATGGGGGAAATGGTGGACAAAATTCTATCCCGGCAAGTGACGATGCGAAGGTTTATTTTTATGCATGGAGCACAACCGATAATGGGAAGTACCGGTCTGGAGAGATGATAAAAGCAAAGTCCCACAAAAAGGATGGACAGACCTGGAACGATGTGTGGTATGTGCGGATTCCGGAAGAAGATGAAATTGATCAGATCATTTTCTCCGATGTTCCATTAGACAATCCTAATGGTGATGGAAAGATGTATGCCGGAAGAACAGATGCTCTGACGATTCCGGGTTCGGATAAGTGTGGAGGAAAACCCTGCTTCTATGCAGATGCCGGTGATACTGCTGTATACGAGAATGAATATAGGGGCGGTTACTGGGCTGAAGCATATACGATTCGGGATGCAGAGAAGTATAAGAAAACCGATACTGGTAAGAGCGTCGATATAGTTGATATTCAGGAAAGTGCTTCTTCGACAGATCAGGATATCCTGTATGTGGATTCCACCTTCTATGACTATTACACGGATTATGAATTGAACGGTAATAATCGGGATTCCTATCCGGGTGATCATAAGGTGTCTGATCGCTACTGGGTCACATTCCGGCAGTTTGATCAGGCATTAAGTGATTACTATAAAGAGAATAAGGTTTCCATTCCAATTTATACGGGTCATTTTCAGCCAAGTTTTTGGAATTGTCCGTTTAGTTTCATCAATAACACACTGAACTTATATGGAAGTGATAACAATCTAGAATTCTTTTCCACAAACAACTCTTCTATTGACGCGACGAGTGATGAAAAAAAGGATAAATATGCATGTGCAGCACAGGGGCTTGTAAGCTCTACACTGACGAATGGTGTATTGAAGACTGCAGGTGGGGAATGTGCAGAGCCCCATTTTGATGAGGCATTTTTACTGGGAAAGAACAGCAAAAATGCGGTCTTGGGTGAGGTCTATCATAATGTATCATTCCCGTTTAAAAAGAAAAAGGATACTCATGGAGTAGACTATTGGTGGTTTGACAGTAGCCAAACGACACTTGCGATGCAAAAAGATTTATCCACCCAAAAATATTACCTGAAGAATACAGGAGCAAAGAACTGGGCGAAGAATGTTGGGTCTGATGGAGGTGAAACGGGGACGAATGGATTTTTCCCGTTTAATGAAACCGTTGGCGGAACGAACGCAGCAAAATATAATTTTGGATTTGGTACAAAATTAGAGATTAAATTCCGTCTGACAGAGGATGGAATGGTTCTGGGAAATGACGCGAATAATGTGCCGATTATCTTTGCATTTTCCGGAGATGATGATGTATGGGTATTTATTGATGGAAAACTGGCACTGGATGTTGGCGGAGCCCATGGAAAGGTGACAGGAACGCTGGATTTTTCTGGTAAACAGGCAGAAAAGACGGCAACAGTAAGCAGCGTAAAGGCCAGTGCAGCAGAGGGAGAAGCAGGAAATGCAGGAACAGGAGAAGGTGGCAAAAAAACAACAAAATTCGAATTGAATGGCAGCAACGAAGCCGAGCATACCCTTACCATGTTTTATATGGAACGCGGTATGTGGGAATCTAATATGATGATTGCCTTCAACTTCCCGAATGATAACGAGTTTGCAGTAGAAAAACAGGTAGATAAAAGTGGGGTAAATCCCCTGTTTGCCGATTCCTTTGAGGATGCCTCCGTATTCCCTTTTACGATCCAAAACCAGGCGACGCATTTTGGAACAAAGAAAGCCGCAGATAGTGAAGCAACGGTAAAAAAAGAGACATTTAACAGCTTTGATGGCAGTTTACAAGTATCAAAACCTGAAAACTCGGATATTACATTTGAGCAAGTGGGAGAGCAGGATGGTCAAAAGAATGTTGCACACTGGTGTGCGCCAGTGGACGATGCGGACGGAAAGCATAAAGATGAGCGATGTGGCATCATCCCATATCAATCAGGCGGAAACTTGAATGCGTCAGTGGCGAATAAATATTTGGATTTCAAGCTGTATTATGATGAGGATGACACTCCAACAGCGAAATGTATTTATCTGGAGCTGGTGGATGCAAGTGGGAGGAAGATCGGAGACTTGTTATCCGGAAAACTATACGGAAACACAACCCTTAAGGGACGAGCATGGAATACCCTGACGGTTGACTTAAGCAAATTAAAAGGAGCAGCTGATTTTGATTATAGCCAGATAAAATGCATCAAATTTAATTACAGCTATTCCAGAAACATATATCTGGATGACTTTGTATTCCGTTCCGGCGTACAGGTAACGAAGTATACCGGATTTGAGGTGGATCAGAAAGACATTCCGGATTATAATTCTGCTGAATCTGGAAAACTGGAGAATCCAGAGGGTGCAATTTATTCTCTGAGCGATTCCTCCAGTACGGATACCGACGTGATTGGAGCAGATGGAACCTTTGTACTGGCGGATGGTCAGACGGCAACTTTTCGAAATCAGTTCCGCCGCGGCAGCTACATTTCCGTGAAGGAGGAGATAGATTCTCCTGCATTTGAGACAAGCTGGAGTTTATATGAAAACGGACATGCAGTAGACAAGGTAACCAACGATGGATCTACAGTAACGATTACATCAGGGCAATCGGTTTCCAACGAATCCGGGACGCAGATCAAGGATGGCAGACAAGAGGTATATAAGGAGGATGGAACCCAAAATAAAGGATATGCTTCGATGCATTTTGCGAAAGACGCAAATGGAAATACTCAGGACGCCATCGTGTTCCGTTCCTACAGCAAACCAGATGATGAAAACAATGTTACAAAATTAAAAGCGGTATTTGTAAATAAAGTCAAGGTTGGTTCCCTTACGATCAAAAAGGAGCAGGCAGAGGGTTCAGATAAGCTGACCGGAACCTATCGTTTTCAGGTCAAATTTACAAATGTCGCAGGAATGTCACTGGAAAAAGGAGATTCCATTACGATAGGTAAGACACCCCCGATCTCATTAAAGCAGGGAGAATCCTATACGATTTCAGGAATTCCCATCGGAACAGATTATGAGATTACAGAAGAAATACCGAAAGATGGCTCTTCCCTGAAGGAGGTTCTGATCAATGGCGAGAAAGCATCCTTTAATGTAGAGAAGGGATCCGTAAACGGAACCATTACAGCGGAAGCAGAGACAATCGTGGAATTTCGAAATAATAACAAACCGACCGGAAACATCGCTGTAACCAAAAAATGGGTAAAGACAGGTGACACGGAGATTAAGGATCTGAAACAGCTTCCGGGCAGTATTTACCTGCAGCTGCAGAGAAAAGAGAACGAAAATGCGGAGTGGAAAGCGGTTGACGACTATTCCGGCAATATCAGTTCAGAAAGCAATTGGGTTGAAGTAAAACCCGATTATAATGGCTGGTCTTATACCTTTCAGAATCTGGAGCAATATGTGGTCAACACAGCAGAATCTAAAGTCCCGTGGATCTATCGGGTTATGGAAGTGGATGTGGATGCCAATGGAACGGGAAAGGTGATTGATCCCGACGGAACATACACTGTGGGAGGAAAAACCTATCGAGTAACCTATTCCATGAATACTTCGACAGGCACAGCAACAAATCTGACAGAAACAGGCATTGAACTTGCAGATCCAGATTTTGCAACTACCGATGGCAACCAGCCGACGGCGAATATGACAGTGACCAATACCTATTTGGAAAAGCTGAATCTGAAAATTACGAAAGAGGGTAAAAACACAACGGACGGATTGCTTTCCGGAGTAGTGTTTAAGCTGGAAAAGGAGGATAAGACTGGAGAGCGGTTTGAACAAGTCGGTAGTCCGCAAACAACTGTTGACGGCATTGTCACCTTTGAAGAACTCGGTCAGGGAACCTACAGACTGACAGAAACAAAGGCTGCAGCAGGCTACAATCTGCTGAGTAATTCGATCTTAATTAGGATTGACACATCGAATGCTGTACAGTGGAAGATGGAGAATGAAACGGAGAATGAAACAGAGGGAGGATGGACTCCAATAACTCCAGAGGTATCTCCACAGGGAGAAAAGATAATCCCCCTCACCATCTACAACACAAAGCAGCTGGTCCTTCCTGCAACAGGAGGATCCGGGTTTGGATTGGTTACTATGGGCGGCATTGCGCTGATGGCGCAGGCAATCCTTATGGGTACATACTTCACGCTGCAATGCAGAAAGGGGGACGATAAGCTTCGTAAAAAGAGATAATACCCCCAGAGGTATGAAACACAGGCTGTTGGAGCAGGGGCTTATGTCCGGCAGCTGCATAAGGAGGAAACCTTAGAAACAAAGTACGGAGCGAAACGTACAAAGCAGGAGAAGTAAAAATAATTCGGCTGTCCCAAACACAAAAGGACAGCCGGACAAAAAAAGGAGAATGAAACAATGAAGAGAATGAAAAAGCTTCTGACAGGGCTCCTGACCCTGGCGATGACATTGTCAATGATGACAATGACGGCATTTGCGGCTGAAGGTAGTGGGACTAAAATGCCGACGATTGATTTTGATGGGAATAAAACAGGTTCGATTACGATTCATAAGTATGAATACAATGGAGAAGATGGGAAAACAGGAACTGGTGAAGATAAACAAACTCCTCCAGAAGGCGCGACTGCATTGGCTGGTGTAACATTTAAAATCACTAAAATTGCAGAATTAGATACTTATTATGGGGAAGATGCAAAAGCATTGCCGACGGTAGCTGAAGCAAAAAATATGGCTGCAGGTAAAACTTTTGTAGAACAGACTACTGATGCAACCGGAGAAACAAAATTCGATAACTTAACCTTGGGCTTATATTTGGTTCAGGAAACAGATGCTCCTGCCCAGATTACAGGAAAAGTAGGAGATTTTCTGGTGTCTGTTCCTATGACAAATGCGGCTGGAGATGATTGGCTGTATGATGTGCACGTATATCCGAAAAATAGCAGTACATACGGTGAAGTTACCTTGCAGAAAAAGGGGAAAATTGGATCAGCAGATGCAACAAATTTAAAAGGTGCCCAGTTTAAGCTGGAAGTACAGAAAAATCCTACTACATGGGAACAGGTTCTTAAAAATAATAAAGGTGAACAAATTTCTACTACAAATGATGGAATTTTAACAACAGATGATAATGGAAAAATTAAAGTTAAAGAATTGGCACCTGGAAACTACAGATTTGTAGAGGTAAAAGTTCCTGAAGATACTGGTTATATTGCAGATCTGAAGACACCCCATGAATTTACAGTAGCTGCTACAAAGGGTATGAAAGAGGATGGTACTGAATATCAAGCAGGCTCTATTCTTATAAACGGTAAATACGTGGATACAACTAGCAATCCGATTGAAGTTATAAACTACAAACCCGCTGTAGAAAAGGAAGTACAAAACAAAGCAGGCGATTGGAAAAATGCTTCCGCTGATTATAGTGTTGGAGACACAATTCCTTACAGAGTTACGGTAGACGTTCCTGCCAATATAGCAGATCTGAAAACCTTTACATTAACGGATACACCTACAAATCAGGAATATCAGACTGGTACATTAAAAATTTATTCGGATTCGAGTTTTGCTACAGAAACTTTAGTTGGAGAGTATACTGTTACTTCTGAGAACAGCGGCTGGAAAATCACATTTGATCCTAAGAAGCTGTCAAGCGTTGCAGGAGAGAAAATCTACATCTCCTTTAAGATGACATTAAAAGAAGGAGCAATTGTAGGATCCACCGGTAATACGAACGAAATCAACCTGGATTACTCCAACAAAATTTTGCCGGATGGTGTAGTGCCTGATCCTGGAACTCCCGAAACAGATAAAATCGAAAATGAAACCACTGTTTACACGTTTGCAATCGCTGTAGAAAAAGTGGATGCAAGTGACTCAACTAAGAAGTTGGTGGGAGTAACCTTTGATCTCTACAGAAAATTGAGAGATGATGCTGCCGTTGGAGGCAATGTATCAGAAAATCCTGTAAAAGGATTAACTGGAAAATTTGAAAAGGTAGAAACGAATTTAACAACAGATAATGAAGGTAAAATCTCTGTACCCGGTCTTGCTAAGGGCGACTACTGGCTTGTTGAGACAAAGACCATCGATAACTACAACCTGTTAAAGGCGCCGATTAAGGTTCCGATTACGGCGACATATTCAGAAACAAAGAAGACTGAAACAATTACAGATACTACCACCGGAAAGACAACGACTACAACAACTATTGAAACAAAAACGCTTACCAATGCAGGAGAGGCTGGTGTATTCAAAACCGTTGTCAAGAACAGCAAAGGCTTCACCCTTCCCACCACCGGTGGTATCGGTACTTTCGTATTCACCTTCGCTGGTATTGCCATGATGGCAGCAGCAGTGATCCTGCTGATCACCAGCAAGAAGAAAAAAGCAGAGTAATTCAGACAGATAACTCTTTTGTTATCTCTTCTATGGATGCTGCGAGGCTGTTGTGAAGTACAGCTGCAATTTTATCAGCAACGGGTCTGTATCGCGTTTCGTGTGCGCGAGAACAGATACCGGCACAGGACGGGGGTCACGTCCCGCCCTGTGCATCGCTCCTTCAGAACCCCCTTTCCCCCTGAACGGAGCGATACTGCGGTGATCGCCGTCGGTCTTAGAAACCGGCTGCGGCTGCGGTAATCGGGAAAGAAAAATTTGGGATTTTCTTTTCCGTGTTGTGTTTTCCCATTCCCTTCCTGAAAAGGACATCCGGGCGCTCTCCCGTGCCCTTGGATGTCCACGAAAAAACGGCGCAGAGAAAATGCAGAAGCGGCGGCTGCCGCAGGCCTTTGATCTGTGCCTTTCCTTATAAAATGTCCGGAGGTTACTGTCATGGATAAAAAAAGAGCATGGTTTATCGCGATATTGTTTTTTTCGGGCCTGTGTCTGACTCTGTATCCCTTCGTCAGCAACCTGATCGCCCAGTCCCATGCAAGTCAGGCGATCGCCGCCTATGATGAGCAGGTTGCAGAGATGGATCAGGAACAGATTGACGCTGCCAAGGAAGCGGTCCGTAAATATAATGAACAGCTCAATGCAGCAGTGGAAGCCAGTGCCATGCAGGGAGAGGATGGAATCAGCTACCTCGATCTGGTGGATGTGGGCGAGAGCATTGGCTTTATCGAAATTCCGAAAATTGACGTATATCTTCCTATATACAGCGGAACCGGAGAAGATGTGTTGCAGAAGGGCGTCGGCCATCTGGCGGAGTCCTCCTATCCGATCGGTGGTACGAGCACCCATTCCGTGCTGACCGGTCATCGTGGACTGCCCAGTGCGGTTTTGTTCACGGATCTGGACAAGCTGGAGGAGGGCGATGTGTTCTATCTCCATGTATTGGATGAGGTGCTTGCCTACAAGGTAGACCAGATCAAGGTTGTGCTTCCGGAGGAAACCCAGGACATCGGGATCGTGGAAGGAAAGGATTATTGTACTCTTGTTACCTGCACGCCCTATGCCATCAACACCCATCGGCTGCTGGTTCGTGGCGAGCGGACCGAGTACATCCCGCCGGAGGAGCTGGCAGGATGCACCCTCCACGGCAACTTCTATACCGCCGCCACCCTGACGGAGGGCCTCTGGCAAGTGACTTTTCCCTTGGAGAATACAGATTGAGCCTTTCAGCGCGCCCGGTGAATGTCGGGCGCGCCTTTTTCTCTTGCCATTTTCAGGAATCATGCTATGATAGAGTCAGAAAACACGGGAGGTTCACAC
>ERZ827512.1263-NODE-1263-length-26289-cov-49.573454_pt1 | contig 26289 bp, 17 predicted proteins | sample MGYA00519916_ERZ827512 | MGnify/ENA primary metagenome ERZ827512 (study PRJEB31778, sample SAMEA3449335) | human gut metagenome | biome: human gut; feature: human-associated habitat; material: faeces | place: United Kingdom | collected 2010/2012 ... | reverse complement strand
TCCAGAGGGTCGAAGACCCTTTGGCGGGGTCAAGGGGCAGCGCCCCTTGCGCCTCCTTAATCCAGACTGCCCTTTGTGGACAGCACACCCTCAATCCGATTGTCGATGCTTGCCGCGTCTCGCAGCGCCAGTCCCAGCGCCTTATACAGCGCCTCCAGCTTGTGGTGGTCGTTTTTACCGTACAGCACCTTCAGATGCAGCGTTAAGCCCGCATTTACGGCGAACGCACGGAAGAATTCCTCCGCCAGCTGCGTATCGAACTGCCCGCACATGGGGGCGGCAAATTCCGCGTCGAAAACCAAATACGGGCGGCCGCTGATGTCCAGCGCGGCAAACGCAAGGGCTTCGTCCATCGGCATATAGGCACTCGCGGCGCGGCGGATGCCCGCGCGGTCGCCGAGTGCGTCGCGGATGGCGCGGCCGAGGCAGATGCCCACGTCTTCTACCGTGTGGTGCGCGTCAACATGCAAATCGCCCCGGCAGGTGAGCGCCAAATCCAGCTGCCCGAAACGGCACAGCGCGTCCAGCATGTGGTCAAAGAAGCCAATGCCGGTCGAAAGCGACGTTTTGCCGCTGCCGTCGAGGGTCAGCGTGAGGGTAATGTCCGTTTCTCGGGTCGTGCGGGTGATGGCGGCGGTGCGCATGAGGATACCTCCTTGGTGGATTTGGGCGTGCGCTGTGTGCGGGCGGAGCTATCCGGTCGCGCCCATTTGGCGCGACATAGCATAGATGTTGGAATGAGCAAGTTGGGGGCGCGTCTGCGGACGCGCGAAGTTACGGGCAGGGACGCTTCGCTGCCTGCACCTTTGTTGAGTTCTTCCTTTGAATTGAGCGCCCGCGGAACGGTTGGGGCGTTGCCCCAAACCCCAGCAGGGACGCTGTCCCTGCACCCTGCAAGGGGGATCCCCCCTTGACCCTTTTTGGCAGCCCGGCTTGAGCGCGCTTCCATAGTTGGCTTTTGCCTTACTCTTTTATCTCTTTCCCAAACCGAATCGCAACCGCGTTCGCGTGGGCATCTAAGCCCTCCTGCCGTGCCAGCAGCATCACCTGCTCCGACACCCGCTCCAATTCCGCCCTTGAACAGCAAATCAAGCTCGACTTCTTCACGAAATCATCCACCGACAAGGGCGAAAAGAACCGTGCCGTCCCGCTCGTCGGCAGCACATGGTTCGGGCCAGCGAGGTAATCCCCCAGCGGTTCGGGCGAGTAATGCCCCAGAAAAATCGCGCCCGCGTTCTCAATCAGCGGCAGCAGCCCATACGGGTCAGCGACGGACAGCTCCATGTGTTCCGGCGCAATTTGGTTCGCGATGTCCGCGCAGTCGGGGAGGGTCGGCGCGACGACGATCGTCCCGTAGGCGGTCAGGCTCTTTTCGATGACGTCTCGGCGGGGGAGAAGGGCGGTTTGGCGGGCGATTTCCGCCTGAACGGCAGCGGCGAGGGTTTCGCTGTCCGTGACGAGAATCGCGGCGGCGAGGGGGTCGTGCTCCGCCTGTGACAGCAGGTCAGCAGCGACGTAGCGGGGATTTGCGCTGTCGTCGGCAATCACCAGCACTTCGCTCGGCCCGGCGACCATGTCAATGCCGACATGCCCGAAAACCTCCCGTTTCGCGTTGGCGACGAAAATGTTGCCCGGCCCGGTGATTTTGTCCACGCGGGGGATGCTCTCTGTGCCGAACGCAAGGGCGGCAACGGCCTGCGCGCCGCCGACTTTGTAGATTTTGTCCACGCCCGCCAAATCCGCCGCGACAAGGGCAAGCGGGTAGCTGACCGAGCCGTCCCGGCCGGGCGGCGTGACCATGACAATCTCCTTTACGCCCGCGACCTTCGCCGGCAGCACGTTCATCAGCACCGACGAGGGGTACGCCGCCGTGCCACCGGGAACGTACACGCCGACGCGCTTGAGGGGCGTAATCTTCTGCCCCAGCGAAATGGCGGGGTCAAAATTTAACCATGTGTTCTGCTTCTGCTTCTCGTGGAAGGCAGTGATGCGGCGGGCGGCTTCGCGCATGGCGTCGAGCCATTCGGGGGAAGCGGCGGCGTAAGCGCGGGCGATTTCGTCCTTCGTCACCAGCACGGTTTCAGCGGTCATGGTCACATGGTCGAATTTCGCCGTGTAGTCGAACAAGGCGGCGTCGCCCTCCTGCCGGACGCGCGCGACAATCTCCTTGACGATGCGCGAAACTTCCTCGTTTTGCAGCTGAGAGCGGTTCATAACGCGGCGTTTCAGTTCACCCGCGTCGGATGCGCGCAGAATCGGAATCATGCCTGTCCCTCCTGTTTCACGGCGAGCAGCGCGCCCAGTCCGTCGATAATCTGGCGGATGCGCTCCCGCTTGGTTTTCATGGCGACGCGGTTGACGACTAAGCGCGCCGATACGTCGCAGATGTCTTCCAGCACCGTCAGGCCGTTGGCGCGCAGGGTCGAGCCGCTCTCCACAATGTCGAGGATTACGTCGCTCAGCCCGATGACGGGGCCAAGTTCTACTGAACCGTGCAGTTCAATAATTTCAATCGTCTGCCCTTTGCTGTCGTAATAGCTTCGGGCGATATTCGGGTACTTCGTGGCGACGCGGAAGGTGGCGCGGTTGACGCTGCCGCCCTGCTCGCCGGGGTAGCCCGCGATGCACAAGCGGCACTTGCCGAAGCCTAAATCCAGCACCTCGTACAGTTCGCGCCCGGCTTCCAGCAGCGTGTCTTTGCCGACGATGCCTAAATCCGCCACGCCGTGGTCCACATACGTCGGCACGTCCGACGGCTTGACGAGGATAAACCGGACGTTTTGCTCCTTGTCCCACAGCACCAGCTGACGACCGGGATTCCGCGGCTCAGAGCAGTCAATGCCCAGCTGCTCCAGGAGGTCGAACGCCTGCTCCGCAAGCCGCCCCTTTGCCAGCGCGAAGGTGATGACCGGCTGCTCCATCAGAACACCGCCTTTCCGTACTGCTCGAAAACGCTGCCGTTCAGGTACACGGCGGCGGATGCTTCCCCGCTGTCGACGCGCTGGTGCAGCTCCTCGGCGGTCAGCCCGTACAGCAGGGCGACTGAAACGCCCTTGTCCCGCAGCTGATGCGCGTAGGCGATGGCAGAGCGCAGTCCGCCCGGCGCGAAGGAGAGGATTACATCCGGCACGGGCGGCGCGAACGTTTCGCCCTGCCGCTCCAGCGCCATCAGCGTCAGTTTCAGCGAGAGCGCGAACCCCGTCGCGGGCATCGGGCGACCGAACTGCGCCGGAAGCCCGTCATAGCGCCCGCCGGAGAGAAGCGGCTGCCCAAGCTCCGCCGCCAAGCCGTGGAACACCACGCCGGAGTAGTAATTTGCCTGCTGCGTCAGCCCAAGGTCGATGCTTACGCAGTCCGCACAGCCATAGTCTTTCAGGATGGACAGCACCTGCCGAAGATGCGCAATCGCGCGCAGGCATTTCGGCGATTGTGTCAGCTGCTCCGCTTCATCGAGCACCGCCGCGTCGCCGAAAAGCTGCGGCAGACGCATCAGGCGGCGCGACACGTCCGCCTCAATGGACAGGCGGTCAAGGTAGAGCTGCATATCCAGCGCGTTTTTGTGCGCCATCATGTCGCGCACCGCCGCGCACTGCTGTGCCGTCAGCCCGGCTTCCTCCAGGAATCCGCTGACGAATTTGACTTGCCCCAGCTCAATTAGAAAGTCGCGAATTCCGGCGGCGCGCAGGGCTTCCACCGCCAGCGCGATGACCTCCGCGTCCGCCTGTGCACTGCCTTCGCCCATCAGCTCCACGCCTGCCTGCGTGTCCTCGCACAAAAGCGACAGCGTTTCGGAGTGGAACTTCGCCGCGGACTGCACATAGCATAAGCGCAGCGGCAGCGGCGCGTTTTTCAGCCGCCCCGACGCCAGCCGAACCGCCGGAATCGTCGAATCCGGGCGGACGGCGAGAATGCGTGCCTGCGGGTCGAACGTCTTCCACACCTGCTCCGGGCGATAGCCGAATGTTTGATCATCCAGCGCGTCATAATACTCCAGAATCGGTGTTTCGATTTCCTGATAGCCGCCGAGGGTGAACAGACGGCGCAGCTTGTCCTCCAAGCGGCGCTTGCCCGCGCATTCGCCGGGGAGGGTATCCTGCATACCGCTGGGAATTTGCAGTCTGCGACGCTCCATTGTGCCGCCTCCTGTCATAATTTTGATGATTTAGCGCGATAAAGCGCTAATGCAATGAATTATACCAGAAATAGCAGATTTGTCAAGGGGTCAAAACGCGATTTCTGCTGATTTCATCATACCAGATTGCGCGGCGCTTCGCAAGGCAAAAACACCGAAAGGACAAAATGGGGCGCGCCGTGGCGCGTTTGCCATGATGGTGGACGGAAGGGGAGTACCGTGGTGATTTTGCACGGCTGGTGGCTGGACGTGGCAATTCGTCCCGCGCGCATCCCATCTAATCCTATAATAATAAAGGAAGCGAAATTTCGCGAAAACCGACTGCCGCGCCGCCGTCAGCCAAAATCATCCCGCGAATCGGCTGATTTTGCGCTATTTTCCCGCGCTCGGCTGAAATTTTTCCTTGTATCATCCCCGGAATTGTGATATAATAGCATTTGGCGCGTTCTGTTTGCGCCATAGATTGAAAAGATTGGAACTATCGGAATGCGTTTTGATGACTTGAAACTGATGCCCCTGCTCCTGCAAAATGTGCAGGCGGCAGGTTATGAAACCCCGACCCCGATTCAGCAGGCGACCATCCCGCTCGTCCTCGCTGGAAAGGATGTGCTGGGCTGCGCGCAGACCGGCACGGGCAAAACCGCCGCGTTCGCCCTGCCGATTATCCAGCAACTGGCCAAAAAGCCCACCCGCTTCGGGCAGAGCCGCGCCATCCGCGCCCTCATCCTCACCCCGACCCGCGAACTCGCCCAGCAGATTTATGATAATTTCGTGCTTTATGGCAAAAAGCTGCCCGTCTACCCGACTGTCATCTTCGGCGGCGTAAATCAGCAGGGGCAGGTGAATGCCCTCCACCGCGGCGCGGATGTGGTGATTGCCTGCCCCGGTCGCCTGTGGGACTTGATGAATCAGGGCTTTGTGCATTTGGATAAGGTGGAGACGTTCGTGCTGGACGAGGCAGACCGAATGCTCGACATGGGCTTCATCCATGACGTCCGCCGCATTGCGGAAAAGCTGCCGGAAAAGCGCCAGACGCTGATGTTCTCCGCGACAATGCCGCCGGAGGTCGAAAAGCTGGCGATGGATCTGCTCCACGAGCCGGAATCCGTCAAGGTTGACCCCGTGTCCTCCACGGTCAAGAAGATTGACCAATGCCTGTATTATGTCGATAAGGCGAACAAGAAGCATCTGCTGGCGAAAATCCTGCGCGACCCGGACGTGGAAAACGCGCTCGTGTTCAGCCGCACGAAGCACGGCGCAGACCGCATCGTCCGCGACCTCAAGCGCGAGGGCATCGACGCGGTCGCCATCCACGGCGATAAGAGCCAAAACGCCCGTCAGGCCGCGCTGACCGCATTCAAGACCGGCGAGTGCAAAGTCCTCGTCGCGACGGATATTGCCGCCCGCGGCATCGACATCGCGGGTCTGAGCCACGTTATCAACTACGATATGCCGATGGAGCCGGAAGCGTACGTCCACCGCATTGGGCGCACGGGCCGCGCCGGTCGCGACGGCACCGCCATTTCTTTCTGCTGCATCGACGAGGTGAAGCAGTTAGGGCAGGTGGAGAAGCTCATTGGCAAGCGTCTGCCGCTGAAGGAAAGCGAGTGGCCGATGGAAATCACCACCCCCAGCGAGCCGAAGCCGCGCCAGCCCCGCCCGGCAAAATTGACGATGCAGGGCAACGCCGCGCCGGAGCGCAAGGCGAATCGCCCGATGAGCGCCAAACCCGCCAAACTCGCCGCATCCGCCCCGATTCGCGAGGCGTCCGTGGAGAAGCGCGCCGCGAAATCCGCCCCGCGCGAGATGCAGGTCATCCGCCGCGAGCATCAGCAAAATCCCGTGCCGCGCTTCGGCCCTGCCAGCGGTCAGCGCGCAGCACGCAGCGGTCAGCCTGTCGTCATCGGCAGAGACGGCAAGATGCGCCTTGGCGGCACGCCCGTCCGCGTCGAGAGCGCCCCGGCGAGCAAGCCTGTCGCCCGCACGAACGCATCCGGCGCGAAGAAAAATGCCGGACAGCCCGTCCGCCGCGTCAACCGCAGCCGCGGCCGCAATGGAGAGCGGTAAGCATTGTCCCCCCCCGAATCACGCACGATTCGGGGGATTTTTTGGTTCTTCACGGAAAGTTTGGGGGAGCAAACAAAGGCTTCAGCGAAGCACCAAAAAGCTGCACGCGGAAGGAGCATGAAAGCGCGACCAACTCAATCGCGCGGAGGGGTCAAGGGGGGGAGTTCGTCCCTTTTCGTCTGTCTCTTGCAGGGTCAAGGGGAGGGAGTTCGTCCCTTTTCGTCTGTCCCTTGTGGGGTTTAGGGCACCGCCCCAACTGTTCCTCGTCCGACCAATCCCAAGGAAGTCGCCAACAAAGGCGCAGGTAGCGAAGCGTCCCTGCCAGTAACTTTGCGCGTCCGCAGACGCGCCTCCAAGCTGCTCTTCCCACAAGATTCCGTGAAAAAACGTTTTTTCTGCCTGCAAGCTGCAGATTCCCCGCAAAATCGCTAAATCCATCAGAATTTTTTCCGAAACCCTCTTGACAAACTGCCTGTCATTTGGTATACTAATAAAGCTGAATCGTTTCAGCCGTGCCAACATGGCTCAGTCGGTAGAGCAGCGGTTTCGTAAACCGCAGGTCGAGGGTTCGAGTCCCTCTGTTGGCTCGCTTTTCGAGGTGTAGCGCAGTTTGGTAGCGCGTTTGGTTCGGGACCAAAAGGCCGCGGGTTCGAATCCCGCCACTTCGACATGATTTGGTGCAATCTTCAACCAGATTGCACCGATTTTTTTGTTTTGGGCGGAGTTATCCACAACTTATTCAACCCATGGGGGAAACTTGGGAGAAATGGGTTAAGCGTCAGGCGCTGGTGTGTCGAGCTTCTTCAAGGAACAGAGGAGGATGTTTTTGGGGACAGCGGGTATCTGGGTGCAGAAAAGAAGGATGATGCAATTCTTGTCAACAATGAAGGACATCCTATCCGGTATCAAATCAACAAGCGTCCGTCGCAGCTGAAGAAAGCAAGCGGCGAAAAGTTCGAGCTGTTCAAGGCGATCGAACATGCGAAATCCTCGGTTCGTTCCAAAGTGGAACATGTGTTTTGCGTAATAAAGAGAATCTTTCATTTTTGCAAAACACGATTCCGAGGACGGGAAAAATTGCATCAGCATTGCTGCACGCTGTTTGCACTTGCGAATTTATACCTTGCTCGCAATCGAATGAAGGTTGCGTAACGAGGTTTATTTCTCGTGCAAACAATGCGCTTGGATTACGCTTTTTCTCGAAACTTTGGGTCGCCGAAGATGACACGGCTGGTTTTGGAGCAATTATGAGGGGTAGCCTATTGTATTTCAAGCGACGAGTGCATTCTCCACAAAATTCGACATTTCACCTTGCCGAATGTCTGCAAGTGTGGTAAAATACACACGACATAACGAATTATGCCATTTTAGGTGATGCTATCAGCAAGGGGCGCACCATGATTATCAAGTGCAAGATGTGCGGCGGGGACATTGTCTTTGAGCCGCCCCGCGATAAGGGGTGACCCCTGAACGGTTCATCCGCCAAATTTAATCATCCATTGCATTCTCATCCAATCAGGAGCGCATCACCCCATGCAACTCCCTGTCCCCTCAATTGTATACAACCAAGCAAGCCCGCCGACCGCCTGTACAAATCACAGGCAGCCGACGGGCTTGCTTTCTTGCTTTATACTATTTCCGGATTCAACTGCGCCATCTGCTTGCGCATTTTCATCCGGAAATAGTATTATTTCGCTTGATACACCATTTCCGCCTGCTTCTGCGCAATCAGGCACAGTTCCGCCGCCTTGAAGGCGTGCGCCTGCGTCATTGCGTTTTCCGTGCGGTTCAGGCTGTCCAGAATCAAATCACCGAAGAACGGGTAGCCCGTCAAGCCGGTTGCGTTGATGTACTGCTCGCCTTGGTCGTTGACGAGGAACACATGGTTGCCGCCGTCGCGCTCCGTGCCGACATCCACATACTTGCGGATTTCAATGTACCCCTTCGTGCCGATGATGATGGTGCGCCCGTCGCCCCACGTCCGCAGGCCGTCCGGCGTGAACCAGTCCACGCGGAAGTAGAACGTCGTGCCGTTTGCACCGTTGATGGCGCAGTCGCCGAAGTCATCCAACTCCGGATACTGCGGATGCGCGTAGTTGGCAATGCGGCTGCGGGAGACTGTGCCGTCCTCCTCGCCCGCATAGAACAAATACTGCTCGATTTGGTGGCTGCCGATATCGCAGAGGATGCCGCCGTACTTCTCCTTTTCAAAGAACCACTGCGGCCGCCCTGCCGCGCCCAGCCGATGCGGCCCGAAGCCCTCCACATGGATGACCTTGCCGATGGCGCCCTGCTCAATCAGGTTGCCCGCCAGCACCGCGCCTTCCACATGCAGCCGTTCGCCGTAATAGACCATGTACTTCTTGCCCGTCTGCGCCACCATCTTCTTGGCGCTGTCCAGCTGCTCCAAGGTGGTGAAGGGCGCTTTGTCGGTGAAGTAGTCCTTGCCCGCCTGCATGGCGCGCAGCCCCAGCGCACAGCGCTCGTTTGTAATCGCCGCGCCGCAGACCATGTTCGTTTCTTTGTCGTTAAGCAGTTCTTCCTCGCTCCGGGCGACTTTCACCTGCGGGTACGCTTTTACGAACGCTTCCACCTTCTTCGGGTCGGGGTCGTAGACGTACTTCAGCGTGCCGCCCGCTTCCAGCAGGCCGTTCGTCATGCCGTAGATGTGCCCGTGGTCAAGGTGCGCGGCAGAAAAGATAAATTCACCCGGCTTCACGACGGGCTGCGCCTTGCCTTTGGGCGCATAGTTCATGCCGTCTGATACTTTCATGACTGCATCCTCCAATTATTTCTGCTGATAATCGCTGCCGAGCGTAATCGTGCCGTCAAGCGACGCGGCAGACGTGGTTTTCTCGTAGAAATGCGGCACAGCGCGCATCATGCCTTCCACCGTGTAGAACGGGTCGTCCTTTTGCAGCGGCAGCGTGACTGTCTGCTTTGTTGCGCCTGACTTGTAGACGGCTGTAATCAGCTCAATCGTCCGGCGGCCATCCTCGCCGCCAATTGCGGGCAGGGTGTCGTTCTCCAGCGCGGAGAGGACGTTTTCCAATTCGCCCGCGTGCCCTTCGTAGGGAAGCTGCGGCTGCGCATCCACAAAATCGCGGATTTTCTGCTCTAACTCCGTATTTTCAATCGGGAAGCCGTTCGGTTTGGAGATGGACGCGTACACGCTGAACGGCGCGGCGACTTTCGCCTTTTCGCACTGGAAGACCAGCTCCTGCTCTTCGCCGTGATGCACAACGGAGGCTGTCAGCTGCGCCAGCGCGCCCGGATATTGCAGCACGGACAGCGACAAATCCTCCACCTCAGCGTTGTCGTGCGCGACGTTCGCCATCACGCTCGTCACGGCCTGCGGAAGACCCATCATCCAGCACAGCATGTCAATATGATGGACGGCGTGGTTCAGCGTGCAGCCGCCGCCCTCCTTCTCCCATGTGCCGCGCCACCACAGGTCGTAGTAGCAGTGACCGCGCCACCATGCCGATGTGACGGATGCGCACAGCACTTTGCCCGCAAGCCCGCTGTCGAGCAGCTTTTTCAAGTTGCTGATGGGTTGGCGGAAGCGGTTCTGGGCGATAATCGCGAGTTTCTTGCCGCTTTCATCGCGGGCGCGGAGCATTTCGTCGCACTCTTCCAGCGACGCCGCCATCGGCTTTTCGCAGACGACGTTTTTGCCCGAACGCAGGCTGTTGATGGAAATGCTGGCGTGGACGTACGGTGGCGTGCAGACATCCACCAAATCAATATCCTTGCGTGAAAGGATTTTCTGGTGGTCGTCGTAGACCTCCGCTTCGGTCAGGTGGTAATCCTCCTTCATCTTCTGCGCCTTTTCCGGCACAATATCCACCAGCGCCACAATCTTGCAGCGCTCCGGGAAGCGCAGGTAGGCCTCCACATGGGCGTGGGAAATGTTGCCCGTACCCACGATGGCAATCCGAATCATGGCATTCGCTCCTTCTTCAATACTCAACGCTGCGTGATGCGTTATCTGCATGATAGCACATTGACATCAAGATTTCTATGCGAATCCTGTTTTCAATTCGGCGGATTTGGCAGATTGTCGTCCTAATCAGACAAAACAGCAATTAGTGTCCGCCGCTGCGCTGCTTGCGGTAGGCGTTCGGAGCCATGCCCGTCATCCGCCGGAAGCTGCGCAGAAAGCCGGAATAATCGCCGAATCCGCTGCGGTCGGCTACTTCACTCAGGCTCATGTCCGTCAGCAGATTCTCCTTCGCCAGCTGCACGCGGCGGTAGAGAATGTATTCGTAGACGCTGCGCCCGGCGTAGCTTGTAAACTCGTGCGAAAGGTACGATACGCTGATGGCGAAGCGGCGCGCAATGTCTTCCAATTTTAGCGGTTCGGTGAAGTGGTCGTTGATGTATTGCAGCACATCGAAAATCACATCGTTGACAACGCTTGGCTGAATAGGAGCGGTTGTTCCCTGCACGGCTTGGCAGACCATGACCATGAAGTCGATGATGCACCCGTAATTGCGGAACTGCACCATCTCGTCCGGCATGTCCTGCTGCGCGGAGATGTCTATCAGCAGCTGTTTGCACGCCAGCGCATCCGCCTGCGGCAGTTCATAGTAGAATTTCCCGGACTGCAGGCGGCTGTCGAAGTAACGCTGGAGGTCAATCTGCCCGAAGCCAAGCTTTCGCAGCGTTTCCGGGCGCAGATACAGGAAGCCGCGCTCGTAGTTCTGCAGCGAACTGCCGCCCACCAGCCCGTGCATCCGAAACGGCGGCATGATAATCAGCTGATTGTTTTGCAGCGGAAACACGCTGCCGTCCACATAGTAGACCTTGCCGCCCTGATAGTGGATGTAAAATTCATAGAAATCGTGGCAATGCAGCCCGCCGACGGTGTGGTGTTCCGCTATGGCATAGCACGCTTCGTACTCCGCGTCTTCGCGTCCCATCGCGTTGTAGCCGTTGATGGTCTCCGTAAATCTCATCGTTTCAGCTCCTTTCTGGGTTCAGATGCTTTGATTATACAGCAGGATTCACATATTTTCAAGCAGGATTTACATTGATTGTGCAACTTGCGTCGGCTATAATCAAATTAACGATACGGAAACGGAGCGTGACGTTCCCGTAACAGGCTGCCTCGTGCAGCGTCTCCCGTGGTTTCCCGTTGGCAGCGCCGGTCAGATGTTGGCTGATGCTGCTGGGAAAAACAGCGGGTTCTTTGCATGAATTCTATTTTGCATCCCGCAAAAGAGAGTTGTTTTTGTACACCTTTCCGGAAACCATAATTCGTTAGAAATGGAGGTTTTTGCTTATGACAAATCCCGCGAAAGCCGCTGCATCGGTGCGCCCGTGCCGCAAGCGCAGGAAGCATTGGCTTCAGCGCGACTGGCGGCTGTACCTGATGCTGCTGATTCCAATTGTCTGGTACATTCTGTTCTGCTACAAGCCGATGGCGGGGCTTCAAATTGCTTTCCAGAAGTACAACATGTTCAATCCTGCCAAGAGCAAGTGGATTTGCCTGGACAACTTCAAGTTTGTTTTCGGCATGAGCGACTTTGGCATCGCGCTGAAGAACACACTGATTCTCAACGGGCTGGACTTGCTCTTCGGCTTCCCCGTCCCGATTATCCTCGCCATCCTGCTCAACGAAATGCGAACGCCCATGCTCAAGAAGTTTTCGCAGACGATGCTGTACCTGCCGCATTTCCTCTCGTGGGTCATCATCGGCGGCATGGTGCTGCAGATTTTTGCGCCGACGTCGGGCGTCATCAACTCCACGCTTCTGCGCTGGGGCTGGATTTCCGAGAACATTCCTTTCCTGACGGATGGTCCGACGTGGACGTTCACCTATGTGCTGGTCGGCGTGTGGCAGTCGATGGGCTGGGGCACGATTCTCTACCTTGCGGCGATTACCGGCCTGGACATGAACCTCTTTGAAGCGGCGCGCATTGACGGCGCGAACAAGCTCCAGCAGATTTGGCATGTCACCTTGCCCGGCATCCGTTCCACCATCGTCGTTCTGCTGATTATGAACATCGGGCGTATGATGTCCATCGGCTTTGACCGCCCGTTTATCATCGGCAATACCAAGGTCAAGGACTACTGCGACGTCATTTCCACCTTCGTTTACCGCGCCGGCATTACCAACAGCCAGTTCGCCCGCGCAACCGCCATTGGTCTGTTCCAGTCCATCGTGGGCTTGGTGCTGATTACGGGCGCAAACACCGTTTCCCGCCTGTTCGACGAACAGAGTATTTGGTAAGAGGGGAGGATTTGTCATGACTGCGATTTCCACACAGGCGCATATTTGCCCTGAGAAGAAGAAACTCGGTGTAGGGCAGATTATCCTCATCATCGTGATGATGCTCTTCGTGCTGATCTGCACGCTGCCGTTCATCAACGTCATTGCCATGTCAATGTCCTCCAAGTCTGCGATTCTGCGCGGTGCAGTGTCGTTCTGGCCGGTGGAATTCAACGTCGATGCCTACAAGCTCATCGTCAGCGACAATTCGATGTGGCACAGCCTGCTCTATACCATCGAACTGACGGTAATCTACACCGTGCTGGCGATGGTGATGACGATTCTGGTGGCGTTTCCGCTGTCCATGCGTCGCCTCAAGGGGCAGCGCGTCATCATGTTCTTCATCGTCTTTACCATGTACTTCTCCGGCGGCACGATTCCGATTTACCTGAACGTAAAGGAATTCGGAATGCTTGACAGCATGTGGTCGCTGATTATTCCGGGGCTGATTTCCACGTTCAACGTCATCATCCTGAAGAATTTCTTTTCTTCCCTGCCGTATGAGCTGGTGGAGGCGGCGTCGATTGACGGTGCGACGGATTTCCAAGTCCTTACCCGCATCTTCCTGCCGCTGAGCTTCTCCTCGCTGGCGACGCTTTCCCTGTTTTACGCAGTCGGCAAATGGAACAGCTTCAACGATGCGCTGTACTACATCACCTCGCGTGAACTGCAGCCCTTGCAGCTCAAGCTGTACAACCTCATCAAGGGCAGCCAGTCGGTGGAAGTCGCCGTCGCGGAGGGCAGCTCGAATGACCTGAGCACCAATGTGTCCGAATCCATTCAGTCCGCAACCATCATTTTCGCGACGCTCCCCATCCTGATTGTGTACCCGTTTGTGCAGCGCTACTTCGTGGCGGGTGTTACGATGGGCGCAGTCAAGGGCTAATACTAATTCTCATCTAAACCATGACATTCGCACAGCATCTTTTTCGCCCCGGCTTTGCTTCGTTCCGCTCGCGCGTACCTCCAGTACGCCTCGCTTCACTCAGCTTTGCCGGAACGAAAAATCTGCTATGCTCGATGCCATGTTTTAGAATCGAATTAGTATCATCATCCCACATTCCCATTGGAACGGGCGGCAAAAGCCGTTCAAGATAGAAAGGAGTACCCCTATGAAAAAGTTTCTGGCTCTGGTTTGCACGCTGTGCCTGCTGCTGACGGCGCTTCCGCTGACGGCACTGGCGGCGGATGACGATTGGGTAACGCTCAACGTCGAAATGTATGACCGCTCCATCGCAGGCTTCAACGTGGAGGACTGCTGGCAGCTGCACTACATTCAGGAGAACTTTGGTAATCCGAACCACATCAAGGTTAACTGGATTCCCGTTTCCCGCTGGGAGGAAGGCACGATTCTTTCCACCCGTCTGGCGGGCGGAACGGCTCCGGACATCTGCATGACCTACGGCACGGATTTGGTGCAGCAGTACATCGACATGGGCGGCATCCTGCCGCTGGATGACCTGCTGGCCGAATACGGTCAGGAACTGAAGGCATTCCTCGGCGACGAGGTGCTGCAGTACGGTCAGTATGACGTGGGCGCCGGCAAAGAGCAGTATTATCTGCCCGCGCGCCGCATCATCGTCGCGACGCAGAGCATGTTCATCCGCAAGGACTGGCTGGAAAAGCTGGGCATGGAAGTTCCCACGAACGTGGAACAGCTGTATGCCTACCTGAAGGCGGCGAAGGAGCAGAAGCTGGGCGGCGAAAAAACCGTGCCGTATTCCTCCGACCTGTACGCGGCTGACCCCTTCTACGGCTGGATTTACCAGATGGATGCCTTCCTTGATTACAGCAAGATTACCGAGGAAGACTGGGTGGCGAACCACAAGTTCCACTACATGCTGCCCGGCGCGAAGGAAGCGCTGCGCTGGATGAACAAGTTCTTCAATGAGGGTCTGGTTTCCGATTACTTCGGCATTGAGAACTCCAAGCAGACCGACAGCGACCGCGTGAACGGCTATGACGGCTTCTGGGTCGGCAACTGGGACGCGCCGTGGCGCATGGAAAAGTCCTACGCGCAGGATTTGGCGAAGAATGTCCCCGGCGCAAGCTGGATCGCCTGCGACCCCTTCAAGCCCGAAGACGGCACGACCCCGCACGAAACCTACACCGCCGCTGGTCAGGCGATTTTCATCCCCGCGTCTGTGGATGAAAAGGTTGCGGTTGCCGCGATTAAGTACCTGAACTGGATGTGCAAGCCGGAATCCCTGTACGCGCTCCAGAACGGCGAAATGGGCTACAACTACACCACCGTCAACGAAAACAACATTCCGACCGACCTGAAGAACATCAACGACACCGACGACGCGCACAAGATGCACGCGACCGACGGCGCGCCGATCTGCAACGGCTTCTACTACGGTTCTGACGAGCTGAACTACGCCGCGACCGCTATGGGCTTCCCCGGCTACGAAGATGTTGTGGCGGACAGCCTTGTGATTGCTAATGACGGCGCTTACGAACCTGTCAGCTTCACCCGCACCATCCAGTCCCGCATTGACTACGGCACGACCATCGTTTCCAAGGAAGCGGAACTGCTGGTTCAGGTTGTGACCTGCAAGCCGGAAGATTTCGACGCAACGTGGGATAAGTACACCAATGAAATCCTTTCCGCCGGCGGTCAGCAGATTATCGACGAGCAGCGTCAGGCGTACAAGGATGGCGCATACCGCGGCTTCTATCCGATGGCGCAGGAGTAATAAGCGCACGCAAACTTCACCAAAAGGGGGCTGCGTCTTGGACGCAGTCCTTTTTTTCGGAATAACCCCCCTGATATTTCTGTTTTTCCCTGATTGAAATTGACAAAGAGTCTGCTTGGCTCTATGATGGGAGTGTTTCGGTATGCTTCGACTTGGAATCATCGGTGCGGGCGGCATTGCCAGCCTGCACACCCACAACATCCTGAGCGGCAAATGCCCGGAAGTGCAGCTGACCGCCATGGCAGACCGCAAGGAAAGCCGCCGAGAATGGATTCGCGCAACCGTGCCGGACGCTGCGGTTTTCTGCGAGGGCAGCGACCTGATTGCGTCCGACACCTGTGACGCGGTGCTGATTGCAACGCCGCATTATCAGCATCCGACGCTGGCGATAGAGGCGTTCCGCCACGGAAAGCATGTGCTGTGCGAAAAGCCGGCGGGTGTGTACACCTTGCAGGTGCGGGACATGATTGCGGAGGCGGATAAGCATCCCGAACTGACCTTCGGCATGATGTTCAACCAGCGCACGAACTGCGTCTACCGCAAGGCGAAGGAACTGATTGACAGCGGCGCGCTGGGCGAAATCAAGCGCATGATCTGGGTTGTGACGGACTGGTATCGCACGCAAAGCTACTACGATGCCGGGGCGTGGCGCGCGACGTGGGATGGCGAGGGCGGCGGCGTCCTGCTCAACCAATGCCCGCATCAGCTGGATTTGCTGCAATGGCTCTGCGGGCTGCCCGTGCGGGTGCGCGCCGCCTGCCATGAGGGGAAATGGCACGACATCGAGGTCGAAGACGACGTGACCGCTTACCTGGAATTTGCAAACGGCGCAACGGGCACGTTCATTGCATCCACGGGGGACGCGCTGGGTGAAAACCGGCTGGAAATCATCGGAACGCGCGCGCGGATTCGCATCGAGAACGACCAATTGACGCTGGATACGCTCAGCGTGGATGAGCGCGACTGGTGCCCCGTGTGCAAAGAGCCGTTCGGCGTACCGGATATTCAGCACGAAATCGTGCAGACGGACGGCGAAAATCCGCAGCACGCGGGCGTGTTGAACGCCTTCGCAGCGCACATCCTGCACGGTACGCCGCTTGTTGCCGACGGGCGCGAGGGTATCCGCGGGCTGATGCTGTCCAACGCCATGCACCTTTCTTCGTGGACGAATCAGACCGTTTCGCTGCCTATTGACGAAGAACTGTTCTTGAAGCTGCTGAATGAAAAACGCAGGACATCCCGCCACAAGGACGAAGTGGATGCTGCCATCGACGTTTCCGGCAGCTTTGGAAGCACGAGAAAGTAACCTATTCCAAGGAGGAAATCAGCGTGGAGAAGATTCGCCTCGGTATTATCGGCATTGGCAACATGGGCTCGGAGCACTGCCGGCTCATCCTGTCCGGGCAAACGCCGGAAATTGCGCTGACCTGCGTTGCTGATCCGCGCCAAGACCGCCGTGACTGGGCGCAGCAGACGCTCCCCGCCGGAACGGGCATCTATGCCGACGGCATGTCGCTCATCCGCGCCCATGCGTGCGACGCCGTGCTGATTGCCACGCCGCACGAGCTGCATCCGCCGCTTGCGGAGGCGGCGCTTCGGGCAGGACTGCATGTCCTGAGCGAGAAGCCCGCGGGTGTTTACACGGCGCAGCTGCACCCGGTTATCGCCGCCGCACAGGAGACGGGCAGGACGTATGCGCTCATGTTCAACCAGCGCACGAACTGCGTCTACCGCCGCCTGAAAGCGCTGCTGGATTCCGGCGAGTTAGGCGCGCTGAAGCGTGTGACGTGGGTGGTGACGGACTGGTATCGTTCACAGGCGTATTACGATTCCGGGGCTTGGCGCGCAACGTGGACGGGCGAGGGCGGCGGCGTGCTGCTCAACCAATGCCCGCATCAGCTGGATTTGCTGCAATGGCTCTGCGGACTGCCGACAACGGTGCGCGCGTTCTGCCACGAGGGCAAATGGCACGACATTGAGGTGGAGGACGACGTGACCGCCTATCTGGAATTTCCGGGCGGCGCGACGGGCGTTTTTATCGCCTCTACCGGGGAGCTGCCCGGCACGAATCGGCTGGAAATCGCCTGTGACCGCGGCAAAGTCGTCTGCGAAAATGGTCAGCTGACGCTATGGCGCTTGCCGCAGAGCGAATCCGCCTATTACCGCCGAAGCGCATCCGCATACCCCCACGCCGAGACGCAGGTGGAGATTTTGCCGCTGGACGGGGAGAATCCGCAGCACGTCGGTGTGCTGAACGCTTTTGCGGCGCATATCCTGCACGGCACGCCGCTGGTGGCGGACGGGGCAGAGGGTATCCGCGCGCTGATGCTGTCCAACGCCATGCACCTTTCCTCGTGGACAGGCAAGCCTGTGTCCCTGCCGATTGACGAGGGCGAATTTGTGCGGCTTCTGGCGGAAAAACGCCTGCATTCAAGGAAAAAGCAGGTGAAAGAGGTCACGTTCGCGACGGATCACAGCGGGACGGGAAGGGCAAAATAGGATAGGACGAAAACTCCGGCGCACCATTGAGAAAATGGGGGAGCGCCGGAGTTTTGGCGTGCGCTTTTATCCGCCGAATTGCTTTCCGAAGCAGCATGTGCTATACTATTCCTTGGAATCAGGAAAGCAAGTTTTGCGGGCGGCGCGTGCTATCCGTATCAGCATACAGAAAGGAACGAACGGCATGATTACGGGGGAACTGAAGAACAAGATTGACGGGCTGTGGGAAATCTTCTGGACGGGCGGGCTGACGAACCCGCTGGACGTGATTGAGCAGATGACGTACCTGATGTTCATCCACGATCTGGATGACAGCGACAACATCAAGGCGAAGGAATGCGCGATGCTGGGGCTGCCGTACACGAGCATCTTCCAAGGCAGCGTGCAGATTGGCGACCGCACCATCGACGGCGCGCAGCTTAAATGGAGCGTTTTCCGCGATTTCCCGGCGGGAAAGATGTACAGCGTGGTGCAGGAGTTTGTGTTCCCGTTCATCAAGGGGCTGCACGGCGACAAGAACAGCGCGTACTCGAAGTACATGGGCGACGCGATTTTCAAGGTGCCGACGCCGCTGATGCTGGACAAAATCGTCAGCGCGATGGATGTCATCTACGAGCAGATGGCGCACCTGCAAAGCGCGGACACCCGCGGCGACGTATACGAATATCTGCTGAGCAAGCTGGCGACGGCGGGAGTCAACGGGCAGTTCCGCACACCGCGCCATATCATCCGCATGATGGTGGACATGATGGCACCGCGCGCGGACGAAATCATCTGCGACCCAGCGTGCGGCACATCCGGCTTTCTGGTGGCGGCGAGCGAGTACCTGAAAGCAAACCGCAAGCAGGAAGTCCTCTTCAATCGGCAGAACAAGGCGCACTATATGAACAGCATGTTCCACGGCTACGACATGGACCGCACCATGCTGCGCATCGGCGCGATGAACATGATGACCCACGGCGTGGATAACCCGTGCATCGAGTACCGCGACAGCCTGTCCGACCAGAACACCGACCGCGGCCGCTACACGCTGATTCTGGCGAATCCGCCGTTCAAGGGGTCGCTGGATTACGACATCGTCAGCGCCGACCTGCTGAAAGTCTGCAAGACGAAAAAGACGGAGCTGCTGTTCCTCGCCCTGTTCGTGAAGATGCTGAAAGTCGGCGGGCGCTGCGCGTGCATCGTGCCGGACGGCGTGCTGTTCGGCTCATCGGCGGCGCACAAGGCGATTCGGCAGGAAATCATCGACAACAACCGCCTGGAAGCGGTGATTTCGATGCCCAGCGGCGTGTTCAAGCCCTACGCGGGCGTATCCACCGCGATTTTGATTTTCACCAAGACCGGGCATGGCGGCACGGACAAGGTGTGGTTCTACGACATGCAGGCGGACGGCCTCACCCTCGACGACAAGCGCACGCCCACCCCCGACAACGACATTCCCGACATTGTGGCGCGCTTCCACGCCCTCGAAGCGGAGGAAACCCGCCAGCGCACGGACAAGAGCTTCTTTGTGCCGAAGGAAGAAATTGCCGCAAATGGCTACGACCTGAGCATCAACAAGTACAAAAAGACCGAATATCAGGCAGTGGAGTACCCCTCGACGCAGGAGATTATGGCGCAGATTGATGCGGATATGGCAAGGCTGGGGGAGGTTTTGGAGGAATTGAGGGGGATGATGGGATGATGACGTTAGTAAAGGATTATGCTGAACAAATAAGAGGAGTTTCATATAAACCGGAAGATGTTTGCGAAGAACTCAACGACGAGAGCATAACATTACTACGCGCTAATAATATTACTGATTCCGGATTATGTTTCGATGATTTGGTTTATGTGCGTAGAAACAAGGTAAAGGATGTTCAAAAACTGCAAAAAGGCGATGTACTTATTTGCACTTCAAGTGGCAGCAAAGCGCTTGTTGGAAAAGCAGCTTATGTTACCAAAGATATGGATATGACTTTCGGAGCATTTTGCAAAGTTATACGACCACATGGAGTAAATACTGACTACTTCCAATATTTCTTTCAAAGTCCGGCTTATCGAAAAAAAATTTCTGAATTGGCAGCCGGTGCAAATATAAATAACATTCGCAACGAACATATTGATGGACTGGCGTTTTATCTTCCTGACATTTCTACACAGCAACGCATTGCGGATACACTTGACAAGGTGTCGGAGGGGATTGAGGTGTGCAGGAGGATGTTGGGGGAACTTGACTTGATGGTGAAGTCAAGATTTATGGAGATGTTTGGGGAACCAGTGAATAATCCTATGGGATGGCCGATAAAAAAATTGAATTCCGTCATATCAAGTATTACTGCTGGTTGGAGTGCCAATGGTGAAGCACGCCAAAAGCGTGCTGGCGAAAAAGCGGTCTTAAAGGTAAGCGCTGTTACACAGGGATTTTTTAAGCCCAATGAGCATAAAGCGCTTCCTTATGATGTCGCAATTAAGAAGTATATTTATCCACAAAAAGGCGATTTACTATTTAGTCGTGCTAATACGCGCGAACTTGTCGGAGCCACTGCAATAATTGAGCAGGACTATCCTGAATTGCTTTTGCCGGATAAATTATGGAAGATACTTTTTACAAGTGAAATCGATGTTTATTATGCCAAGTATATTCTGAGCAGTGAGCCTATCCGCAAAATCTTTTCTGCCCAATCAACAGGAACGAGCGGTTCTATGTACAATGTGTCAGCCGATAAATTCCGAGACATATCTATTCCTGTTCCGCCCATAGCAAATCAACATCAATTTGCGGCTTTCGTTCAACAAACCAGCAAATCAAAATTGACAATTCAGAAGATTCTTGATAAAATGGAATTGGAAAAACTTGCGCTGATGCAGAAGTATTTTGCGTAATTGCGCAATGTGCCAAATCAAGATGAACGAGGTGAGATGCTTATGTTGAAAATCCGCAGCATCACGTTCCGTGACCACCCGATTCTTAAAAATCTTACGCTCGATTTTTGTGATGCGAATGGAAATGCAGTCGATACAGTGATTATTGCGGGAGAAAATGGTACTGGCAAGAGTACAATTCTAAATTTCTTATATGACATAACAAGTCGTCAAGTGCTTACAAGTGCGGTATATATGGTGGTAGAATCGGAAGGAAAAAAATTTCAATTAACATTTACTTGCAGACCGAGATATACAGAAGTTAGGGATAATGCGGAGTTAGACACTGTTTTAGGATCGGAAAATTTCGAGAAAAAATACAACCTACATGGTATATATTCAGATGTGGATATCAACTTCCAAGCACCAAACGTTTCATCTGTAACCAGCATGTCATTAGATGCTTCATCTGATAGCAGACGTTCTCAAAATGATTTGCCGAAGCAAATTAAACAACTTATCATCGATGTTCAAGACCTGGATGACGCTGAACTTTCAAAAGCAGTCAGAGAAAGCCCGAATAAATCTAAAAATGAACTTCAAGTTGTTGAACGGATGCCGCGCTTTACGGAAGCGTTTGCATTCATGTTTGAAGGTTTGCAATATTATGGCATTGATAATGTCGATGGACATAAAGAAATCTATTTCAAGAAAAATGGACAGATTATCTCGATTGATTCCCTAAGTTCGGGAGAAAAACAGGTGGTTTACCGCGGTTGCTTTCTAATGAAAGACGTTAATGCAACAAATGGTGCACTTGTGTTTATTGATGAACCTGAAATCAGCTTGCATCCACTATGGCAGAAGAAAATCTTAGATTATTACAAGCGCATTTTTACTGACAAAGACGGAAATCAAACGTCGCAGATTTTTGCGGTAACGCATTCACCGTTTGTTATTCATAATGAATGGCGTAAAAATGATAAGGTAATTATCCTCGCAAGAGACGAAAATGGAGATATTATTGTAAAGGATAAACCAGAATATTTCAAGTGTGATTCAATTGCAGCCGTTGAGGGTGCTTTTCAAATCAAGAACTTTTCAAGCAACCAATCGACCGTGTACCTTGAAGGTAGAACCGATGAAATGTATTTTAATCGGGCTGTCGCCGTGTTTGGTATGCAGTTGCCTTTTGCTTTCAAGTGGATTGGCTATATAGAAGATAATGGCCAAGAGGAAAATACTGGAGAAACGAACCTTGATGCAGCGTTCCGATTTCTTGTTAGCAAAAAACTTAATACGCTAAATGTCTGCTTAAAAGACTGCGATACAAAACGACAACAAAAGGAAAAGAATAATGTGGTAATCATGTCAATGCCGTACTATGAAAACGCAAAAGGAATGAAGAAAGGTATTGAAAACGCCTTGGTGTTAGATAATGTAGATACATCTCTGTATTACTCATCTGAAAGAAAAATGGGGGATTATGGCGAAGAGAAAGTCATAACAAGGTTTGAAAAAATGAAGTTTTGCAAAGATATCTGCGCTATGAATGATGCCGAACTGAAAGTCATTTTCTCAAACTTGAAGAAAATGATAGATGAATTAGTAAAACTATACGAAGAGCATCAACAACGCTAAAAACTCGTCCGGAGGTGACTCTCATGTCCAATTTCTCCCCCTACCTCTCCATCCCGTCCTTCGCCGCGTTCGCCCCAATCGCAGAATCCGCGGAGAAAATCCTGTCCATCGACCCCGCAGCGTGCGTCCTCAACTGCCGCCGGGCGATGGAGGCGGCGGTCAAGTGGATGTATGCGGTGGACGGGTCGCTGGTCGCGCCGTGGGATAATAAGCTCGTCACCCTCATCAATACCGAGGAGTTCCGCGGCATCGTGGATGAGCAGCTGATTTTTCGCTTGGATTTCATCCGCCGCATGGGCAACAACGCCGCGCACGGCGGCAAGGTCATCACCCGCGAACAGGCGGTGCTGTGTCTGCAAAACCTGTTCGTTTTTTTCGATTTTCTGGCGTACTGCTACGGCGAAAATTACACCGAACACACCTTTAATCCCGCTTTGCTGGCGGAGCAGAGCGCGCAGCCGACCCCGCCCGCGGTGGACGAGGACGCCGCGCGCAAGCTGGATGCGCTCATCAAAGAGAATGCCGCACTCAAGGAACAGCTGACGCAGCGCCGCGAAGAGCAGCATCAGACGTATGTGCCGAAGCCGCTGGAAATTTCCGAATACAAGACGCGAAAACTGTATATTGATGCAATGCTGCAGGATGCCGGCTGGGTTGAGGGAAAGAATTGGCTGAACGAGGTCAAGCTGCCCGGTATGCCGAACAAGAGCGAGACGGGCTATGCGGATTATGTCTTGTACGGCGACGATGGCAAGGCGCTGGCGATTGTGGAGGCGAAGCGCTCCTGCGTGGATCCGGCGGTGGGGCGGCAGCAGGCGAAACTGTATGCGGATATTATCGAGAAGCAGCAGGGGCGGCGTCCAGTAATCTTCTTAACCAACGGGTTTGAAACGAAAATCGACGACGGGCAGTATCCGGAGCGCAAGTGCGCCGCTATCTGGTCAAAGCGCGATTTGGAGAAGTGGTTCAACCTGCTGCGGATGCGCACGCATTTGGACAATATTGTGGTGGACGAGAACATCGCCGGACGGTACTATCAGGAGAACGCAATCAAGGCTGTTTGCAACACTTTTGATGCGCGCAACCGCCGCAAAGCACTGCTGGTAATGGCGACAGGTTCGGGCAAAACGCGCACGGTGATTGCACTGTGCAAGGTGCTGCTGGAACACGGCTGGGTGAAGAATATCCTGTTTCTGGCGGATAGAAACTCGCTGGTCACGCAGGCGAAACGCAGCTTCGTGAACCTGCTGCCGGAACTTTCGGTTACGAATCTCTGCGAAGAGCGGGACAATACCACGGCGCACTGCGTCTTCTCGACCTACCAGACGATGATGAACTGCATCGACGCCATTGAGGATGCGGAAGGCAAGCTGTTCACGGTCGGGCACTTTGATTTGGTCATCTGCGACGAGGCGCACCGCTCTATCTACAACAAATATCGCGACATTTTTACCTACTTTGATGCGCCCTTGGTTGGTTTGACGGCGACGCCGAAGGATGAAATCGACAAGAATACTTATGCACTTTTTGATTTGGGCAACGGTGCGCCGACGTATGGCTATGAATTAGCGCAGGCAGTCAAAGACGGCTATCTGTGCGACTTCGTATCGGTAGAAACGACACTGAAGTTCATTCAGCAGGGCATTGTATACGACGAATTGACCGACGAGGAGAAAGAGGAATACGAGGCGAAATTTGCGGATGAAAACGGCGATGTGCCGGAATGCGTGATGCCATCCGCGTTAAACGAATGGGTATTTAATGAGGATACCATTCGCAAGGTGCTGAATACGCTGATGACCGACGGGCTGAAAATTGACTACGGCAGCAAAATCGGAAAGAGCATCATTTTCGCCAAGAATCACACGCACGCGGAGAAAATCTTGGAGATTTTCAACCGCGAATATCCGCATTTGTACGGCTATGCGAAGGTAATCGACAACTACATGACTTATGCGCAGAGCGCTATCGACGAGTTTTCCGACCCGCAGAAACTGCCGCAGATTGCTATTTCGGTGGATATGCTCGATACGGGCATCGACGTGCCGGAAGTGTTAAACCTTGTGTTCTTCAAGAAGGTGATGAGCAAGGCAAAATTCTGGCAGATGATAGGCCGCGGCACGCGCCTCTCTCCGGGGTTGATTGACGGCAAAGACAAGGACAAGTTCTATATTTTCGACTTCTGCGGAAACTTTGAGTTTTTCCGCATGAGCAAAGGCAATGCCAATGCCAGCGCACGCTCGCTTCAAGGAGCGCTTTTTTCGTTGAAGGCACAAATGGCGTTCAAATTGCAGGACGCAGTGTACAAAACCGACGAATTGTCCGCATTCCGTCAAACTTTGGTGGATGACATGGTGCGCAAAGTATCGGAATTGAACCAAGACAACTTCGCCGTCAAACAGCATCTGAAATTCGTTGAATTGTATACAAGACCGAACCGATATCAGTCATTGAGCTACGAGGACACGCTGATGATGCAGCAGGAGTTAGCGCCTCTGCTTTTGCCGGAGCCGGATGACCCGAAGGCGCTGCGCTTTGACGCGCTCTTGTACGGCATGGAGCTGGCGCATCTCGCGGGACTGCCGTACAATCGGGCGCATCACGACCTGCTGAAAAAGGCGGAGGCGCTCAGCAAAATCGCCAATGTGCCGGAAATTGCGGCACAATCGGCACTGCTGGAGAAAATACTGCATACCGATTATGTGGAAAATACGGGAGTGGATGAATTGGAGAAAATCCGCAAAGCCCTGCGTGATTTGATGAAATACATCACAAACGAGCAATCCGCTTACGAAACAGGCTTTGGTGATGAAATCCTTTCTATTGAATGGAAACAGTCGGAATTGGAAAACGACGACTTGCAAAATTACAAAATGCGGGCTGAGTTTTACGTCCGCCAGCATCAGAATGAATTGGCGATTGCGAAACTCAAGATGAATGTTCCGCTGACGGACAGCGACATCACCCAGCTGGAGGAAATTCTCTGGAGCGAAGTCGGAACAAAGCAGGATTACGAAGCCGAGTATGGAAAGAAGCCGCTGGGCGAGTTCATCCGCGAAATCGTCGGGCTGGATATGAATGCCGCAAAAGAAGCATTTTCCGCTTATTTGACCAATGTAAATCTGGACAGCCGGCAAATCTATTTTGTGAATCAAATTGTGGAGTACATTGTGCATAACGGCATGATGAAGGATATGTCGATTCTACAGGAAGCACCATTCATCGATCAGGGCAGCATCATCGAGGTGTTTACGGATTTGTCAGTGTGGAAGGGGATTAAGGGCGTGATTGACACAATCAACGCCAACGCCTGCGGTGCATAAGCCGCCAATGGCCATCAAGAACTGCGGCTGTGCCGCTGACAGATCTGGAAGCCGAGAAAATCAAGTAAATCACAATTGAATATCACCCTTTTCCGACCTGTGCCTGCACCCGCGGGCGCGGGTCTTTCTGTGGTACGCCCGGCATGGGCAATAGCTTGGTGGTGAAAGTCCACTACACACTTGGTAGTAGGAAGTGTTAGCCGAACGGCAAGGGTGTCCACCGAGAGGTGGAATCTGAAGGAAGCCGCAGGCAAAGTTCCGAGCCGACGAAGAGAAACCGTATATAAGGCGGGGCAGAGCGGACAAGGCTGCCACACAAGTCGAAGTCCCATACTACCCGGACTCTGTCACGTAAATGCGGCGGCTACATGGAATGAAGGCTATTGCACCTTATCCGGGGAGGTCTGTGGGATACGCATCGCAAGGTGTAACCCATGTTGCAAGGCATGGCTGAACCCACAGAAGTCAGTCTGGGCCATAGTACCTGAGAAGTCGGTGAAAGCCGACAGAGGAAAGGGCTCGGCGGTTGCTGGAAATACAGCATGTAAGGAATCGGATGCGTAGAAAGCAGTTGCTCGAAAGAGGATGTCTGCCAGAGGATAGGTGAGTGACCGAAGGTATGGCAGAATCGCTGAGCGTCCCGATTTCCGACCAAACATGCTGCCTCGTGCCAGTAACTGAACCGCCGCTTGCGGGACCGCATGAGCGGTGGTGTGGGAGGACGGGGGTTAGTCACCCCCTCCTACCCGATCGCGCCCGGCAAGAGCAACAACTAAGTGGTGAGAGACCACAACGCGCTCGGCAGTA